>Ga0255052_10000755_pt1 | contig 25378 bp, 19 predicted proteins | sample JV7_2_21_MG_FD_188632 | JGI IMG/M metagenome (GOLD analysis project Ga0255052, IMG submission 188632) | Seawater microbial communities from Jervis Inlet, British Columbia, Canada - JV7_2_21 | ecosystem: Environmental > Aquatic > Marine > Inlet | place: Canada: British Columbia | collected...
TTTTTCGTCCGGGGCTGTGAGGACCCGTGTCAGCGCTCGCCTGATCTTGCTCATTCGTGATTCGTCGACGTGCACCCGCTTGTCGAACTCCATGAATATATAAGTGTCGAGGCTGTAGCCGTTCTTGAGCGGCACGATACGCGCGTCCACAATGGTCATGCCCAACTCGCCCAGTCCTGCGGTCCCGTGAGCGAAAGTCCGCTTTTTCTGTGGCGTGTAGAAAACAGCCTGGATGCCGTCCCCATCCGGTTGCTTTCTGACGTCGACGAAGCCATATTCAGATTTGATATCCGAATCGGCCAGCACTTCGGTGTGCCAGGCGATCTCCTCGCTGCGATGACGCAGAAAATAATCCTCGGTCAACAAGGACCAAGTCTCGCTCGTTTTCTCCTCAGTGACGCCAGCTTTTTCGAGAAGCTCCTTGGCGGCCGCCTGTTTCTCGAGAATGAGCTGTTCACGATCGATCGGATTCTCCAGACCGCTTCGAAGAGCGCGGGCGGTTAGCTCGTACAGATCGCGAAACAGGCTGGCTTTCCAGGAGTTCCAGAGATTCGGGTTGGTGCCGCGAACGTCGGCGACCGTTAGTACGTACAGAAAATCGAGATGTGTCTTATCGCCAACCAGCGCGGCGAACTCATTGATGACGTCCGGATCGCCAATGTCTTTTTTCTGTGCTGTGGTGGACAAGACGAGGTGATTCTTCACGAGCCACGATACCGTGCGTGCCTCGTATTTGCTCAGGCCATGCTCGAGGCAGAATGCTTCTGCATCAACCGCGCCCAACTCCGAATGGTCACCGCCACGCCCTTTGGCGATATCGTGGAACAGACCCGCCAGATACACGATTTCGGGCTTCTCAAATGATTGCATCAGCGGGCTACAATGCGGGTACTCGTGGTCGTAGCGAGAGAGTGCGAAGCGACGCAGATTGCTGACGACAAACAGGGTGTGCTCATCCACGGTATAGGCGTGAAACAGGTCGTATTGCATCCGGCCGACGATCCTGCCGAAAGAGGGAATATAAAGACCGAGAACGCCGTAAAGATTCATGCGCCGCAGCTCATGTGTAACACCCGCTTTGGCGCGCAAAATATCCAGGAATAGCCGATGGTTACGCGGGTTTTGCCTGAATTCCTCGTCGATCAGGTGAAGGTTCCTCTTGACGAGTCCGATCGTGAACGCGCTGACTCCTCGGATATCGGGGTTTTCCTGAAGGTGGTGAAACATCTCGAGCAGGGCTGAAGGATTGCGTTGAAATACCTGATCGTTGACCGTCTGCAGAAATCCGTTTTTCACCTGAAATTGCTCGTTCAGATCGACAGGTGATGCGTTCGGATCCATCAGGATGGCTTCTTCGAAAAGCTGCAACAGCATTACGTTGAGCCGGCTCAGGTCCATCACGGTGCGGTAGTAGCGCTGCATGAGCTGTTCGACGGCAAGTGTGTAGGTCGCGTCTTCATACCCCAGCATTTTCGCGAGCTTGGTCTGGTGATCGAACAGCAGCCGGTCTTCCTGCCGGCCTGTCAAAACATGCAGGCCGAAGCGCACGCGCCAGAGGAAGGCCTGCCCGTCGTTGAGGATTTGCTGTTGCCCCGGCGAAAGAAAATTGTGCTGCACGAGATCGTCGAGATTGGATACGCCGAAATGTCGTTTTGCGACCCAGCCTATCATCTGAATATCTCTCAGGCCCCCCGGACTGCCTTTGACGTTGGGCTCGAGTTTGTAGGCCGTATCGTCGTAGCGGTGATGGCGCTCGATTTGCTCGCGCCTTTTGGCCTCGAAAAAGTCTGCAGAACTCCAGATCTTTTTGGCGGAAACGGCTTCTTTCATTTGTTTGAAAAGCGTCTCGGGACCATGGAGCAGGCGGGCTTCGATCAGCGTCGTCATGATCGTGATGTCTTCTTTAGCCTGCTGGCGGCACTGTTTGACGGTGCGGACGCTGTGGCCGATCTCCAGACCGATGTCCCAGAGTGAGGTCAGGAACGCCGACAGGAGCTGCTCGTTTTTCGCGGATGGCTTTTTGGACAAAAGCAGCATGATGTCGACATCAGAGCAGGGATGCAGCTCACCCCGGCCATATCCTCCGACAGCCACGAGCGCAACCGTATCCTGCAGCGGGCCCGCACGCTCGTGCCACAAGCGAAGCAGGACGTGATCGACGAGCGCGGCGCGGCGCCGAACCAGCTCGGTGGCGGAATGACCGTCCTCGAACCGGGCAATCAGCTCCTGACCGGCGGCTGCCAGGGCCAGTTTCAACTCGCTGACGCTGTTGCCCGCCGCAGCCAGCGCCCCATCCAATGCGAGGATCGCGGCATCTGTATCTTCCCTGAATTCGAGTAATGTATTATAAGTCATTGAAATAAATAATTTATTATCTTTGATCGGCCCCGAGTGTCAGTACCTCAAAGCCGTCATCCGTGATCAGGCAGGTGTGTTCCCACTGTGCAGATAAGGCGTGGTCCCTGGTAACCACAGTCCAGCCATCAGGCAACAACCTGACGTGCCGCTTGCCCGCATTCACCATGGGTTCGACGGTCAGGGTCATGCCGCTTTTCAGTTCCATGCCGGTTCCCGCTTTACCATAATGCAGGACCTGCGGATCCTCGTGAAATACTCGGCCGATGCCATGACCGCAGTATTCGCGGACAACCGAGAAGCGGTTTTTCTCCACATACTCCTGAATCGCCTGGCCGATATCGCCGAGATGCTTGCCCGGCGCCAGTTGCTCGATGCCGAGCCACATGCCGTCATAGGCGACTTTGGCGAGCCTTTCTGCCTGAACCCCTGGTTTGCCAACAAAAAACATGCGGCTGGTATCACCGTGGAAGCTGTTCTTGATGACGGTAATGTCGATATTTACGGCATCGCCCGCTTTCAGTTTCCGCTCACCCGGAATGCCGTGGCAGACGACGTGATTGACCGAGGTACAGATGGACTTGGGAAACCCCCGGTAATTCAGGGGTGCCGGAATGGCGTCCTGTGTCTCGACGATATACCGGTGACAAATCTGGTCCAGCTCGCCGGTCGTGATGCCGGGCTGCACATGTTCACCGATCATATCCAGGACATCAGCAGCAAGCCTGCCGGCCGAACGCATTTTGTCCTGCTCCTCAGGCGTCTTAATTGTCACATTCATGCTGATCTGGTGAATTTCCAGTTTTGGCGGCAGAAATTAGGGGTCGAACCGCTAAGCGCCATCGGTCCCGCTTAGCGGTTCGACCCCTAATTTCTACGTTGTTGGCCGCGATCCAGTATGGTATAAAGCGCGCGCCCTTGAGGCAATAAATCCACACGTACATCGTCACATCACGCTGGGTGCCCTACCGAAAAAGGGGTTGCGAGATGGGGTGTACGGAGGCCCAACCCGGAGAAAATCCATGGCAGACGTAACCATGCGCCAGATGCTTGAGGCTGGCGTGCACTTTGGTCATCAGACCCGTTACTGGAACCCGAAGATGGCACCCTTCATCTTCGGCGAACGTAACAAGATCCACATCATCAATCTCGAAAAAAGCCTGCCGATGGCGCGCGATGCGTATGCCATCGTCAAGGCGATTGTCGCCGATGGCGGCAGAGTACTTTTTGTCGGCACAAAGCGCTCGGCACGTGATGCGATCCGCACGCAGGCCGAACGCTGCGAAATGCCGTTCGTCAGTCATCGCTGGCTCGGCGGCATGCTGACAAACTACAAGACGATCAGGCAGTCGGTAAAAAGGCTGACGGATCTGGAGCAAATGGCCGAAGAAGGTGGCTTCCAGAGCCTGACCAAGAAAGAAATACTCGGTCTGAATCGTGAGCAGGAAAAGCTCGAGCGGAGTCTGGGCGGTATCAAGAAGATGGGATCGCTCCCCGACGTGCTTTTCGTCGTCGATGTCGATCACGAGGACATTGCCGTTCGAGAGGCCCGAAAGCTTGGCATCCCGGTTGTCGCTATTGTCGATACCAACTGTTCGCCGGACGATATCGACTACATTATTCCAGGCAATGACGATGCGATGAAGGCAATCAGCCTTTATGCCGCGCTCATTGCAGATGCCGTTCTCGATGGCAAAGCTTCACTCCCCGAAGTGGCCCTGGGCGAAGACGAATTCGTCGAGCTGGATGAAGAAGGCAAGCCGAAGAAGTCCTCCGCTCGACGCAAGAAGACGGGCAGGAAGCCAGTGACCCACAAAACAACTGTCAGGAAGAAGGTCACCGTCGCTGTGGACAATGGCGCCGGTGAAAAACCGGATGCGCCTTCCGAACCCGCCGCCGAGGCGAAAGCGGATGAACCGGTTACCGTAGAAGCCGAAACCGCTGAAGTCGAGGCCGAAGAAAGTGCTGAGGAAAAATCGATGGCAGAGGCTGCGCCTGCTGATGAAAAGCCAGAAGAAGCTCAGCCTGTAGAAGAAAAGGCTGAGGACGAATCAGCAGCGAATAAAGCCGCGGCGAAGACCGCGGCCCACAAGGTTGCAAAAAAGAAGGCGACTAAGAAGACCGCGACGAAGGATGCGGCCCACAAATCGGCAACGAAGAAGACGACAAGCAAGAAAGCGGCGACAAAGAAGGCTGCGGCCAAGAAATCCACCGCAAAGAAAGCGACCAGGAAGAAGGCGGCAGCAAAGGCAGTTGACGACGAGGATAAATAGACATGTCAATCACTGCATCAATGGTTAAAGAACTCCGCGAGCGCACCGGCGCCGGCATGATGGAATGCAAGAAGGCGCTCGTTGAGACAGGTGGCGACATGGACGCAGCGGTTGAACTTCTGCGCAAGTCCGGTCAGGCCAAAGCCGACAAGAAAGCGAGTCGCATCGCAGCGGATGGACGCGTTGTGGTCCTCGCAGATGGTTTGAAGGCCGCCATCGTCGAAGTCAATTCCGAAACGGATTTTGTCGCCAAAGACGAGAATTTTGTCGCTTTCGCCGAGTCGGTAGCGGCGACCGCCCTGGGTGGTCATGCCGATAGCGTTGAGGCCCTGATGGCAGAGTCGCTTGCCGACGGCAAGTTGATAGAGGCTGCACGGACAGAGCTGATCAGCAAGGTTGGCGAGAACATTTCGGTGCGTCGATTTGCCCGCGTCGAAGCCGCAGAGCACCTCGGAAATTACACCCATGGCGCCAGAATTGGCGCAGTTGTCTCCTTGTCGGGCGGCGATGCCGAACTGGCGAGGGATATCGCGATGCACGTGGCGGCCAGCAAACCGCTGTGTATCGACGAGGATGGCGTCCCCGCAGAGACGCTCGAAAGCGAGCGCAGGATATTCGAGGAACAGGCCAGAGAGTCCGGCAAACCGCCCGAAATCGTCGAGAAAATGGTTGTCGGACGTATCGCTAAGTTCTTGAAAGAAATAACATTATTGGGACAACCCTTCGTTAAGGACCCGGATGTATCCGTCGCGGATTTATTGAGTTCGGGCGGTGCAACTGTCACTGAGTTCCTGCGATACGAGGTCGGCGAGGGCATTGAAAAGAAAGAGGAAAACTTCGCCGAAGAGGTTATGGCCCAGATTAAACAAAGCGGCTAAATGTTTGAAAATTTTGGCTAAAATAGGCTAAGCATTGAGAAGGCAGGCAATATGAGCAAAGCCCTGGCACAGCCCGAAGTACTTTATCGTCGCGTACTGCTCAAACTGAGCGGCGAGGCGCTAATGGGCGAGCTGGAGTACGGTATCGAGCCGAGCGTCATACAACGCATTGCTACCGAGGTTGCCGAAGTCCACAAACTCGGTGTCGAAATCGCGATTGTAATCGGCGGTGGCAACATCTTCCGCGGTGCCGGTCTTGCCCGCTCAGGCATGGACCGGGTCACTGGCGACTACATGGGAATGCTGGCGACCGTCATGAACGCGCTGGCAATTCAGGACGCGCTGGAGTCGAAGGATGTCTTTGCACGCGTCATGTCGGCGCTGCAGATTCATGAGGTTTGTGAGGACTACATCAGGCGGCGTGCCGTAAGGCACCTGGAAAAGGGTCGCGTTGTCATTCTCGCTGCCGGAACTGGTAATCCTTTTTTCACGACAGATACGGCCGCGAGTCTTCGTGCGATCGAGATCGGTGCCGACGTCCTGCTCAAGGCAACGATGGTCAGCGGTGTCTATGACTCGGACCCACAGCTGAATGAGAGGGCATTGAAGTACGACACGGTCTCATTCGACAAGCTCCTGGTCGACAAACTGAACGTCATGGATGCGACCGCTGTCGTCATGTGTCGTGACAACAATTTACCGCTAAGAGTTTTTGACCTGACAGACGCGAACACCCTTGTGCGGGCAATGACTGATGAGGACGTTGGAACATTGGTCACGGCCTGACGGGGCAATGCGATCAAAAGCAAGAGAGGGCGAGGACAGTGCTAGATGAAATTAAAAAAGATGCCGGCATCCGCATGGACAAGAGTGTTGCTGCGCTTCGCCAGGAGTTGACTAAGTTGCGCACTGGTCGTGCTCACACGAGTCTGCTCGACCACATAACCGTCGAGTATTACGGCAGCGAAGTACCGCTCAACCAGTGCGCCAATGTCAATGTGGAAGATCCGAGGACGCTTGCAGTCACTCCCTGGGAAAAGACAATGGTGCAACCGATCGAAAAAGCGATTCAGAACTCGGATCTGGGACTGAATCCTGCAACGGCCGGGACCGTCATTCGAGTGCCGTTGCCGCCGCTGACCGAAGAGCGGCGTAAGGACATGATTAAGCTGGTACGTCATGAAGCTGAGGGGGGCCGCGTAGCCTTACGCAATATTCGGAGAGACGCAATTCACGATATCAAGGAACTCCTCAAGGAAAAGATGATTGGCGAGGACGACGAACATCGCGCGGAAGATGAGATTCAGACGATCACGGATCGGCATGTAGCGGACATCGACAGGGTCCTGGCCGAGAAAGAAAGCGAATTGATGGAAGTCTGAGCTTGCAGGCATCGCCAATGGAGGGAACAGACACAGCAGCTAACGATCCGACCGGCATGGATATACCGCATCATGTCGCGATCATCATGGATGGCAACGGCCGCTGGGCGAAGGCGCGGTCGCAGCCGCGACACTCGGGCCATAGAGCCGGCGTCAAATCAGTTCGCGAGTCTGTTGAAACCGCCGCGAAAAGGGGCGTTTCCTATCTGACCCTGTTCGCCTTCAGCAGTGAAAACTGGCAGAGGCCGCAGGACGAGGTCAGCCGCCTGATGAGGCTTTTTCTCGAGGCGCTGCAACGAGAAGTGGATGAGTTGCATCGTAATAATGTAAGGCTGCGATTTGTCGGTGCGCGGCAGCAGCTCAAGCCGAAACTGGTGCGCAAGATCGAGGCAGCCGAGGCGCAGACCAGCGCCAACAGCGGTCTCAATCTGATTGTGGCGGTCGCCTACGGAGGACGATGGGACATCGTCAACGCGGCGCGGCAGCTGGCAGGAAGGGTAGCCGCTGAGGAACTGTCCGTCGATGAGATTGATGATGACAGCTTTGCCGAGGCCCTGGCGCTGGACGGCATTCCGGATCCCGATCTGTTGATTCGTACAGGAGGCGAGCAGCGAATCAGCAATTTTCTGCTTTGGAATCTTGCCTACTCGGAACTGTATTTCACGGATTGTCTCTGGCCGGACTTCCGGGAGCGTGAATTTGATCAAGCCATGTTTTTCTACGGTATGAGACAGAGGCGATATGGCCACACCAGCGAACAGGTCGAGGCGGTTTAGATGCTGAGACAACGTGTTTTTACGGCGCTGGCCGCATTTGCCGCACTCCTCGTCGTCCTGTTTATGTTGCCACCTGCCGCCGCGAAGCTTTTGTTCGCGCTACTGATGATTGCCGGTGCCTGGGAGTGGTCAGGCTTCCTGAAACTCGAGTCGAAGAACGCTCGGCTCGCATACACGGGGCTGATCGCGGTGCTGCTTGCCACGTTCGTCGCCTTGGCTGACGTCATTCCCGTCGATACGGTCTTGAAGGTTGCGCTGGCCTGGTGGCTGGTCGCCTTGATCTGGGTCTTCAACTTTCCGACGCTGATTCCGAAACCGGTCGCCTGGATATGCGGCGCGCTCGTACTTATCCCGGCGTACCTGGCAATCGTCTCGCTGTACGCGCTGCAGCCGACACTGTTGCTATTCGTTCTGATTATTGTGTGGGCGGCTGACATTGGTGCCTATTTTGCGGGGAAGCGCTTCGGCAGGGTCAAGCTGGCGCCGAGTATCAGTCCCGGCAAAACCTGGGAAGGAGTATTTGGCGGGCTGGCATTTGTTGCGTTGCTGGCGTCTATTCGCGCCCAGTGGCTGTCGATCGATATCGCTGTGCTGCTGCCGTTCTGTCTCGCCGTGGCCAGTATTTCGGTTATCGGCGACCTGACCGTGAGCATGTTCAAGCGAGATGCGGGCGTCAAAGACAGCGGCCACCTGTTTCCCGGGCACGGTGGCGTTCTGGACCGTATAGATAGTGTGACTGCTGCTGCGCCGCTGTTCGCGCTCGGCATCGGCTGGATAGGTTTGAGATGAGCATCAGACGCATTCAGTCAGGATTCATTTTGTGGCACATAAGCTGCCGGGAACTGTGGCTTGTGACCTCAGTCGAAACTATGCCCCAAGGCAAAATGGACGATCTATGAGCGGTGCACTGACCAATCTAGTCGCATTCATTGTCGCGATCAGCGTTCTCGTCGCCGTGCATGAATTCGGCCACTACATTGTCGGGCGCTGGTGTGGCATGAAGGTGCTGCGCTTCTCGATCGGCTTCGGCAAGCCAATCTGGACCCGAATCGGCGGCGAAGATCGCACCGAATACTGTATCTCGAATATCCCGCTCGGCGGTTATGTCAAATTTCTGGACGAACGGGAGGGACCCGTTGATGAGGCTGATCGGGGGCGGGCGTTCAATCACCGACCCATCCCGGCAAGAATAGCCGTCTTGCTGGCCGGCCCCGCATTCAATTTCATTTTTGCCCTGATCGCCTACTGGGTGTTGTCCATGCAGGGCGTGCCGACCTTGCGCCCCGTCATTGGAGAGATCACACCAGACTCCTACGCCGCAGAGGCCGGCCTGCTGTCAGATGAACTGTTGGTAGCCATCGGCGATCAACCGGTCAGCGACTGGGGCACAGCGCTTTTGTCGGTCCTCGACGAGATGGTCGCGACCGGAAGGGTGCCACTCGTCGTAGAGGACATTCATGGCGCCGAGAGAACAGTGACCATCGAAGTCGGCGATGATAAAACTCGATTGACTGAGCCGGGATTATTGCTGGAGGGGCTCGGCTTCATGCCGGGTCCGCCGCTGGCGATTGCGGAGTGGATCGATCCGGACGCCGCGGCAGCGGAGGCGGGCATGTTGATTGGCGACCGGATCGTCAGCGTCAACAACGAGGCGACCGTAACGTTTAATGACATGGCCACGGTCATTGTCGGCTTACCGGACAAAACAGTACCGCTGGGTGTCATCAGGAACGGTCAGCGGCAGACGCTTTACGTGGATATTGCCGCAGTAGAAACCGACAACGGGATCGTCGGCCGAATCGGAGTAGGCCCACGCTACCTGAAGAGATTTGGTGCACTTGCCGCTGTTAGTGAATCGGCATCCCGTACATTGCGCGAGACTTCTTTTACGGTTCGAATGTTGTGGAATATGGTGACCGGCCAGGTCTCGATAAAAAACATTAGCGGCCCGATCAGTATCGCGCAGTTCGTCGGTGATTCCGCGCGCGCCGGCTTTACTTATGTTCTAACGATACTGGCCCTGATCAGCATCAGCCTCGGCGTATTGAATCTGTTGCCGATACCGATGCTCGATGGCGGGCAGATCGTGTACCAGTCGGTGGAATGGATTAAAGGCAGTCCAATGTCTGACCGGGCTCAGATGGTCGGGCAGCAGCTTGGTATTTTTGCAATCCTGTTATTGATGAGTTTTGCTTTCTATAACGATATAGCGCGACTATTCAGCTAGATATGATGAGGCAAGTACAAAACAATAAGAATCGATTCTCGCGATGTTTGATTGCAGTCATCGCTGTTGTTGCTGTGTCCCTTCCGTCGGTAAGCGCGGCTGCCGAGTTCATTGTACGGGATATGCGTGTCGAAGGCCTGCAACGCATCTCGGAGGGCACGGTTTTCAATTACCTGCCGATCAATGTCGGTGACACCGTCGATGACATCAGAATTCAGGAAGCGATTCGCGCCTTGTACACGCAAGCGTTATTTGACGACATCGAAGTACGGCGCGACGGTAATACCCTGGTTGTCGCAGTTCGCGAACGCCCGTCTATTGAAGACTTCACGATTGACGGCAACAAGGACATCAAGACCGAGGATCTCATGGAGTCGCTTCGCGGCGTCGGTCTGGCGCGCGGTCGAACATTCGATCGTTCAGTTCTGGAGGAAGTTCAGGGCTTCCTCAGAGAGCAATACTACGATCGCGGTAAATATGGTGTGGTCGTTAATGCTGACGTGGTGGACCGGCCGAATAACACGGTTAGGGTCAGTATCGATGTCAAAGAGGGGGAACGTGCAAAGATTCGCCAGGTGAATATCGTCGGCAATTACAGCTTTGAAGAGAAAGAAATTCGCGACGGATTCGAGCTCGACACGGCCAACTGGTTATCATGGATCAGACAGGACGATCGTTATTCCAAGGATGCGCTGACCGGCGATCTCGAGATGCTTCGCTCTTTTTATATGGATCGCGGTTATGCCGATTTCAGAGTCGAATCTACCCAGGTCGCCATCTCCCCTAATAAGAAAGATATCTACGTAACGATCGGCCTTCACGAGGGTGAGCAGTACACGATCTCCGAGACCAAAGTTGTCGGCAAAATGGTCGTGCCTGAGGAACAGCTCAGCGCCCTGATCCTCGCGCGACCCGGCACCACTTTTAATCTGCAGTTGCTCACACAGTCAAAGGAACTGATGGAGTTTCGTCTCGGTGAGCAGGGCTATTCGAATGCGGAAGTCGACCCGTTGCCGGAACTCAATCATGAGACGAAACAAGCGGCAGTGACGTTTTTCGTAGACCCGCATAGCCGGGTCTATGTTCGCCGAATCCTTTTTAAGAATATCGACCAGGTAGACGATGAGGTTTTGCGGCGGGAGATGCGCCAGGCGGAGGGCGCCTATCTTTCGAATCGCCTGGTCGAGCGATCAAAGATCCGCTTGCAGCGGCTCCCGTACATCGAACGGGTTGAGGTCGAAAATGTACCCGTGGCGGACAGTCCGGATATGGTCGATATCGAATTCGATATCGAGTATCGCATGCCGGGTCAGTTCAGCGGCGGTCTGGGTTTTTCCGAATCCCAAGGGCTAATGTTGAACGGCAGCATCGTGCATACAAATTTCATGGGGTCGGGAAATCGTGTCGCGCTTCAGGTCAGCACCGGGAAGTTTTCGACCTTTTATAGTATCTCCCATACCGATCCGTATACGACCAGAAACGGTGTTTCGAGGACGGTGTCACTGAATTGGAGGGATATCACGCAATTCACGTCCGCGGCTTCAGATTTTTCGACGACCAATATCGGTGCGCAGGTGGAATACGCCTATCCGATTAGCGAATATCAGTTTCTGAATTTTGGCCTTGGATACAATCGCGCCGAGTTGCTTGCCTCGACGTCGAGCACAACTCAGGCGCAGGAATGGGTGGCAAACAACGGCAACCCGTTCATCGAGAACATCGGCAACGGAGCGGTCTTCTTCGGCACCGAATTCGATACGATCGAACTCATCGCAGGTTGGAGCTATGACAGCCGCAACAGGAGCCTTTTTGCCGACCGCGGCAGTCGCCAGACCTTCTTCGTCAACTATACGCTGCCCGGCAGCGAGGTCGAATACTGGACGGCGCGGTATAACTATACAAAATACATCCCGCTTTTCGGCCGGTGGACTTTCCGCGCAAATGCCGAGCTTGCCTATGGCGAGGCACTCAACGAAACCACCGCGCTCCCGCCCTACAAGCAGTTTTTTGGCGGTGGGCCGCAGTCCGTTCGGGGCTACAAGGAGTCCTGGCTGGGCCCGCGTGACAGCTTCGGAAACCCCTACGGGGGCAATGTGTTGGTCGCGGCCCAAGGAGAGATTATAATCCCCCTTCCCCAGAAATGGAGCGGCAGCACCCGAGCCAGCTTTTTCTACGATATCGGCAACGTCTTCAATACGGGGGAGGTCGCGTTCACAGACAAATTGGGCAGCCCAGTTTCCTATGAGCCGGACTTCAATGAGCTGAAGACATCCGTCGGTGTGGCGGTTCAGTGGCTTGCGCCGATGGGGCTTTTTCGATTTAGTTACGCGTTTCCGCTCAACGAGTTCCAAGGAAACGACAGGTATTACGGAGACGTGACAGAACAATTTCAGTTCTCCATTGGTCAAGCGTTTTAAGGAATGGATTTTTTATGAATTTTGTAAAGCAACAATCGGTAAGAGCAACACTGGCGATCGTACTTGTTTCTGTGTTTTGTGGCACGGCAGCTGCTCAGGAATTAAAAATAGGAGTCGTCAATGTTCCCGTCTTAATGGAGCGTGCACCACATGCAAAAGTGGCAATGGACGCACTGCAGGAAGAATTCGCACCGCGTCAACGGGAAATTGTTTCCAAGCAAACCCAGTTTGAAGAACTGACGGAAAAGGTAAAACGTGACTTCGACGTGATGGGCGAAACGGAACGTCGGAATGCAGAGAAAGAACTTCGTGACTTACAGCGCGAAGTTACACGTTTGCAAAACGAATTCCGGGAGGACTTGAATCTTCGACGGAATGAAGAACTCGGTAAGCTGCAGCGATCCTTGCTTAAAGAAGTCCAGGATTACGCGCAGACGACGGGTTACGATCTCGTTGTCGGCGATGGTGTTTTGTATGCGAGTCAGACAGTAAACATTACCGAACTCGTTCTTCGTGCGATGGAAGCAAACTACAATACGACGGGAGCCAATTAGCGGCGACCTCAATCGGCCCGACATATCACGGTGCAATATGCCGGCTAGCCTCGGAGAATTGGCGACTCAATTCGGCTGTGACCTGATAGGCGATCCTGATGCCCAGGTTGACCGTGTCGGTACGCTGGCAAATGCATCGTCCCACTCGATTGGCTTTCTCGCCAATCCTTCCTATAAGCACCAGCTAAAAACCACAAAAGCAGGCGCCGTAGTTTTGGCGGAAGGTGATGCGGGTGATTGCCCTGTCGCTGCGTTAATTGCTGCCGATCCGTACGTGACGTTCGCTCGAATAGCGCGCGTACTGCACCCGCCCGTGAGGCACACGCCCGGCCGGCACGAGACTGCCGTCATCGCCGACTCGGCAGCAATCTCTGACAGCGCACATGTTGGGCCTAACGTCGTGATCGGTGAAGACTGCGTCATAGCGGACCGTGTCTATATAGGACCCGGCGTTGTTCTCGGCAAGCGGATTTTCGTCGGCAAAGACTCACAGGTGCTGGATAACGCGACCTTGTACCAGGACGTCAAGATCGGCGAGCGCACAATCATTCATCCTAGTGCGGTCATCGGCTCAGACGGTTTCGGACACGCACTCGGCGAGTCTGGCTGGATCAAGATCCCTCAGGTCGGTGGCGTCATTATTGGTGACGATGTCGAGATCGGATCCAATACGGCTGTTGACCGGGGCGCCATCGGGGACACCGTTATCGAGGACGGCGTCAGGCTGGATAACCTTGTCCAGATAGGACACAACGTCCGCATTGGCGCGCATACCGCAATGATCGGCCCAAGCGCGATCGCCGGAAGCACGACGATTGGCAAGCGATGCATGATTTCCGGCCTGTCGGGAGTCGTCGGTCATGTCACGATTTGCGATGATGTGATTCTGACGACACAGGCTGTAATTACGAAAAACGTGGAAGAACCCGGTGTTTATTCCGCGACATTCGGCGCAGAAAAGGATTCGGTATGGAAGCGGACGCTCGCGAAATTTCGCCGAATCGGAAAGCTGGAAAAACGCGTCAAGGCACTCGAAGCGAAGGCCAAAAAATGACGGATGAGTCACAAACGCTCGATATTCTGCAGATTCAAGACCTGCTGCCACACCGTTATCCGTTTCTTCTGGTAGATCGCGTTATCGAATGCCAGCCCGGCGTTTCGGTCACGGCAATCAAAAATGTAACGATCAACGAACCTTTTTTTCAGGGGCATTTCGAAGGCCATCCGGTTATGCCGGGCGTACTGATCATCGAGGCGATGGCGCAGGCAGGCGGCATACTTTACTACCTGTCTGAAGAGGGTATTGAGCCTGGGCAGCTCTTTTACCTCGTTGCGGTCGACGAGGCCAGGTTTCGTCGCCCGGTCGTGCCCGGAGATCAATTGCAATTGGATGTGCGCATTGCTCGCAAGAGACGCAGCATATGGCGCTTTGAATGTTCTGCAAGTGTCGGCGGAAGGCAGGCGGTCTCCGCTGTCATCATGTGTGCCCCCGGAGAAAAGCGAGAGTGATGTGCGCGCCCGAGGAAAAACGCGTATGAAGTCGGCGCAACTGGAAAGGCGCGCATGATGTGCGCGCCCGAGGAAAAATGCGTATGAAGTCGGCGCAACTGGAAAGGCGCGCATGATTCACCCAAGCGCGATAATTGCGGATACGGCAGTCATCGCAGATGGCGTTGAAATTGGCCCGTTTGTAGTCATCGGCGAGCATGTCGAGATCGGTGCCGGCAACAAAATTGACAGTCATGTCGTCATCAATGGACCAACTGGCATCGGTGAAAACAATCACATCTATCAATTCGCCTCGATCGGGGACGACCCGCAGGACAAGAAGTACAGAAACGAAGATACGCGTCTGGAAATCGGCGACAGAAATACGATTCGCGAATACTGCACAATCAGCAGGGGCACAGTCGATGACGAGGGTGTCACCGTGATTGGCGACGACAACTGGATCATGGCCTATGTACACATCGCGCATGACTGCCGGATCGGAAACAAAACGATCATGGCCAACAACACGACACTTGCCGGGCACGTGCACGTCGGTGACTGGGCGATCTTTGCCGGGTTTGCCGGTGCGCATCAGTTTTGCCACATCGGTGCCCACAGCTTTCTTGGTATGTATACCGGCGTGAACCAGGATGTTCCGGCCTACGTGATGGTATTCGGCCTGCCCGGTGTGCCCGCCGGCATCAATAGTGAAGGCCTGAAGCGACGCGACTTCGACAAAGAGCAGATTCGCAATATCAAGAATGCATACAAAATTCTCTATCGCAAAGGCTTCAAGCTGGCCGAAGCCATAACGGAGATCGAAGGACTGGCTGCCGAGCAGCCGGAGCTCAAGCTCTTTCTTGAGTCGCTAAGGACCTCCGAGCGCGGCGTTATTCGATAATGATGCAATTCTCGAGCTGATGGTCCGCATAGGCATCGTCGTTGGCGAGGTGTCCGGCGACAATCTGGGTGCCGGGCTCATCCGGGCGCTGAAAGCGCAATGTCCCGATGTTCACGTCGAGGGTGTGGCAGGGCCGGCGATGCGTGCGGCCGGCTGCGAAGTCTGGGAGGATGCCGAATCGCTTGCAGTAATGGGTCTGGTTGAACCGATAAAAGTACTGCCACGCCTGCTTCGATTGCGGCGCTCACTCGTTAATCGCTGGTCGGATAAGCCGCCGGATATTTTTGTCGGCATCGATGCGCCTGACTTCAATCTCGGTCTGGAACAGGCGCTGCGCAAGCGGGGCATTACTACAGTTCACTACGTGAGCCCGACTGTCTGGGCATGGCGTCAGGGCCGCGTACGCAAGGTGGCGAAAGCGGTGGACAAAGTCCTCTGCATATTTCCATTCGAGGAAAAATTTTACGAGGAACACGATGTCGCTGCCGAATTCGTCGGGCATCCCCTGGCCGATGACATAGCGACCGACGTGGATGTTGCGGCGATCAGAAGCAAACTCGGCTTGTCGGCTGACAGAGTCGTTGCGGTGATGCCGGGCAGCCGGAGCAATGAAATTGCCAGGCTGGGGCCGGTTTTTGCGGAGACCTGCGCAAGGCTGCTGGAGCGTCACCCGGATTTGCAGTTTGTCTCACCGGCCGTTAATTCGAAATTGCGGGCCGTGTTCGAGGCCCAGATCGCAGCGGCTGGTATCGGCGATCACATCAGGCTTGTCGATGGTAACGCGGAAGCTGCGATTGCTGCTGCGGATGTTGTGCTCCTCGCATCCGGCACTGCTTCCCTGCAGACGGCACTGCACGGGAAACCGATGGTCGCGGCGTACAAATTGTCGCCGCTTACGCTCCTCCTTCATCGTTGGTTCAAGCTCGTCAAGGTGAAATACTTCGCGATGCCGAACCTGTTAACAGACGAGCCGCTGGTGCCGGAGTTTCTGCAGAATGAGGCGACGCCAGTCGCCCTTTGTACCGCAGTCTCGGAACTCCTGGATGATAAAAAACGACGTATGGAGATTGAAAGCAAATTCCTTGCACTACGCGCCAGTCTGGCCCGCGGTGCGCAACAGCGTGCGGCCAGGGCAATACTCGATCTCGCAGGCAAGGCATGATGTCGAAGATTGTGTTTGCCGGCGTTGACGAAGCCGGGCGGGGCCCGCTGGCCGGACCTGTCGTCGCCGGCGCCGTCATTCTTGACGAGCATGCACCGATAGAGGGTCTTCGCGACTCCAAGAAACTGAGTCCCCGTCGGAGATCCGAACTTGCCGAGGAGATACGCAAGCGTTCGCTGTCATGGTCGGTTGCCTGGGCAGACAGAGCCGAGATCGATCGCCTGAATATTCTTCAGGCGACGTTTCTGGCGATGCGCCGGGCAATCCTGGGGCTCCGCATTCAACCGCATTATGTTCAAATCGATGGTAATCGACTTCCCGAGCTCAGTTTCGGGGCTGCGCGAATGGAGGGCGAGGCCATCGTCGGCGGGGATGGGACGCATGCCGCGATCAGCGCAGCCTCGATCGTCGCCAAGGTCTGCCGCGATGAGATCATGCTTGAGATGGACAGGATTTATCCGAATTACGGCTTCGCCCGCCACAAAGGCTACGGCACGGCCGAGCATCGCGAGCGAATCCACCGCTTCGGGCCGTGTCAGCAACATCGTCGGAGTTTTCGTCCTTTCTGTTCGATGACTATTGATGATTGACGAGTTCGAAATTGGCCCTGACAGTGTCTTTATCCTGCTCAGAGTATTGCGCGGCTAACGAAGTGCAATTAGCAGGAAAATCGATATTGACAGGCCGTTAACAAGCGGCGACTGTACCCACGAACCATGACTCATCCCTTCGTACATCTGCACCTGCACACCGAATATTCGATCGTCGACAGCACGGTCCGTATTCCTGCGCTGATGCGCCGCTGCGCCGACTTGGGGATGCCGGCCGTCGCAATAAGCGACCAGGGCAATTTGTTTGGCATGGTCAAGTTCTGTCGGCAGGCGCTCAAAGCAGGCATTAAACCGATCGTCGGCGTCGAACTGAAATTAGCCGACCACGACGATATCAACCGGCCGACACCGCTGCTACTGCTCTGCCAGAAGCAAAAAGGCTACCGCAATCTCACTGCCTTGTTATCCAGGACTTTTCTCGAGGGTCAGCACCGTGGCGTCCCTGTGGCAGAACCCGAGTGGCTGACGCGGGATAGTTGTGAAGGACTCATCGCCCTGTCCGGTGGCATGCAGGGTGACGTCGGTCGGGCCCTGGTCAGTAATCACTACGACGTCGCCGAAAAGCGCCTGGCGAGCTGGCTCAAACTTTTTGACGATCGCTTTTATCTGGAACTCACGCGAACCGGCAAGAGCGGAGAGGCAGAATATATAGAGAGCGCGCTCGGACTGGCCAGCAGCATGTCGGTGCCCGTGGTCGCAAGCAATGATGTTCGCTTCCTGGACGCGGGGGATTTCGAGGCGCATGAGGCCAGAGTCTGTATTCAGGAGGGCCATACACTAAGCGATCCGGACCGACCGCGGCGCTACAGCGAGAATCAGTACTTAAAGAGCTCGGACGAAATGGCGTCGTTGTTCGACGATGTGCCGGAGGCTTTGTCGAACGCCTGGGAAATCGCAAAGCGCTGCAATCTCGATCTAAAGCTCGGCGAGAGTTTCTTGCCGGCATTTCCGGTGCCTGAAGGCCAGACTACGGATGACTACCTCAAGTCTGAATCGGAGGCCGGGCTGTCTGCAGCGCTCGGGCGCATATTTCTAAAACAGGAATGCAAGCCATCACAAAAAGCAGGCATTGCGGCGCCATATAAAGAGCGTCTGGCGACAGAGCTCGATGTTATTTGCGACATGGGGTTCGCCGGCTACTTTCTGATCGTTGCCGACTTCATACGTTGGGCCAAAGAACAGGGAATTCCGGTGGGACCGGGGCGCGGTTCGGGCGCCGGATCATTGGTCGCATGGGCGTTGGGGATAACCGACCTGGATCCTCTCGAACACGACCTCCTGTTCGAACGGTTTCTCAATCCCGAGCGCGTCTCGATGCCTGACTTCGACATTGATTTCTGTATGGAAGGACGCGATCGCGTTATCGACTATGTCGCGGAAAAATATGGCCGGGATCGCGTGTCCCAGATCATCACTTACGGCACGATGGCGGCCCGGGCCGTAATCCGGGATGCCGGACGGGTGCTGGGCCACCCCTACGGATTCGTCGATCGCATTGCCAAACAGGTGCCATTCGAGATTGGTATCACGCTCGATAAGGCTCTGGAGCAGGAAGACGAGCTTGCCTCGATGTACCGGGAGGACGAGGAAGTTCGCGCGACCATCGATCTGGCCAAATCGCTCGAAGGCCTTGTCCGAAATGCCGGCAAGCATGCGGGCGGCGTCGTCATCGCCCCGGACAAGCTGACCGATTTCACGCCGCTTTACTGCGAAGAAGGTGGCGAAAATATCGTCACGCAGCTCGACAAGGATGACGTTGAAGCGGTAGGGCTCGTCAAGTTCGATTTTCTGGGCCTGAAAACACTGACCATCATCGATTGGGCCGTCGATATCGTCAACGAAGCGCATCCTGATCTGCACCTCGACATCAGAGATATCCCGATGAAGGATGAGAAAACCTTCGAAATGTTGAGGACAAGCAGTACCACGGCCGTATTTCAGCTCGAGTCGCGGGGCATGCATGATCTCGTGACTCGTATGCAGCCCGATCACTTCGACGATCTCGTAGCGCTTGTAGCTCTGTTCCGCCCCGGCCCGCTGCAGTCAGGCATGGTCGATGACTTTATTTCCAGACGACATGACGCAAGCAAGTCGAATATCGACTACCTGCATCCTGACCTGACCGCCGTACTTCGCGAAACCTACGGCGTCATTCTGTATCAGGAACAGGTAATGCAAATTGCGCAGGTACTTGCCGGCTATACCTTAGGCGGTGCCGATCTTCTCAGACGTGCGATGGGCAAGAAAAAACCCGAGGAAATGGCCAAGCAACGCGAGGTGTTCGTTAACGGCGCAATGAAGCGCGGCGTTGCAGACTTCACGGCGACACGCATTTTCGATTTGATGGAGAAATTTGCCGGTTACGGATTCAACAAGTCACATTCCGCTGCTTATGCCTTGCTCGCTTATCAAACGGCGTATCTGAAAGCGAATTACCCGGCCGAATTCACCGCAGCAGTGATGAGTGCAGACCTGGACAATACGGACAGGCTGGTGTTGATCAAGGATGATTGCCGAAGAATAGGACTCGAACTGAATGCGCCGGACATCAACAAATCCGAATATCAGTTCAGCGTCACAGACGAAAGCTCAATCCTATATGGTTTGGGCGCGATTAAAGGCGTCGGCCGAAATGTGGTCGAAGCGATCATTGCCGAGCGAAACGAGAACGGCGAGTTTTCGAACCTCAGTGAATTCTGCCGCCGGGTGAATCAGGAAAAACTCAACCGGCGTGCAATCGAGGCAATGATCAAGTCCGGGGCAATGGATTGTTTTGGCGAGACTCGTCGCAGCCTGATGCGGGCGTTGCCGGAAGCGATAAAGTCCGCGGATCAGGAGGCGCGTGCCCGGGCAGCCGGCCAAAATGACATGTTCGGCATCGACGAATCCGAGCCTGCTGTGGAATCTGTGAAGCCGCGCGATTTTGTCGAATGGAATGATCGAGATTTTCTTCGATACGAAAAGGAAGCGCTTGGTCTGTATCTGACCGGTCATCCGTTCGATGCGGTTTCCAAGGATGCAGCGTATCTGGCTGACGGCAAACTGGGAGATATCAGTTCGGAACCGCCACCGCCGAAAAATAACGGCGAACGCAGCTATGCACAGGCTGGCCGCGAGATTACGGTCGCCGGATTGGTCATGGACATCCGCAAGAGAGGGAACCGGCTCACGATCGTCCTTGATGATGGCTCTGGACGCCTCGAAACCAGTTTTTCCATGGAGGCGTTTCAGGAATATCGAAGCTTGTTGATCAAAGACGAAATCATCGTGGTCAGCGGAACTTTGCGTTACGACGATTTCCTTTCAGCATGGCGAGTGAGCGCCAAGCGCGTATTGCATATCGATCGCGCGATCGAGAAACAAGCGAGAGGCATGGTGCTGAGTCTGGCGCCCAACGGTCAGGGCGACTATTTGCTGACCAGGCTACACGACGTGTTATTGCCATACCGCGAAGGCACTTGTGACGTCGCGGTGCAGTACACGGGCACCGACGCCGCAGCCCGCCTCAATCTCGGGCCCGAATGGACGGTACGACCCAGTCGGGAACTGCGGGACAAGCTCACGGCCTTGCTGGGCCAGAATAGTGTCAGGTTGCTCTACGCACCCAGCCGGGAAATGATGTAGAGTCTTTTTCCGCCTCCGAATAATCAACAAGTTATGGATCTTAAGTTCCTCGATTTCGAACAGCCAATTGCAGAACTCGAAGCCAAGATCGATGAGCTTCGATTCGTTGGCGACGATTCCGAGATCAATATCAATGAGGAAGTTGCCAGACTAAAAGGCAAGAGCGAGGCGCTGACCAGGAACATTTTCTCGAAACTCAGTGCCTGGCAGATTGCCCAGATCGCTCGCCATCCGATGCGACCCTACACGGCGGACTATCTCGAACAGCTCGCACCCGATTTTCAGGAATTGCACGGCGATCGCATGTACGCGGACGATCCGGCCATCATCAGCGGCGTCGGCAGACTGGATGGCAGGCCCGTCATGTTTATCGGGCATCAGAAAGGCCGTGACACCAAAGAGCGTGTTCGCAGGAACTACGGTATGCCCAAGCCAGAGGGTTACCGAAAAGCACAACGCATGATGAAACTGGCGGAGAAGTTTTCCCTGCCCATCGTGACATTGATCGATACCCCGGGAGCCTATCCCGGTGTTGGTGCGGAAGAACGCGGACAAAGCGAGGCGATTGCTCAGAGTCTGTACTTAATGGCAGGTCTGCGTACGCCGATCATCAGCGTCGTCATTGGCGAAGGCGGATCGGGTGGTGCATTGGCCATCGGTGTCGGCGATCGCCTGTTGATGCTGCAATATGCGGTCTATTCGGTGATTTCTCCCGAGGGATGTGCTTCGATTCTCTGGAAGAGTGCCGAGAAGGCTGAAGAAGCCGCCGAGGCGATGCGAATTACCGCGGACAGCCTGAATGAATTCGGATTGGTTGACGAAGTATTACCGGAACCCCTGGGCGCGGCTCATCGCGACCCCTCTGCAGCCACGGAGGTCATTCGCAACGCGCTGTTGAAACACCTTGAAGAAGTCGACAGGCTCGACGTTGATCTGTTGCTCGAGGCGCGCCAGCAACGACTGGCCGGCTTTGGTCAGTTCAAGGAATAGCACGCCCGCAAAATGACGTTTCACCCCGAAGTTTTGTTATCGCGTCTCGCAGAACTGCGGGACGATGATTTCCATCCGCGACGATTTCTCGTCGCATTCAGCGGCGGCATTGATTCAAGTGTTCTCCTGCATGCCCTGGCAAGCGGCATGAAAGAGCACCAGACTCCTGTCGTCGCGATTCACATCAATCATGGTCTGCATGAGGATGCAGCGGACTGGGCGGCACATTGCAGGAATGTCGCGGATGAACTCGGCATTCAATTCATATGCAAGGTAGTCGAGGTCGATGAGAATTCCGGACTCGGCCTCGAAGCGGCTGCGCGGCAGGCCCGTTACGATGCCATTCGTAATCTGGTGGAGGAGGGTGACTGGCTTCTGAGTGCACATCATGAGGATGACCAGGCCGAGACACTGCTGTTGAACCTGATGAGGGGCAGCGGCCTTGCCGGGCTGGCGGGCATTGGCGCATCGCATCCGTTCGGGCGCGGCATGCTCGTAAGACCGCTGCTGGGCATCAGCGGCGCCGACATCAGGGCCTATGCCGAGGATCGGGGGCTGGGCTGGACGGACGATCCGTCGAATCTCGATACGCGCTTCGACAGGAACTTCCTGCGCCAGGAAATCATGCCCGCGCTCGAGGAACGCTGGCCGGGTGTCTCGCAGCGATTGAACAGGAGCGCGGAACTGGCGGGCGAGGCCAGCGAACTGCTGAACGACCTCGCCCGATTGGATCTCACGGTGGTGGGAGCGAGTGATACGCCGGACAGGCTCGATATCGGGCGCCTGAGTTCGATCTCCGAGGCGCGGCAACGGAATGTCTTGCGCTACGCTTTAAGAATTCGTGGCTTGCCGCCACCTCCGGCGACTCGCTTACGCCAGATAACGGGCGAACTGATTCCGGCGAGAGAGGACGCGCAGCCCCTGGTAGCCTGGCCCGGCGCCGAGATCCGGCGTTATAGGGACAAACTCTACCTCCTGGCCGAAGGCCCGAAGGACGAGAATCTCGGCGTGACCAGACTGACAGCGGATGGACGATGGCTGGAGCTGGGTGCTGGATACGGACAAATGCGTCTCGAAGCGGGCGTCGACGGCGGAATTAATGGTGAGGCCGTTGAAAAGGGTCTCGTCCTGCGGTTTCGAAAGGGCGGCGAGGAGTTCTGCCCTGCCGGTCGAAGCAACACGCACAAACTCAAAAAGCTGCTGCAGGAGGACGGTGTCGTGCCATGGATGCGCCAGCGAATTCCCCTGCTGTATTCGGGCGACGAACTGGTCGCCGTCGGTGACCTCTGGATCGCTTCGAATGTCAGTAACAGCAATGGTTTCGGCGTCAATTGGCGAAATCGCCCAGCGCTGCACTAAATATTGTATTCATTGTGAATAAGACCTCGTTCTGGTAACGTCTAACACCGTCTTTCATCCAGCGACGGGAAGCTAAAAAAGGGTTGGAAGAAAAGCACGAAGTCGTGTTTTTATTCTGACCCTTTGTTATTCCCGAAGCCTTTAGGGCTCTTAAATGACATCCTATGTATTCATCACCGGCGGCGTGGTCTCCTCCCTGGGTAAGGGAATAACGTCCGCCTGTCTCGGTGCGATCCTGGAATCTCGCGGATTGTCGATCAGCATGATCAAGCTGGATCCCTACCTCAATGTCGATCCGGGCACGATGAGTCCGTTTCAGCATGGCGAGGTATTTGTCACCGCAGACGGCACGGAGACGGATCTCGATCTCGGTCATTACGAGCGATTCGTTCGCACGACGACCGGACGTGACAGCAACTTCACCACAGGCAGGATTTACGAGAGCGTCATTGGCAAGGAACGCCGCGGTGATTATCTCGGCGCCACGGTGCAGGTAATCCCGCATATTACCGATGAGATCAAAAAGAGCGTCAAGAAGGGCGCCGGCGATGCCGACATCTGCCTCGTCGAGATCGGCGGCACTGTGGGCGACATCGAGTCACTGCCATTCCTCGAGGCGATCCGGCAGATGGGCATCGAGCTCGGTCACGATCGAGTCGTTTATGTGCATCTGACGCTGGTGCCCTACATCGCTACTTCGTCCGAGATCAAGACCAAGCCCACACAGCACTCGGTGAAGGAGCTCCGCTCCATCGGTATTCAGCCGAATATTCTGGTGTGCCGATCCGAGCAGGTGCTGCCGTCCGAACACCGCAAGAAGATTGCGCTCTTCACCAATGTGCAGGAAGCCGCAGTCATTTCGGCCTATGACGTCGATGACCTCTACAAGATACCGGCGATGATGAAGGACCAGGGCCTGGACGAAATCGTCGCCAAACAGCTGGGCCTGGATCTGCCGCCAGCCGATCTCAGCGAGTGGGATTCCGTGGTCATGGCGAAACAGAATCCGGATTCGGAGGTCAATGTCGCCATGGTTGGCAAATACGTTGACCTTCGCGATTCTTATATATCCCTTTCAGAAGCGCTGTTGCACGGCGGCATACACACTCGCACGCGTGTCAATATTCACTACATCGAGTCTCAGGATATCGAGAATAAAGGAGTCGATTGTCTGCGCGGTATGGACGGCGTCGTCGTGCCTGGCGGCTTCGGCGACCGGGGCATCGAAGGCAAGATTGCCGCAGTCCGGTACGCGCGGGAGAACAACATTCCGTATCTCGGCATTTGCCTCGGCATGCAGGTGGCCATTATCGAAGCGGCGCGCAATCTTGCGGGGCTCGAAGGCGCACACAGCACAGAGTTCGTCCGCGGCACGCCGCACCCGGTTGTCGCACTTATCACCGAGTGGGAGACCGAGGCCGGCGAACGCGAGGAGCGCAGTGAAGACTCGGAACTTGGTGGCACGATGCGTCTCGGTGCGCAGAAAGTCAGTCTGCTGGACGGATCTCTCGTGGCAACGGTTTACGACAAGAAAGAGATCTACGAGCGGCATCGCCATCGTTACGAGGTCAATAACAACTATCGGGACTCGCTGGAAAAAGCCGGCATCAGATTCTCGGGTCTTTCCGTCGACGATCTGGTCGAGATGATCGAGATTCCGGATCATCCCTGGTTTGTTGCCAGCCAGTTTCACCCGGAATTCACCTCCAACCCGAGGGACGGGCATCCACTATTTACCGGCTTCATCCTGGCCACCCGGCATCATCACAGTGGTGAGATGCCGAAGGTTGCCCAGGCATGAAGCTATGCGGTTTTGACGCAGGCGCCGACAAACCGTTTTTTCTGATCGCGGGGACCTGCGTCGTCGAGAGCGAGGCGATGGCGCTGGATACGGCCGGGCAGCTCAAAGAAACCTGCGGCGAACTCAATATACCCTTTATATACAAATCGTCTTTCGACAAGGCAAATCGCAGTTCCAAAGAAGGATTTCGCGGTCCTGGCATGGAAGAAGGCTTAAGGATCCTCGGCGAGGTCAAAAGCCAGCTCGATATTCCGGTATTGACGGATGTACACGAAGACACGCCGATGGCAGAAGTCGCATCCGTCGTGGACGTGTTGCAGACGCCTGCATTCCTGTGCCGCCAAACGAACTTTATTTTGAACGTCGTCAGCCAGGGTAAGCCTGTCAATATCAAGAAAGGGCAGTTTCTCTCCCCCTGGGAAATGCAGAACGTGGTCGACAAGGCGAAATCGACCGGCAATGAGGACATCATGGTCTGCGAGCGCGGGTTTTCATTCGGCTACAACAATCTTATATCGGACATGCGCAGCCTCGCCGTATTGCGCGGAACCGGCTGCCCGGTGGTGTTCGATGCGAC
>Ga0255052_10000756_pt1 | contig 25350 bp, 15 predicted proteins | sample JV7_2_21_MG_FD_188632 | JGI IMG/M metagenome (GOLD analysis project Ga0255052, IMG submission 188632) | Seawater microbial communities from Jervis Inlet, British Columbia, Canada - JV7_2_21 | ecosystem: Environmental > Aquatic > Marine > Inlet | place: Canada: British Columbia | collected...
GACAATAGCCGGCTTGTGTCCGCGGAGGGGTACTCAAGCGGTCAACGAGGGCAGACTGTAAATCTGCTGGCTAAGCCTACGTAGGTTCGAATCCTACCCCCTCCACCAGATATGGGGTGGCAGGCGGCGGCTGATTCAGCACCTTGCTTAGACGCATTCTGACCGTTGAGATTAATGATCCGCGCGACGCAACCTGGCTTGCTACAGAGTAACTGAAGGCGGTGGATTGGTTGCTCTTTTGGGAAGACACACATTATAGATTCTAAGATTCCGACGGTTTGATAAGAGAGGACTGTCAGAATATTTGTGCGTGAACGAAAAGAGCTCACGAGGAAGATTATTGAAGGGCGGGTGTAGTTCAACGGTAGAACCTCAGCCTTCCAAGCTGATGATGTGGGTTCGATTCCCATCACCCGCTCCATCGGCAGGTAGTGCGAGAACATGAACAGCTCGCCCACATAGCTCAGGGGTAGAGCACTTCCTTGGTAAGGAAGAGGTCCCCGGTTCAAATCCGGGTGTGGGCTCCAGATTTAAAGCGTGAATATATTTTTTTATTTTTGACACGATAAACCTCACGAGAGAAAGGACATGTCGAAAGAAAAATTTGAGAGAACGAAGCCACACGTAAACGTAGGCACGATAGGCCACGTAGACCATGGAAAGACGACGCTGACAGCGGCGTTGACCAAGGTGATGGCGGCGAAGCATGGCGGTGAGATCAAAGGTTACGACCAGATCGATAATGCACCCGAAGAGCGGGAGCGCGGTATCACGATCGCCACGGCACACGTGGAGTACGAGACTGACAACCGTCACTACGCCCACGTTGACTGCCCGGGCCACGCTGACTATGTGAAGAACATGATCACGGGTGCAGCACAGATGGACGGTGCGATCCTGGTGGTGAGTGCGGCTGATGGTCCGATGCCACAGACGCGCGAGCACATCCTGCTGGCCCGCCAGGTGGGTGTTCCGTATATCGTGGTTTACCTGAACAAGGCCGACCAGGTTGATGACGATGAGCTTCTGGAGCTGGTCGAGCTGGAGGTCCGGGATCTTCTTTCTACTTATGAGTTTCCCGGCGACGACACACCGATCATTACCGGTTCTGCGCTGAAGGCATTCGAGGGCGATGAGTCGGATATTGGTATTCCCTCGATCAACAAGCTGGTCGAGCAGATGGACAGCTATATCCCTGAGCCCGAGCGCCTTATTGACGGTGACTTCTTGATGCCGGTTGAGGACGTGTTCTCGATTTCGGGTCGCGGCACGGTGGTAACCGGCCGTATCGAGCGTGGCATCGTGAAGGTCGGTGACGAGATAGAGATTGTCGGTATCAAGGATACTGAGAAGACGGTCTGCACCGGTGTTGAGATGTTCAGAAAGCTTCTCGACCAGGGCCAGGCAGGCGACAACGTCGGCGTACTGCTCAGGGGCACCAAGCGAGAAGAAGTGGAGCGTGGCCAGGTCCTGGCGAAGCCGGGTTCGATTACACCACACACCAAATTTGAGGCTGAGGTTTATATTCTGACCAAGGAAGAGGGAGGCCGACATACGCCGTTCTTCAAGGGTTACCGACCGCAGTTTTACTTCCGCACGACCGATGTGACCGGTGCGGTGGAATTGCCTGAGGGCACCGAGATGGTGATGCCGGGCGACAACGTGCAGATGGTGGTGGATCTGATCGCACCGATCGCCATGGAAGACGGTCTGCGTTTTGCTATTCGTGAGGGTGGCAGGACGGTTGGCGCCGGGGTAGTGGCAAAGATTATCGAATGAGGAATAGGGGACGGTCCCCATGCGGGGACAGTCCCCAGATTAGGCCAGTAGCTCAATTGGCAGAGCGGCGGTCTCCAAAACCGCAGGTTGGGGGTTCGATTCCCTCCTGGCCTGCCAGAACGTAAGCATTAGATGACGACGACAACGGAAACAAGTGAGTCCGGAGCACTGGACATCCTGAAGCTGCTGATTGCGGCTGGCCTGCTTGTGGGTGGCATCTTCGGTTACTACTGGTACGTCGAGTGGATGCTGGCATTGCGAGTCCTGCTGGTACTCGGCGGACTCGCTGCCTGTATCGCTGTGGCCGCAACAAGCACCCAGGGTCAACGCGTTTGGGCGTTCATCCAGGGATCGCGGATAGAGATTAGAAAGGTCGTTTGGCCGACCAAGCAAGAGACGACGCAAACGGCAATTGCTGTTTTCATCTTTACTCTCGTTATGGCTTTGTTTTTCTGGGCGTTGGATTCAGGTCTGCTGTGGCTGACGCGCACATTAGTCGGCTCAGCCGGCTAAACAGATTTTAGGGGTAAAACTTTAGTGGGGTTACGCTGGTACATCGTCCACGCCTATTCCAATTTCGAACATAAGGTCAAGAGCTCGCTCGAAGAGCGTATCAAGCTGATGGGGCTCGAAGACAAGTTTGGCGAAATATTGGTTCCGACCGAAGAAGTGGTCGAAATGAAGGAAGGCCAGAAGCGACGAAGTGAACGAAAGTTTTTTCCGGGTTATGTCCTCGTACAAATGGATATGGACGACGAAACCTGGCACCTCGTAAAAGAGGTTCCCAAGGTATTGGGATTTATCGGTGGTTCGAGTGATCGTCCGGCGCCGATAACAGAGAAGGAAGCCGATCAGATTTTGCAACGCGTCAAGGAAGGCGTGGACAAGCCACGGCCGAAAGTATTGTTCGAGCCGGGTGAGGTCGTTCGGGTCATTGACGGCCCATTCAACGATTTCAGTGGTGTCGTTGAGCAAGTGAATTACGAAAAGAGCCGCCTGCAGGTGGCGGTACAGATTCTGGGCCGGTCTACGCCCGTCGAACTGGACTTCGGTCAGGTCGAGAAAGGCTAAAAAGGGGTCAGAGCCCTTTTTTGAGAATACTGGTCAGAGCAATGTCCGAAAGGAAGAAAAGGGCTCTGACCCCTTTTTATTATGAGGAGCCCTAAACAGGCGTTTGCACTCGAGAGGATGACACGATGGCTAAGAAAGTAGCTAGCTATATCAAGCTGCAGGTACCTGCAGGGCAGGCCAACCCGAGTCCGCCGGTCGGCCCCGCGCTGGGCCAGCATGGTGTGAATATTATGGAGTTCTGCAAGGCGTTCAACGCACAGACGCAGGGCACCGAACCGGGTTTGCCGATACCGGTGATTATTACGGTCCATACCGATCGCAGTTTTACCTTCATTTCGAAGACACCGCCGGCGGCTGTACTGTTGCGTAAGGCCGCCGGAGTGCCGAAAGGATCCGGCGAGCCCAACATGGAGAAGGTCGGTAAGGTCAATCGCAAACAGCTCGAAGAGATTGCGACGACGAAAATGCCCGATCTGACGGCTGCTGATATGGATGCCGCCGTTCGTACGGTTGCCGGTACTGCCCGGAGTATGGGAATCGAGACGGAGGGCGTGAAGTAATGGCCAGGCTAACGAAGCGCCGGAAGCTCGCGCGCGAAAAAATCGAGTCTACCAAGCTGTATGAGATCGACGAGGCATTGACCCTGGTCAAGGATCTGGCGACTGCGAAATTTCCGGAGAGCATCGATGTATCGGTCAACCTCGGCGTAGATCCGCGCAAGTCGGATCAGGTCGTTCGAGGCTCTACCGTATTGCCGAATGGCACAGGAAAGTCTGTTCGTGTGGCGGTTTTCGCTCAGGGCGAGAACGCCGACAAGGCGAAGTCTGCGGGGGCCGACATTGTTGGCTTCGAAGATCTTGCAGAGCAGGTCAAAGCCGGCGAGCTGAATTTCGAGGTGGTCATTGCCACCCCCGACGCGATGCGTGTCGTCGGCACGCTCGGGCAGATTCTCGGGCCCCGGGGACTGATGCCCAATCCGAAAGTTGGCACCGTAACTGCGGATGTCGAAACGGCCGTCAAGAATGCCAAGGCCGGACAGGTTCGTTACAGGACCGATAAAGCGGGCATCATTCATTGCCCGATTGGTCGCGCCGACTTCGAGGTTCCGGCATTGAAGGAAAACCTTGTGGCGTTGCTCGCTGACCTCAAGAAGGCCAAGCCTGCACAGTCCAAAGGTGCGTATTTGAAAAAGCTGACCGTGTCCTCATCTATGGGGCTTGGCGTGTCAGTCGATCGGGCGAGCGTGGACGCCTGACAATGAATTTGCGGTTTCGTTGAACTAACGAAGCCGCGATAGTCGACCGGAGTCGAAAGGGTCCGGTCATCGTCGAAGACCGTAGGTGGACGGTGTGACAACCGACCTTAATGAATGCCTACGCAGATGGTGTTGCCTGAGTCAGTTCAGTCTGGCGAATGGTCACTGTCCGACATTGGGTGGCGGAGTGTGTTTCCGCCGTGTGTGTGACCGTAAGCCAGGAGAAATTCATGGCACTGAGACTCGAAGACAAAAAGAAATTTGTCAAAGAGGTAAACGCGGTTGCGGGTGACTCAATTTCCGCTGTTGTAGCGGAGTATAGAGGCTTATCCGTTGCGGAAATGACGGCGTTGCGTAAGGAAGCGCGTAATGCCGGCGTCTATCTTCGTGTTGTCAAAAACACGTTGGCGCGCCGGGCCGTTGAAGGTACCGAATTCGAGTGTATGACGGATACGCTCGCGGGGCCGATTCTGCTCGCGTTTGCAAAAGAAGATCCAGGTGCCGCTGCCAGGGTTATCAAGGATTTCGCCAAGGAGCACGATGCTCTTAAGGCGGTATCGCTTTCGACCGGCGGGGAGTTATTGCCAGCAAGTGATTTGGCGAGATTGGCAGATCTGCCAACGCTCGATCAGGCGCGCGCAATGCTGCTCGGCGTGATGATTGCACCGATGAGCAAGCTGGTACGGACACTCGCTGAGCCGTCTGCGATGCTCGCAAGGACTTTGTCCGCGCGTGGCAGCCAGGAAGCGGCCTGAGAGCTGGATCTGAAAACGAAACTAAATCTAAAGACTCAGGGTTAAACAGAGGAATAAAGAAATGGCATTGTCAAACAAAGACCTGCTCAAAGAGTTGAGCGCAAAGCCGATCATGGAGGTCGTTGACCTCGTCAAAATGCTCGAGGAAGAGTGGGGCGTTTCAGCCGCTGCTCCGGTTGCAGTTGCTGCAGCAGGCGCTGGTGCAGACGCGGCACCAGCAGAGGAAAAGACAGAGTTCGACGTTGTCTTGACGAGCTTTGGCGAAAACAAGGTTTCCGTCATTAAGGCAGTTCGCACCATCACCGGTCTGGGGCTGAAAGAAGCCAAAGACGCTGTGGAAGGTGCACCGACAGCAATTAAGGAAGGGGCATCGAAGGAAGACGCCGAGAACTTCAAGAAGCAACTTGAAGAAGCCGGCGCCAGCGTCGAACTGAAGTAGTTCGGGCTAAACCCCAAGATGCGGGACCAAAAGGTCCGAAAGCGTAAGAGCAGTCCGCGGCTGTGCCGCGGGCTGTGTCTTCGCGTCCGTGTGATTTATACGAGGTACATTTGAATGGCTTATTCATTCACCGAGAAGAAGCGTATTAGAAAGAATTTTGGCAAGCGGCCGACGATTCTGGACGTGCCATATCTTCTTTCAATCCAGTTGGATTCATACCGAAAATTCCTGCAAACCGATGAGCCCGAGAAAGATCGGAATAACATCGGTCTGCATGCGGCATTTCAAACCGTATTTCCGATAGTCAGTTACTCGGGAAACGCGGCGCTCGAATACGTGAGCTACCGTCTGGGTGAGCCCGTATTTGACGTCAAGGAATGTCAGATGCGCGGCCTGACTTACGCCGCGCCTATTCGCGTCAAAGTGCGTCTGGTCATCTATGACAAAGATGCAAGCGGCACCAACAAACCCGTGAAAGACATTCGCGAGCAGGAGGTCTATCTTGGCGAAATGCCTCTAATGACCGACCACGGCACATTCGTGATCAACGGTACAGAGCGCGTCATCGTGTCTCAGTTGCATCGTTCGCCCGGCGTCTTTTTCGATCACGACAAGGGCAAGACGCATTCGTCCGGAAAGCTGCTTTTCTCGGCACGTATCATTCCCTACCGCGGATCCTGGCTGGACTTCGAGTTCGATCCCAAGGACAGCGTATTCGCGCGTATCGACCGACGCAGAAAGTTGCCGGTCACGATCATCCTGCGTGCGCTCGGATTGTCAAACGAAGAGATGCTGGACATCTTTTTCGAGACAAACGATTTTTATCTGTCCGACAAAGACATCCGCATGGGCCTCGTACCGCAGCGCCTTCGCGGCGAAACTGCGATTTTCGACATCAAGCTTGGTCGCAAGGTCATTGTCGAGGAAGGCCGCCGAATTACGGCCAAGCACGTGCGCCAAATGGAAAAGTCCAAGGTCGACAATCTCGTCGTGCCTCCCGAATATCTCGAAGGCAAAGTCCTTGCGCACGACGTCGTTGACACGGAAACCGGCGAACTACTTGCTGCTGCAAATGATGAGTTGACGCCTGAGCTTATCGAAGTGCTGGTCGGGAAGGGTATCGAGCACATTCAAACCTTGTATGTGAACGACCTGGACCGCGGCCCGTACATTTCCAATACATTGCGTATTGATCCGTCAACAACGCGCCTCGAGGCACTCGTTGAGATTTACAGGATGATGCGTCCCGGCGAGCCGCCGACCAAGGAAGCGGCCGAGAACCTGTTTCAGAACCTGTTCTTCAATCCGGATCGTTACGATCTCTCAGCCGTGGGCCGAATGAAATTCAACCGCCGTGTCGGTCGCGACACGTCGGAAGGCAGTGGCGTGCTCGAGAATGACGACATCCTCGACGTATTACGGACGCTCATCGACATCCGTAACGGCTACGGTACAGTAGATGACATCGATCACCTCGGTAATCGACGCGTCAGGAGCGTTGGTGAAATGTCCGAAAACGCATTTCGCGTCGGTCTTGTCCGCGTAGAGCGGGCAGTCAAGGAGCGCCTGACACAGGCAGAGACCGAGGGTCTGATGCCGCAGGAAATGATCAACGCCAAGCCAGTCGCGGCGGCCGTCAAGGAGTTCTTCGGTTCGAGCCAGCTGTCGCAGTTCATGGATCAGAACAATCCGCTCTCTGAGGTAACACACAAGCGCCGCGTATCGGCACTTGGACCGGGTGGTCTGACGCGTGAGCGGGCCGGATTCGAGGTTCGCGACGTACACCCCACTCACTATGGCCGTGTCTGTCCGATCGAGACTCCTGAAGGACCGAATATTGGCCTGATCAACTCATTGGCGGTTTATGCGCGAACGAATGCCTATGGCTTTCTCGAGACGCCGTACCGGAAAGTAAGCAACGGTAAGGTGACCAGCGAAATCGAGTATTTGTCGGCAATCGAGGAAAGCCAGTACGTCATCGCGCAGGCTAACTCGGAGCTCGATAAACTCGGACGGTTTGTTGATGATCTCGTATCGGTGCGGCACAAGAATGAATTTACGCTCGCCGATCCTTCCACTATTAATTTCATGGACGTCTCGCCGCGGCAGATCGTCTCTGTTGCAGCATCGCTAATTCCGTTTCTGGAGCACGACGACGCTAACCGCGCCCTGATGGGCTCGAATATGCAACGCCAGGCTGTTCCCACGCTGCGTTCCGAGGCGCCGCTGGTAGGTACCGGCATGGAGCGGGCGGTCGCGGTGGATTCGGGTGTGACTGTTGTCGGCGATCGGGGTGGCATCGTCGATTCGGTGGATGCATCTCGTATTGTGGTTCGGGTAAACGATGACGAGACCGATGCAGGTGAGTCCGGCGTCGATATCTACAATCTTACGAAGTACACGCGATCGAATCAGAACACCTGTATCAACCAAAGGCCGCTCGTCAAGGCCGGCGATCTGATTGCCGCCGGTGACGTGCTTGCCGACGGGCCGTCGACAAACATGGGCGAACTGGCTCTCGGGCAAAATCTGCTGGTCGCATTCATGCCATGGAATGGTTACAACTTCGAGGACTCGATTCTGATATCGGAGCGCGTTGTCGTAGAGGATCGTTTCACGACGATTCATATCGAGGAGCTGTCATGCGTAGCGCGCGACACCAAGCTCGGACCCGAGGACATTACCTCGGATATTCCGAATGTTGGCGACGCGGCACTGGCCAAGCTCGACGAGTCTGGCATCGCGTTTATCGGCGCGGAAGTCAATGCGGGCGATATCCTGGTCGGCAAGGTCACGCCCAAAGGCGAGACCCAGCTTACTCCGGAAGAGAAACTGCTGCGTGCCATCTTCGGCGAGAAAGCGTCCGACGTGAAAGACACCTCTTTGCGCGTGCCACCCGGCATGGACGGTACCGTTATCGACGTTCGCGTCTTTACGCGTGATGGCGTCGAGAAGGACGCCAGGGCCTTGTCGATCGAGAAATCCGAACTGGAAAGCGTCCGAAAGGATCTCGACGATACGCTGAGGATTCTCGAAGAGGACATTTACGAGCGCGTCGAGCGCATGTTGACCGGCAAGATGGCGCAGGGTGGCCCGAACCAGCTGAAGTCAGGCAGCAAGATCACAAAAGCCTATCTTGACGAAATCCCCCGCGAGCAGTGGTTCGAGATTCGACTGAAAAATGACGAAGCGAACGAACAGCTGGAGAAAGCCTTCGAGCGCCTGAAAGGCCAGCGCGATGAGTTCGATCGACGCTACGATGAAAAGAAAGAAAAGATCACCGCAGGCGATGATCTGGCACCGGGCGTGCTCAAGATGGTCAAGGTGTACCTTGCCGTCAAACGACGCATTCAACCCGGCGACAAGATGGCCGGCCGCCACGGTAATAAAGGCGTGATCTCGACGATCGTTCCGGTGGAGGACATGCCCTACCTGGACGATGGCACGCCGGTCGATATCGTGTTGAACCCGTTGGGTGTCCCGTCACGAATGAACGTGGGACAGGTGCTGGAGACGCATCTTGGATGGGCAGCGAAGGGTCTCGGTCGAAAGATCGGCTCGATGCTGCGCGCTCAGGAAACGACCGCCAAGGTCCGCCAGTTTCTCGAGACGGTCTATAACAAGACCGGCGGCAAGGAAGAGGAGATCAAGTCGTTGTCCGATGCCGAAGTACTGGAATTGGCAGGCAATCTGGTCAATGGAGTGCCGACAGCAACACCGGTATTCGACGGTGCTACCGAGACCGAGATCAAGGCCATGCTCGAGCTCGCCGATTTGTCCGACACCGGTCAGTCACGACTGAACGATGGTCGTACCGGCGAACCCTTCGATCGTGAAGTCACGGTTGGTTATATGTACATGCTGAAGCTGAACCACCTGGTCGATGACAAGATGCACGCCCGCTCGACCGGGCCGTACAGCCTCGTCACGCAACAACCGCTGGGTGGTAAGGCGCAGTTCGGCGGTCAGCGATTCGGTGAGATGGAGGTCTGGGCACTCGAAGCCTATGGCGCCGCCTATACCCTGCAGGAAATGCTGACGGTCAAGTCGGACGACGTGCAAGGCCGAACCAAGATGTACAAAAACATCGTTGACGGTGAGCATGAAATGGATGCCGGCATGCCCGAGTCCTTTAACGTACTCGTTAAAGAAATTCGCTCGCTGGGAATCAACATTGAATTGGAAACAGACTGATGAAAGATCTTCTGAAGCTATTTAAGTACCAGAATCCCGTAGACGACTTTGATGCGATCCGCATCGGTCTTGCTTCGCCGGACATGATCAGGTCCTGGTCATTCGGCGAGGTCAAGAAGCCGGAGACCATCAATTACCGCACGTTCAAGCCCGAACGTGACGGGCTGTTCTGCGCCAAGATCTCGGCCCGATCAAGGACTACGAGTGCCTGTGTGGCAAGTACAAGCGGCTGAAGCATCGCGGCGTTGTCTGCGAAAAATGCGGTGTTGAGGTTACCCAGACGAAGGTTCGCCGTGAGCGTATGGCGCACATCGAGCTGGCCAGCCCGGTCGCACATATCTGGTTCCTGAAATCACTGCCGTCGCGGATCGGTCTGATGCTCGACATGACTCTCCGCGAGATCGAGCGCGTCCTGTACTTCGAGGCGTTCGTCGTCGTCGATCCTGGCATGACGCCGCTCGAGCGTGGCCAGCTGATGACCGACGAGATGTATCTCGACGCGATCGAGCAGTATGGCGACGAATTCGATGCCCGGATGGGCGCCGAAGCCGTACGCGAGATGCTGATGACCATCGATCTGCAGCGCGAAGTGCTGCAAGTTCGCGAAGACATCGGCGCGACGCGTTCGGAGACCAAGATCAAGCGACTTTCGAAGCGGCTCAAGTTGCTCGAATCATTCATCGAATCGGGTAACAAGCCCGAGTGGATGGTCTTGACAGTCTTACCGGTGCTGCCGCCTGACCTGCGTCCGCTGGTACCGCTGGATGGCGGTCGGTTTGCGACCTCGGATCTCAACGATCTGTACCGCCGCGTGATTAACCGCAACAATCGATTGCGCAGGCTTCTGGAGCTGAACGCGCCGGATATCATCGTGCGGAACGAAAAGCGCATGCTGCAGGAATCTGTCGACGCATTGCTGGACAATGGCCGTCGTGGTCGTGCCATACAGGCACGAACAAGCGCCCGCTGAAGTCACTCGCCGATATGATCAAGGGCAAGCAGGGTCGTTTCCGCCAGAACCTGCTCGGCAAACGCGTCGACTACTCCGGACGTTCGGTCATCGTAGTCGGCCCGACGCTGAAACTGCATCAGTGCGGTCTGCCGAAAAAGATGGCGCTCGAATTATTCAAGCCTTTCATCTTCTCGAAGCTGCAGCTGCGTGGTGAAGCAACGACGATCAAGGCGGCCAAGCGTCTGGTTGAGCGCGAAGGCGCAGAAGTCTGGGATATTCTCGAGGAAGTCATTCGCGAGCACCCGGTCATGCTGAACCGTGCGCCGACCCTTCACCGGCTTGGCATACAGGCGTTCGAGCCGGTGCTGATCGAGGGCAAAGCGATACAGCTGCACCCCCTCGTTTGTACGGCATTCAACGCCGACTTCGACGGTGACCAGATGGCCGTGCACGTGCCCTTATCGATCGAAGCACAGCTCGAAGCGCGTGCGCTCATGATGGCGTCGAATAACATCCTGTCGCCCGCCAATGGCGATCCAATCATCGTGCCATCCCAGGACGTCGTACTCGGACTGTATTACATGACCCGGTCCAAGGTTAACGGCCGCGGTGAGGGAACGAGATTCAGCGACATCGACGAAGCACGCCGCGCCTATGACGGCGGTCATGTCGAGTTGCAGGCAAAGGCGCAGGTTCGAGTGCCGATCTATGAAGAGGTCGAAGACGGCATCGGCGAGATGAACATGCGAGTCGTTGATACGACCGTCGGGCGTGCGTTGCTCTCCACCTTGCTACCTGATGGCCTCAGTTATTCGCTGGTCAATCAGGATATGAACAAGAAGGCGATCTCGAATGTCATCAACGCCTGTTATCGGAAGCTTGGTCTCAAGAAGACCGTGGTTTTCGCTGATCAGCTGATGTACACGGGTTTCCGATTTGCGACCATTGCCGGTATTTCTATCGGCGTGAACGACATGGTCGTGCCGGAGATCAAGGAAGAGATCCTGTCGGCCGCCGAGACCGAGGTGAAAGAGATTCAGGATCAGTATGCCTCCGGCCTGGTGACCGAGGGCGAGCGTTATAACAAGGTTGTCGATATCTGGTCGCGAACCAATGACCAGGTTGCGAAAGCCATGATGGACAAGCTCGGTTCCGAAACCGTCATCGATTCATCCGGCAAACAAGTTGCTCAGGAGTCCTTCAATTCCATATACATGATGGCTGACTCCGGTGCCCGTGGTTCTGCGGCGCAGATCCGACAGCTCGCGGGCATGCGCGGCCTGATGGCCAAACCGGACGGATCGATCATCGAAACGCCGATTACGGCGAACTTCCGTGAGGGTCTGGACGTATTGCAGTACTTCATCTCGACGCATGGAGCAAGAAAAGGCCTGGCCGATACGGCATTGAAGACGGCGAACTCGGGTTACTTGACGCGCCGTCTGGTCGATGTCGCACAGGACCTCGTCGTGACCGAAGTCGATTGTGAGACCAGAAACGGTGTTGCAATGTCACCGCTCGTTGAGGGTGGCGACGTTGTCGAGCCGTTGCGCGATAGGGTTTTGGGCCGTGTACTGGCTGAGCCGGTGCTGATTCCGGGGTCCGACAAGATCGCGTTCGATGCAGGCACGATGCTCGACGAAGCCTGCGTAAGACGGCTCGAGGACCTGTCGATTGACCATGTTCTGGTTCGTTCGCCGATTACCTGCGAGGTACGTTACGGCGTTTGCTCGCAGTGTTATGGCCGCGACCTGGCACGAGGTCATCGGATCAACATCGGTGAGGCCGTCGGCGTTATCGCCGCGCAGTCAATCGGTGAGCCCGGCACACAGCTTACGATGCGCACGTTCCATATCGGTGGCGCCGCTTCACGTTCGGCTGCAATCAACAATATCGAGATCAAGAACAACGGTATTGCAAAGCTCAACAACATCAAGACTGTGAAGCATAAGAAAGGTTACCTGGTGGCCGTGTCACGGTCAGGCGAGATCTCCGTGATCAACGAGCACGGCAGGGAGCGCGAGCGTTACAAGTTACCCTACGGTGCGACAATTACCGTGGATGACGATAACGAGGTGAAGCAGGGCCAAGTCGTTGCGACCTGGGATCCGCATACTCACCCGGTCGTCACAGAGGTCGCCGGCAAGCTCAGGTTCGAAGACTTTGTTGACGGTGTTGCCGTAACCGAGCAGGTCGATGAATTTACCGGTCTGACCAGCATTGTCATTCTCGATCCCAAACAACGCGGCACCACCGGCAAGGATTTGCGGCCGGTCGCCCGACTTGTAGATAACGATGGCAAGGAAATCTGCTTTGCGAACACCGACATACCGGCGGTCTATGCGTTACCGGCAGGCGCCATCGTCAGCATGGCTGACGGGGCGGAGGTGTCCGTCGGCGATGTCATCGCACGTATCCCTCAGGAATCGTCGAAGACTCGTGACATCACCGGCGGTTTGCCGCGTGTGGCAGATCTCTTCGAGGCACGCAAGCCGAAGGATCCGGCGATCATGGCCGAATACACAGGTACGGTCAGCTTTGGCAAGGAAACAAAGGGCAAGCGTCGACTGGTCATCACTGATGACGCCGGCGAGAGTTTCGAGGAGCTGATACCGAAGTGGCGTCATCTGAACGTGTTCGAGGGTGAGCAGGTCGTACGTGGCGAAGTCATCGCGGACGGTGAGCCAAATCCGCATGACATCCTGCGCCTGCAGGGCGTTGAGCCGCTGTCCGACTACCTCGTCCGAGAGATTCAGGACGTTTACCGCTTGCAGGGTGTGAAAATCAACGACAAGCACATCGAGGTCATCATCCGTCAAATGTTGCGCAAAGTGATTGTGGCTGCACCGGGCGAGAGCAGCTTCCTCAGGGGCGAGCAGATCGACAAGGCTCGCGGTCTGGAGGTCGCTGATGATCTGGCAGCACAGGGCAAGGAGGGGCTGACAGTCGATCCGATACTCCTCGGAATCACCAAGGCGTCGCTTGCAACGGAGTCCTTCATTTCGGCTGCATCCTTCCAGGAGACCACGCGGGTCCTGACGGAAGCTGCCGTGAGAGGGCTCAAAGACGACCTGCGGGGCCTGAAGGAAAACGTCATCGTTGGCCGTCTGATCCCGGCCGGTACGGGCTTTGCGCATCACGCCGAGCGCCGTCGGACAAGGGAGCAAGACCTCGCCGATCAGCTCAAGGAGCTGGAAGAGGACATCGAAGAGACGCCTGCCGAGATCGAGGTCACGCCGGAAGAAATGATGGCCGAAGTGGCGGAAGAAGTGGCTGCAGCTGCTGCTGCGGAGGACGGTGGGAAGGTTACGATACCGTAGGTCAAAGTAACGGGGACAGACCCCATCGGAAATGGGGACAGACCCCGTTCGCGGTCAGTCCCCGGGGCCCTTGACACTGGTATCCGGGCATCTCTACAATGCCCGCCCTTGACCCGAGGGCCTGACACATAAGGGCCCTACAATTTAGGGGCGGGAAGAAGGCTGATGCCTTGATCATCAAGGCCTGAGTCCCAATCTCGTCGAACCCGATGGCTGAATCAGAATGATTCGGCCTTTGGCTGCGCGCGTATATATGCGCGCCGTTTTTTTGTCCAGTTTTGTTAGATAGAGAGGGGTCCATGGCCACAACGAATCAATTAGTACGCAAGCCGCGCTCGCTGAAGCCGGCCAAAAGCACGGTACCGGCGCTCGAGGGGAGCCCCCAAAAGCGAGGCGTCTGCACGCGTGTGTATACGACAACGCCCAAGAAGCCGAACTCTGCGATGCGTAAGGTTGCCCGTGTTCGGCTAACCAACGGCTTCGAGGTGACGAGCTACATTGGCGGCGAAGGTCACAACCTTCAGGAGCACTCGGTCGTATTGATTCGCGGAGGTCGTGTTAAAGACCTGCCGGGCGTTCGCTATCACACGATTCGCGGCACTCTGGATTGCGCCGGCGTAAGCGATCGGCGGCAGAGCCGCTCCAAGTACGGCGCCAAGCGGCCTAAATCATAATAGAGACAAATAATGTCGAGAAGAACACAAGCTCCCAAGCGCACCATCCTGCCTGACCCCAAGTACGGCAGTGAGCTGCTCGCGAAATTCATGAACATGATCATGAATGACGGCAAAAAGTCGGTTGCCGAGCGGATTATCTATGGTGCGCTGGACCGGATCTCCGAGAAAGAATCTCAGGAGGGCGCCAAGGCGCTCGAGCTTCTCGAGCAGGCGCTCGAAAACGTCAAACCAGTGGTCGAGGTGAAGTCTCGACGGGTCGGTGGTGCGACCTACCAGGTGCCAATCGAAGTACGGCCTGCCAGGCGTCAGACGCTGGCAATGCGCTGGTTGATCGACGCAGCGAGAAAGCGCAGCGAAAAATCCATGGCGCACCGGCTTGCCCATGAGCTAATGGACGCGGCCGAAAATCGCGGCACTGCCGTAAAGAAAAAGGAAGACACACACCGCATGGCAGAAGCGAACAAGGCTTTCTCCCATTACCGGTGGTGAGCTTTCAAATCTCCGATAAGAAATCAGGAATAACCCCGTGGCACGCACAACCCCTATCGAACGCTACCGAAATATCGGCGTCATGGCACATATCGATGCCGGCAAGACGACGACGACGGAGCGCATCCTGTTTTACACAGGTGTATCGCACAAGATGGGCGAGGTGCACGATGGCGCGGCCGTTATGGACTGGATGGAGCAGGAGCAGGAGCGTGGCATCACGATCACGTCGGCTGCAACAACCTGTTTCTGGTCGGGCATGGACAATCATTGGCCCGAGCACCGAATCAACATCATTGATACTCCCGGACATGTCGATTTCACGATCGAGGTCGAGCGCAGCCTGCGGGTTCTGGACGGAGCCGTAACGGTTCTCTGTTCGGTCGGTGGCGTTGAGCCGCAGACTGAAACCGTCTGGCGCCAGGGCAACAAGTACAATGTGCCGCGCATGATTTTCGTCAACAAGATGGACCGCGCCGGCGCCGATTACCTGCGCGTGGTAGGTCAGGTCAAGAACCGCCTGGGCGCGAACCCCGTTCCGATCCAGTTACCGATCGGTGCCGAAGAGCATTTCGAAGGCGTTGTCGATCTCGTTCGCATGAAGGCGATTTACTGGGAAGAGGCGAACATGGGCACCGCGTTCGAGTTCCGCGACATTCCCGAAGAGATGCAGGCCGACGCGGAAAAGTATCGCGAGCAGATGGTCGAAGCCGCAGCCGACGCTGACGAAGAACTGCTCGAGAAATATCTCGAAGATCACGAGCTTTCAGAAGACGAGATTCGTCGCGGTCTGCGCGCACGCACGCTTGCGGGCGAAATCGTAATTACCTTGTGTGGCTCCGCGTTCAAGAACAAGGGCGTCCAGGCTATGCTTGACGCAGTCATCGACTATATGCCATCGCCGCTCGATGTGCCGGCAATCAAGGGCATTCTCGATGACGAAAGCGAGGGCCTACGCCCGGCTGATGACAATGAGCCGTTTGCGGCATTGGCTTTCAAGATTGCGACGGACCCATTTGTCGGTAATCTCACCTTTTTCCGCGTTTATTCCGGCGTGTTGAATTCAGGCGACACGATCTACAACCCGGTCAAAAGCAAGCGCGAGCGCATTGGCCGCATTTTGCAGATGCACTCGAACGACCGCGAAGAAATCAAAGAAGTGCATGCCGGGGACATCGCGGCCGCCGTGGGTCTCAAGGACGTCACGACGGGCGATACGCTCAGCGATTTGAAGAACATTATTACTCTCGAGCGCATGGAATTTCCGGAGCCGGTCATCGCGGTTGCGGTCGAGCCGAAAACAAAGGTTGACCAGGAAAAGATGGGTATCGCCCTGCAGAAGCTGGCGAAGGAAGACCCATCGTTTCGCGTCTCATCCGACGAAGAGTCCGGACAGACCATTATTTCGGGCATGGGCGAGCTGCATCTCGACATTATCGTCGATCGTATGAAGCGCGAGTTCAAGGTCGAGGCGAACGTGGGTAAACCTCAGGTCGCCTACCGTGAGACGATTCGCAAAGCAGTCGACCAGGAAGGCAAATTTGTCCGCCAGTCCGGCGGTCGCGGTCAGTACGGTCATGTGTACCTGAAGATCGAGCCCGCGGAAGCCGGCAGCGGTTACGAATTCGAAAATAACATCGTCGGTGGTGTCGTGCCGAAGGAATACATCGGCGCGGTGGACAAAGGCGTCAAGGAACAGATGGAGAACGGTGTGGTCGCCGGCTACCCGGTTGTTGATGTTAAAGTTTCGCTTTATGACGGTTCCTACCATGACGTGGACTCGAGTGAGATGGCATTCAAGATTGCCGGCTCGATGGCGTTCAGGGAAGGTGCGCTCAAGGCGAGCCCGGTGCTGCTCGAACCAATTATGAAAGTCGAAGTAGTTACGCCTGAGGATTACATGGGCGATGTCATGGGCGATCTCAATCGCCGTCGTGGGCTGCCGCAGGGTATGGACGACTCTCCGTCTGGAAAGGTCATCCGTGCCGAGGTGCCGCTGGCCGAGATGTTTGGTTATGCGACCGACCTGCGTTCAATGAGCCAGGGCCGTGCGACCTACTCCATGGAATTCGCAAAGTACAACGAGGTGCCGCAAAATGTGGCCGACAGTGTTTTAAGAAAGGCCTCGTAGGAGTGGCTGGCATGCGAGGCCCTGCAAAAACCGAGAATAGATTTACAAACTCAACAACCCGCGGATAAGGGACATGTCGAAAGAAAAATTTGAGAGAACGAAGCCACACGTAAACGTAGGCACGATAGGCCACGTAGACCATGGAAAGACGACGCTGACAGCGGCGTTGACCAAGGTGATGGCGGCGAAGCATGGCGGTGAGATCAAAGGTTACGACCAGATCGATAATGCACCCGAAGAGCGGGAGCGCGGTATCACGATCGCCACGGCACACGTGGAGTACGAGACTGACAACCGTCACTACGCCCACGTTGACTGCCCGGGCCACGCTGACTATGTGAAGAACATGATCACGGGTGCAGCACAGATGGACGGTGCGATCCTGGTGGTGAGTGCGGCTGATGGTCCGATGCCACAGACGCGCGAGCACATCCTGCTGGCCCGCCAGGTGGGTGTTCCGTATATCGTGGTTTACCTGAACAAGGCCGACCAGGTTGATGACGATGAGCTTCTGGAGCTGGTCGAGCTGGAGGTCCGGGATCTTCTTTCTACTTATGAGTTTCCCGGCGACGACACACCGATCATTACCGGTTCTGCGCTGAAGGCATTCGAGGGCGATGAGTCGGATATTGGTATTCCCTCGATCAACAAGCTGGTCGAGCAGATGGACAGCTATATCCCTGAGCCCGAGCGCCTTATTGACGGTGACTTCTTGATGCCGGTTGAGGACGTGTTCTCGATTTCGGGTCGCGGCACGGTGGTAACCGGCCGTATCGAGCGTGGCATCGTGAAGGTCGGTGACGAGATAGAGATTGTCGGTATCAAGGATACTGAGAAGACGGTCTGCACCGGTGTTGAGATGTTCAGAAAGCTTCTCGACCAGGGCCAGGCAGGCGACAACGTCGGCGTACTGCTCAGGGGCACCAAGCGAGAAGAAGTGGAGCGTGGCCAGGTCCTGGCGAAGCCGGGTTCGATTACACCACACACCAAATTTGAGGCTGAGGTTTATATTCTGACCAAGGAAGAGGGAGGCCGACATACGCCGTTCTTCAAGGGTTACCGACCGCAGTTTTACTTCCGCACGACCGATGTGACCGGTGCGGTGGAATTGCCTGAGGGCACCGAGATGGTGATGCCGGGCGACAACGTGCAGATGGTGGTGGATCTGATCGCACCGATCGCCATGGAAGACGGTCTGCGTTTTGCTATTCGTGAGGGTGGCAGGACGGTTGGCGCCGGGGTAGTGGCAAAGATTATCGAATGAGGAATAGGGGACGGTCCCCATGCGGGGACAGTCCCCAGATTAGGCCAGTAGCTCAATTGGCAGAGCGGCGGTCTCCAAAACCGCAGGTTGGGGGTTCGATTCCCTCCTGGCCTGCCAGAACGTAAGCATTAGATGACGACGACAACGGAAACAAGTGAGTCCGGAGCACTGGACATCCTGAAGCTGCTGATTGCGGCTGGCCTGCTTGTGGGTGGCATCTTCGGTTACTACTGGTACGTCGAGTGGATGCTGGCATTGCGAGTCCTGCTGGTACTCGGCGGACTCGCTGCCTGTATCGCTGTGGCCGCAACAAGCACCCAGGGTCAACGCGTTTGGGCGTTCATCCAGGGATCGCGGATAGAGATTAGAAAGGTCGTTTGGCCGACCAAGCAAGAGACGACGCAAACGGCAATTGCTGTTTTCATCTTTACTCTCGTTATGGCTTTGTTTTTCTGGGCGTTGGATTCAGGTCTGCTGTGGCTGACGCGCACATTAGTCGGCTCAGCCGGCTAAACAGATTTTAGGGGTAAAACTTTAGTGGGGTTACGCTGGTACATCGTCCACGCCTATTCCAATTTCGAACATAAGGTCAAGAGCTCGCTCGAAGAGCGTATCAAGCTGATGGGGCTCGAAGACAAGTTTGGCGAAATATTGGTTCCGACCGAAGAAGTGGTCGAAATGAAGGAAGGCCAGAAGCGACGAAGTGAACGAAAGTTTTTTCCGGGTTATGTCCTCGTACAAATGGATATGGACGACGAAACCTGGCACCTCGTAAAAGAGGTTCCCAAGGTATTGGGATTTATCGGTGGTTCGAGTGATCGTCCGGCGCCGATAACAGAGAAGGAAGCCGATCAGATTTTGCAACGCGTCAAGGAAGGCGTGGACAAGCCACGGCCGAAAGTATTGTTCGAGCCGGGTGAGGTCGTTCGGGTCATTGACGGCCCATTCAACGATTTCAGTGGTGTCGTTGAGCAAGTGAATTACGAAAAGAGCCGCCTGCAGGTGGCGGTACAGATTCTGGGCCGGTCTACGCCCGTCGAACTGGACTTCGGTCAGGTCGAGAAAGGCTAAAAAGGGGTCAGAGCCCTTTTTTGAGAATACTGGTCAGAGCAATGTCCGAAAGGAAGAAAAGGGCTCTGACCCCTTTTTATTATGAGGAGCCCTAAACAGGCGTTTGCACTCGAGAGGATGACACGATGGCTAAGAAAGTAGCTAGCTATATCAAGCTGCAGGTACCTGCAGGGCAGGCCAACCCGAGTCCGCCGGTCGGCCCCGCGCTGGGCCAGCATGGTGTGAATATTATGGAGTTCTGCAAGGCGTTCAACGCACAGACGCAGGGCACCGAACCGGGTTTGCCGATACCGGTGATTATTACGGTCCATACCGATCGCAGTTTTACCTTCATTTCGAAGACACCGCCGGCGGCTGTACTGTTGCGTAAGGCCGCCGGAGTGCCGAAAGGATCCGGCGAGCCCAACATGGAGAAGGTCGGTAAGGTCAATCGCAAACAGCTCGAAGAGATTGCGACGACGAAAATGCCCGATCTGACGGCTGCTGATATGGATGCCGCCGTTCGTACGGTTGCCGGTACTGCCCGGAGTATGGGAATCGAGACGGAGGGCGTGAAGTAATGGCCAGGCTAACGAAGCGCCGGAAGCTCGCGCGCGAAAAAATCGAGTCTACCAAGCTGTATGAGATCGACGAGGCATTGACCCTGGTCAAGGATCTGGCGACTGCGAAATTTCCGGAGAGCATCGATGTATCGGTCAACCTCGGCGTAGATCCGCGCAAGTCGGATCAGGTCGTTCGAGGCTCTACCGTATTGCCGAATGGCACAGGAAAGTCTGTTCGTGTGGCGGTTTTCGCTCAGGGCGAGAACGCCGACAAGGCGAAGTCTGCGGGGGCCGACATTGTTGGCTTCGAAGATCTTGCAGAGCAGGTCAAAGCCGGCGAGCTGAATTTCGAGGTGGTCATTGCCACCCCCGACGCGATGCGTGTCGTCGGCACGCTCGGGCAGATTCTCGGGCCCCGGGGACTGATGCCCAATCCGAAAGTTGGCACCGTAACTGCGGATGTCGAAACGGCCGTCAAGAATGCCAAGGCCGGACAGGTTCGTTACAGGACCGATAAAGCGGGCATCATTCATTGCCCGATTGGTCGCGCCGACTTCGAGGTTCCGGCATTGAAGGAAAACCTTGTGGCGTTGCTCGCTGACCTCAAGAAGGCCAAGCCTGCACAGTCCAAAGGTGCGTATTTGAAAAAGCTGACCGTGTCCTCATCTATGGGGCTTGGCGTGTCAGTCGATCGGGCGAGCGTGGACGCCTGACAATGAATTTGCGGTTTCGTTGAACTAACGAAGCCGCGATAGTCGACCGGAGTCGAAAGGGTCCGGTCATCGTCGAAGACCGTAGGTGGACGGTGTGACAACCGACCTTAATGAATGCCTACGCAGATGGTGTTGCCTGAGTCAGTTCAGTCTGGCGAATGGTCACTGTCCGACATTGGGTGGCGGAGTGTGTTTCCGCCGTGTGTGTGACCGTAAGCCAGGAGAAATTCATGGCACTGAGACTCGAAGACAAAAAGAAATTTGTCAAAGAGGTAAACGCGGTTGCGGGTGACTCAATTTCCGCTGTTGTAGCGGAGTATAGAGGCTTATCCGTTGCGGAAATGACGGCGTTGCGTAAGGAAGCGCGTAATGCCGGCGTCTATCTTCGTGTTGTCAAAAACACGTTGGCGCGCCGGGCCGTTGAAGGTACCGAATTCGAGTGTATGACGGATACGCTCGCGGGGCCGATTCTGCTCGCGTTTGCAAAAGAAGATCCAGGTGCCGCTGCCAGGGTTATCAAGGATTTCGCCAAGGAGCACGATGCTCTTAAGGCGGTATCGCTTTCGACCGGCGGGGAGTTATTGCCAGCAAGTGATTTGGCGAGATTGGCAGATCTGCCAACGCTCGATCAGGCGCGCGCAATGCTGCTCGGCGTGATGATTGCACCGATGAGCAAGCTGGTACGGACACTCGCTGAGCCGTCTGCGATGCTCGCAAGGACTTTGTCCGCGCGTGGCAGCCAGGAAGCGGCCTGAGAGCTGGATCTGAAAACGAAACTAAATCTAAAGACTCAGGGTTAAACAGAGGAATAAAGAAATGGCATTGTCAAACAAAGACCTGCTCAAAGAGTTGAGCGCAAAGCCGATCATGGAGGTCGTTGACCTCGTCAAAATGCTCGAGGAAGAGTGGGGCGTTTCAGCCGCTGCTCCGGTTGCAGTTGCTGCAGCAGGCGCTGGTGCAGACGCGGCACCAGCAGAGGAAAAGACAGAGTTCGACGTTGTCTTGACGAGCTTTGGCGAAAACAAGGTTTCCGTCATTAAGGCAGTTCGCACCATCACCGGTCTGGGGCTGAAAGAAGCCAAAGACGCTGTGGAAGGTGCACCGACAGCAATTAAGGAAGGGGCATCGAAGGAAGACGCCGAGAACTTCAAGAAGCAACTTGAAGAAGCCGGCGCCAGCGTCGAACTGAAGTAGTTCGGGCTAAACCCCAAGATGCGGGACCAAAAGGTCCGAAAGCGTAAGAGCAGTCCGCGGCTGTGCCGCGGGCTGTGTCTTCGCGTCCGTGTGATTTATACGAGGTACATTTGAATGGCTTATTCATTCACCGAGAAGAAGCGTATTAGAAAGAATTTTGGCAAGCGGCCGACGATTCTGGACGTGCCATATCTTCTTTCAATCCAGTTGGATTCATACCGAAAATTCCTGCAAACCGATGAGCCCGAGAAAGATCGGAATAACATCGGTCTGCATGCGGCATTTCAAACCGTATTTCCGATAGTCAGTTACTCGGGAAACGCGGCGCTCGAATACGTGAGCTACCGTCTGGGTGAGCCCGTATTTGACGTCAAGGAATGTCAGATGCGCGGCCTGACTTACGCCGCGCCTATTCGCGTCAAAGTGCGTCTGGTCATCTATGACAAAGATGCAAGCGGCACCAACAAACCCGTGAAAGACATTCGCGAGCAGGAGGTCTATCTTGGCGAAATGCCTCTAATGACCGACCACGGCACATTCGTGATCAACGGTACAGAGCGCGTCATCGTGTCTCAGTTGCATCGTTCGCCCGGCGTCTTTTTCGATCACGACAAGGGCAAGACGCATTCGTCCGGAAAGCTGCTTTTCTCGGCACGTATCATTCCCTACCGCGGATCCTGGCTGGACTTCGAGTTCGATCCCAAGGACAGCGTATTCGCGCGTATCGACCGACGCAGAAAGTTGCCGGTCACGATCATCCTGCGTGCGCTCGGATTGTCAAACGAAGAGATGCTGGACATCTTTTTCGAGACAAACGATTTTTATCTGTCCGACAAAGACATCCGCATGGGCCTCGTACCGCAGCGCCTTCGCGGCGAAACTGCGATTTTCGACATCAAGCTTGGTCGCAAGGTCATTGTCGAGGAAGGCCGCCGAATTACGGCCAAGCACGTGCGCCAAATGGAAAAGTCCAAGGTCGACAATCTCGTCGTGCCTCCCGAATATCTCGAAGGCAAAGTCCTTGCGCACGACGTCGTTGACACGGAAACCGGCGAACTACTTGCTGCTGCAAATGATGAGTTGACGCCTGAGCTTATCGAAGTGCTGGTCGGGAAGGGTATCGAGCACATTCAAACCTTGTATGTGAACGACCTGGACCGCGGCCCGTACATTTCCAATACATTGCGTATTGATCCGTCAACAACGCGCCTCGAGGCACTCGTTGAGATTTACAGGATGATGCGTCCCGGCGAGCCGCCGACCAAGGAAGCGGCCGAGAACCTGTTTCAGAACCTGTTCTTCAATCCGGATCGTTACGATCTCTCAGCCGTGGGCCGAATGAAATTCAACCGCCGTGTCGGTCGCGACACGTCGGAAGGCAGTGGCGTGCTCGAGAATGACGACATCCTCGACGTATTACGGACGCTCATCGACATCCGTAACGGCTACGGTACAGTAGATGACATCGATCACCTCGGTAATCGACGCGTCAGGAGCGTTGGTGAAATGTCCGAAAACGCATTTCGCGTCGGTCTTGTCCGCGTAGAGCGGGCAGTCAAGGAGCGCCTGACACAGGCAGAGACCGAGGGTCTGATGCCGCAGGAAATGATCAACGCCAAGCCAGTCGCGGCGGCCGTCAAGGAGTTCTTCGGTTCGAGCCAGCTGTCGCAGTTCATGGATCAGAACAATCCGCTCTCTGAGGTAACACACAAGCGCCGCGTATCGGCACTTGGACCGGGTGGTCTGACGCGTGAGCGGGCCGGATTCGAGGTTCGCGACGTACACCCCACTCACTATGGCCGTGTCTGTCCGATCGAGACTCCTGAAGGACCGAATATTGGCCTGATCAACTCATTGGCGGTTTATGCGCGAACGAATGCCTATGGCTTTCTCGAGACGCCGTACCGGAAAGTAAGCAACGGTAAGGTGACCAGCGAAATCGAGTATTTGTCGGCAATCGAGGAAAGCCAGTACGTCATCGCGCAGGCTAACTCGGAGCTCGATAAACTCGGACGGTTTGTTGATGATCTCGTATCGGTGCGGCACAAGAATGAATTTACGCTCGCCGATCCTTCCACTATTAATTTCATGGACGTCTCGCCGCGGCAGATCGTCTCTGTTGCAGCATCGCTAATTCCGTTTCTGGAGCACGACGACGCTAACCGCGCCCTGATGGGCTCGAATATGCAACGCCAGGCTGTTCCCACGCTGCGTTCCGAGGCGCCGCTGGTAGGTACCGGCATGGAGCGGGCGGTCGCGGTGGATTCGGGTGTGACTGTTGTCGGCGATCGGGGTGGCATCGTCGATTCGGTGGATGCATCTCGTATTGTGGTTCGGGTAAACGATGACGAGACCGATGCAGGTGAGTCCGGCGTCGATATCTACAATCTTACGAAGTACACGCGATCGAATCAGAACACCTGTATCAACCAAAGGCCGCTCGTCAAGGCCGGCGATCTGATTGCCGCCGGTGACGTGCTTGCCGACGGGCCGTCGACAAACATGGGCGAACTGGCTCTCGGGCAAAATCTGCTGGTCGCATTCATGCCATGGAATGGTTACAACTTCGAGGACTCGATTCTGATATCGGAGCGCGTTGTCGTAGAGGATCGTTTCACGACGATTCATATCGAGGAGCTGTCATGCGTAGCGCGCGACACCAAGCTCGGACCCGAGGACATTACCTCGGATATTCCGAATGTTGGCGACGCGGCACTGGCCAAGCTCGACGAGTCTGGCATCGCGTTTATCGGCGCGGAAGTCAATGCGGGCGATATCCTGGTCGGCAAGGTCACGCCCAAAGGCGAGACCCAGCTTACTCCGGAAGAGAAACTGCTGCGTGCCATCTTCGGCGAGAAAGCGTCCGACGTGAAAGACACCTCTTTGCGCGTGCCACCCGGCATGGACGGTACCGTTATCGACGTTCGCGTCTTTACGCGTGATGGCGTCGAGAAGGACGCCAGGGCCTTGTCGATCGAGAAATCCGAACTGGAAAGCGTCCGAAAGGATCTCGACGATACGCTGAGGATTCTCGAAGAGGACATTTACGAGCGCGTCGAGCGCATGTTGACCGGCAAGATGGCGCAGGGTGGCCCGAACCAGCTGAAGTCAGGCAGCAAGATCACAAAAGCCTATCTTGACGAAATCCCCCGCGAGCAGTGGTTCGAGATTCGACTGAAAAATGACGAAGCGAACGAACAGCTGGAGAAAGCCTTCGAGCGCCTGAAAGGCCAGCGCGATGAGTTCGATCGACGCTACGATGAAAAGAAAGAAAAGATCACCGCAGGCGATGATCTGGCACCGGGCGTGCTCAAGATGGTCAAGGTGTACCTTGCCGTCAAACGACGCATTCAACCCGGCGACAAGATGGCCGGCCGCCACGGTAATAAAGGCGTGATCTCGACGATCGTTCCGGTGGAGGACATGCCCTACCTGGACGATGGCACGCCGGTCGATATCGTGTTGAACCCGTTGGGTGTCCCGTCACGAATATCGACCGGCGTG
>Ga0255052_10000757_pt1 | contig 25343 bp, 22 predicted proteins | sample JV7_2_21_MG_FD_188632 | JGI IMG/M metagenome (GOLD analysis project Ga0255052, IMG submission 188632) | Seawater microbial communities from Jervis Inlet, British Columbia, Canada - JV7_2_21 | ecosystem: Environmental > Aquatic > Marine > Inlet | place: Canada: British Columbia | collected...
ATTCGTTTTTTAAATTTGTACTCTCAGGGGAGGACTTTTGGCGCTTTTCCCCCTGAGTAAGAAAATAGCTCCCGAAAATGATCAATGCAGCACCAACAGCCAAGGCGAAAAAGGTGTACTTGGACCTCTTTTTTGGTTTCGGCGCTGTCTTTATCGGTGTGGTGGTATGTTTTTTTGATCTCCGTTTTTTATTCTTTCCCATAGTCATTTTCCTTTTTTGTTGTTATTCTAATAAGTTACCATCGATCAGACCCACGGAAAAAAATGGGGAAATTGGAAAAATATTTGTCGGAATTTTTATTATGGCCGGGCTTCAACCCATCGCACGATATCCGAGGTTAAGTGCTCCTCTACCTGAATATGCCAGCCTGCTTTTTGTATGTTTCCCATGGTTCTTCTATTAATGTTGGCCCCCAGTATTCGGACGACAATCGGGTTGAGCAAATCGAAAAGAAGCCCCATAAACAGATTGCCCGGGCGCATGTGTTCAAGAAGGATGAGCTTTCCACCCGGTTTGCAAACCCGGCGAAGCTCTTTGAGTCCATCCACAGGGTCTGGTACTGAGCAAAATACGAAAGTGGCAAAAACCATATCGAAAGTTTTATCCGGAAAATTCAAATCCTGCACATCCATTTCATGAAAACGTACCTTACTGCCATCCGAGAGACCTTTTTTTCGTGCTTTTGCCAGCATCCGGTGACTAAAATCAATGGCCACTGCATCCACATCCTGAGGGTAATAAGGCAGATTTTTTCCGGTACCCACACCGACCTCTAAAACACGCGGTCCAACCATTCGGTCACTCAATCGGGTTCGCCATTTAGCAAATCGCAGCCATTCCATCGGCGCTTCCAGCCAGTCATAGATCCAGGCAAGCCGATTATATCTCCTGATGATGTCAATACGACGTTTGGATGCTTTTTTCATCGCAACCCTTTTTTACGCGGAACATTTCGGAGTTTACTTCGTCAATTTGACAATCAAAAACCCCGCATTTCGTCTCAATATGAAAAAACTTATCACATCCCCTTTGTTGATATTATTTACAGCGCTGTTGTATTCTTCTACTGTATTGACGGGCCGATGATTGATCTCCTTTATTATATCGCCCACCAAAACGCCGGCTCCGGCGACTTTGCTTTCCGCTTCGATACCCAACACCAGAACGCCTTCGGCTTCTTTTATCCCGAACCTCTGTGCCATTTCCGGTGTTATTTTGGATACACGAATGCCAAGGTCACTTTCCTGTTCTTTCCGGGTCCCTTTGGCATAAATCTTTTTATCGTCTCTTTTAGCAATTACAACCTCAAACCTCTTGGCTTTGCCTTCGCGCAGCACCTTTATCTCAGCGGTTGAACCGACGGGAATATCGGCTATTTTTCGAGTTAGATCTCGGGCGGAATTCACCTTTTTTCCGTTAATCTCGATTATAATGTCTTTTGATCTGATGCCGGCTTTATATGCCGGATCATCCGGAAAAGCCTCAACCACAAATACGCCTTTCTCGTCCTTAATTCCATAGTATTCGGCTATCTCCTTGTTTAGCGGCTGAATCCCAACGCCGAGCCAGCCCCGGCTGACTTCTCCGCTTTCTTTGAGCTGTTCAACAATCTGTTTGGCCATGTTTATCGGAACGGCAAACCCGATTCCCTGGCCGCTGGCGATAATCGCCGTATTGATCCCCACCACTTTACCTGCCATGTCAATAAGCGGACCACCGCTGTTTCCGGGGTTGATGGAAGCATCTGTCTGTATAAAATCGTCATAGGGCCCGGAACCGATAACGCGCCCTTTTGCACTGACGATACCGGCCGTTACCGTATGCTCCAGCCCGAAAGGGCTACCGATGGCAACCACCCACTCACCGACTTTCAATGCATTTGAATCGCCCAACTCAATTACCGGAAGACTATTGGGTGATTCAATCTTGATTAAAGCAAGATCGGTGTTCGGATCCCGTCCCACGACCTCTGCATCGAACTCTTTGCCATCTTTCAATTTTACCTTAATTTTATCTGCATTTTCGATCACGTGATTGTTGGTTACGATAAAACCTTTCTTATCAATAACAAACCCGGAACCGAGACTTCGCTGCTTGAATTCCCGCTGGTCCTGCTCACCAAAAAATTTATCATAAAAATCGCGAAACGGATCATCCTTTCTATTAGGGCCAGGACGAAACTGACGGAAGACTCGTCCGCCACCTTTAATGGTTTTGACCGTCCGAATATTGACAACAGCGGGACTCACCCGGGCTGCAAGGTCACTGAAACTGCTCGGTGCCATAAGGCTGGTCTCTGTTTTTGCTTCAACATCCGGAAGTAACATATAATTTGTCACTACAAAAAAGCCGACGAATATCATTATCATCATACTGGCTTTTAACCTTTTGTTTTTGATCGAATTTTTATTTATATTCATTTTCATGCCTCCCTTTTTTATTGCAATAAAGTAAACTTGGTTTCTTTGTACCAGGTCATAAAACTTAGCATTTGCTTATGCTTGGCAAAAAGAACATTCTCGCATGTCAGATATGCAAAGGATGTGCCAAATTTATTAAAGCGCGAACTATCTATTTGATTTTAAAAGGTTTTATTAATTTGAGAAGCAGCAAAAAATTGAATATTTCTGCCATGCTGGATACTTTTTATCCACTCTAGTAACAACCTAACGGGAAATGGGTATTTTATACCCACTATATTTAAAATTTCCACGAGTGCTTGACATGATTTTAAATAGCACTAGATTCTGATGTATGAAAATTTTAACACCTTAATATGAGGTTGAATTATGTTCAGCATTCGAAATCCCGGCTTAGTATTGGCTAAAGTTTTAGGCCCAGCGGTTCTTTTTTTGGCAATTGCGATAATCGGTACAATCGCTTTTGGTCACGGTCCCAAGAGCCACTCTGATAACAATTTCACCGCGTTCATGGCCGTAAAAAAAGCGATTGTTCTCTACGATCGTCTGCTGGATAGCGGCAAGCTCGCCGAAAGCTGGGAAACCGATTTGAATAATTTAGAGGTTTTTACCCAGAATAACGGCAATCAAGTTGAGTTCACAGTAAAAATCAGCCGTTCCAAAGGGGAGCCCAAATCGGTTTATATTTTTTTTTCCGACAAAGGAGAATACACCGGTTCGAATTTTACAGGAAAGTAAAAGTATCAGGAGGCATGACCCATAGATCACTCTAAGAAGAAATCTGACTTTTTGGAATTTTTACCCAGCATAGGCGTTTGGCCGCTGCCGGGCAAAACACTCGTGACCATAATCATTCTGATGATGGCGATAGGCCTTGGTGGTGCATTGGCCCAGATTATTGTGCATGATATCATTCCCACATTCTGGGGTGAAAAGGGACAAATGACAACTGATATGGGCGTACCTGACAAGAATAACTTTACCAGGGGTGATATTTTCGCAACCATTCCAAAAGCGAAAAAGGCCGCGCCTTTTTACAAAACCGATGAGTTCATTTTCGCCCTTAAATTTACCCACATTCATTTGTTCGGAATAAGCTTGATCTTTATCTTCATGGGTATGGCCGTTCTCTTTCTTGATCTGAGCCCGGGTGTTCGCACCTGGCTTATTGTCCTGCCCTTCATCGGCGTGGCCATTGATTTAGCATCGGTGTGGCTCAAGGTGTTTGTCCACCCGGGCTTTTTCTGGCTTCACATCCCAGGGGGAGGACTTTTCGGAGTGGTTTTTGTCATTGATTCAGTTATGTTGCTGTCTGAGATGTGGTTTAAGGGTTCACCCTTGCGGCAATAAAATGATCCCGGTGAATGTTTGAAGTCAAATTGATCAGTTTTCGATCATCCCGCTCAGTTGGGTCTCAAGCTTCTTTTTTTTCTCCGCCAACTTGGCCTTTAGCGTCTGCGCCTCGCGGGCGATCATTTTCATCTCCTGAAAAATCTGATCCACTGATTTGTCCATTGATTGCGATTTGCCGGCCAAAGAACCATAAGCCATCCGTGCGTTATCGATAAACCCTATCACTGTCTTCTCGAGTTTGCCGGCGCTGTCCTCAGACCGGTGTAAATTTTCTCGAACGAGATAGAAGGATATCTTCTGAAACGCCTTTTCAAGGGCCGATGGGTCTTGGTTGCGAACAGCATCCTCCAAAAGCTTAAATAGGTTCATTTTGTCGTGGTGGCCTAAATCGCGCACCGGTTTGGCGATTTCTGTAAACTCCTCCCCCAGGTGATGCCAGTCAAGCTTACCTTCATCCAAATGGTGCCCGATTTCTTTATGAATAGATACTATTTTCTCAACGGTCTTTCTCTCTTTGTGAAAGGCCCAGGCAGGCTTTGCCCAACCCGTGAACAAGAGCGCAAAGGCCAAGCTGAGTAATGCCATTCGGCCGATTGCAAGAAAGTACTTTCTCATGGTTTGAATCTCCTTTCTTTGATAGAAACTTTTGTCTTAGGACATACGATCCGATCACTCAAACAGCATCCGTCATCAAGAGTATTGAAAAAGGGTTTGAGTTCAAACACCGGATAGGACAAGTGGATTATCAATCTGTATGGCTATCCCCCGAGCCCGCTTCATGTTGTTCTCCGGCTTCTGCCCCATGATGATCGTCAGCATTTGCTGCCTTGTGATCATCATCCTCATCTGCATGGTGATCATCGGCGCCGCCTGTGTCGTGATCGTCGGTAGTGGCTGCATTGTGATCGTCAGCCTCGTCTGCGTGATGATCATCTGTGCCGCCTGCGTCGTGATCGTCGCTGCCGGCCTCATGATGATCACCGGCTTCGGTTGCGTGCTGATCATCCGCCCCTCCCCCACCATGCCCATGCCCACCCATGCCGGCTGTTTTTTGATGTTCTTCGATGCTGGCCACCAACTGACGATCGGGGAGGATACGTAAGAAGGCTATCAGATTCGATATCTCTTCGTCATTCAATGCACCACCCCAGGGCGGCATCAAGGGGGAGAGACCCTGTGAAGCTCCTCCTTCCTTGATGATACCACTGAGATAGGCATCGGAGAGGTTTGTCATATAGGGTGCGTCGTTGTGTTTCCTTGGCGGTGTGCTCAAGTTTTTTGCATTTGATCCACTTCCGCCGCCTCCCTTCCCATGGCAGACAGCACAGTAGTATTGATACGATGCATAGCCACGCAGTTGAGTTTTTCCAAGGAGGATTGTGCGTTTTTGTGGAAGTAAAATGGATCCCGTATGAATTTCGACACCCGGTAGTTGCTGATCATCTGTGTCGCCTGCCGCCTGTTCATCAGATTCAGCCCCATGTTGATCGTCAGTCCCCACTGCACTGTATGCCACTGAAGCGGAGAATATCAGACTATTTGAATAGTTAAAGCCCCAACCAATTAATAAGGGCAATATCAGAATTCCGCTCAAAACTAATATCCGCTTGTATCCTTTCATCAGCCTTTCTCCTTTTGATTAACCAGAAAAGCCGTCAACCCCCTGATCTCATTTTCTGTGAAATTATAGACAGGCTCCGGCGAATTGTTTACGAACGCCTTTGGATCCCGAAGATGGTAGGCAATCCATTCGGGTCTGAGCCTGTCCCCAACCCTCGAAAGATCCGGTCCAATGATGCCGCCTTTGGAATTGCTCCGGTGACAGGCGATGCAAGCATATTTTTCGTAGTAAAGTTTCCGGCCGGCCTCGACCGTTGATTCATCGAAGTCGATTTCCCCTACTGTTTCCGACAGCGCTTCCACCCGATCGTCAACAAAAGAGCCTCTAAAATATGAGTAGATCGATTTGATTTCAGAATCCGACAGCCTGAAATTAGGCATCCGTTCGTGGGCGGTCGGCCGAATACCAAACGGTTCTTTTAAATATTTTTGCAGCCACCCCTGTTGGATGCGGCTTCCCTCCGTGGTGAGGTCAGGGCCATGATCCGCACCTTTCCCCATCATCATGTGGCAGGTGAAACACTGATACTTATCTAGGATCTTTCCGAATTCACCCTGGGGGGCATAATTGGATGGCGGAGTACCCAAAGGCAGTTTATATGAGCTGGGGACCTCATCTGCAGTTAAACTCAACAAATAGGTCGTCATGGCTTCCGCCTCTTTATCACTGAGTCCGAAATCAGGCATTTTCGGGTCAAGGCCGACAGCTCTCGGGGTCTTCATCTTGTTAAAAAGCCAGTTCGGAACCGTGCGATCCCTGTAAGATGCTTTTAGTACCCCAAAATTGATTTTGCTTCGGTGCACATCACTGATTGCCGTCAACTCCAATCCGGTTTCACCTTGATCATCGACCCCATCTATCTCATGACATCCGGTGCATCCATACTGTGAGACCAATTCCTTACCACGGTTTACATTTGCCGCTTCGATCATTTTTATCTGCTTTTCAGCTGTCTTTATTTGCAAATCCGGATCAATATATTCTTCTGTCAAAAATGTGACCAGATCTTGAATCTCCTGATCCGAGAAACCGAAAGTTGACATTTTGGTGTTCGGCCGCCATAATTTTGGATTTTTGATCCAGCTGAAAAGCCATTGAGAATGAACCTTGGACGAAATCTTTCCGAGATCCGGCCCGTCATCAGCTCCTCTCCCCCGGATAGGGTGGCAGGAGACACACTGAGAATTGTTGAAGATTTTTTTCCCTCGTTCATAAGACCCGATAACTTTTTTATTGTTTTGTTTTGATCTTGTCCGAGAAAAGAGAAAACGGGTCACATCGGCTGCCATCTGATCCGTTAATTTGAAATCCGGCATTTTCGCATTTGGAATCGTTCCCTTGGGATCCAACAGCCATCGGTATAACCAATCTTTTTTGACCTTTGCACCCATATTCTTTACCGGCGGTCCAGTTTTGACCCTTTCTATCCCTTTGACTTTATGACAACCGCGACACCCGAGCTTTTTAAAAGCTTCACGTCCTTTTGCCAAAACAGGCGCCGGATCCCTGATGTAATCGCCATGACAAAGCGAACAGGACTTTTGCAAAAAATTTTCGTGGTAAATGCCTTTCTCCCAGTTTTCGGTGGGACCATGGCTCTTTTCTAAGGTAGTCGCCATAGGCCATCCGCCATGACAGATCGTACATCCAAAATTTTCGATGGGGTGAAGATCCACATCCGGATGTACTTTAAATGGTTGTGGTACATCATTAAATCTCGGATCCTCAATCCCCAGATGACAGGTCTCGCAACGGTCAGCCCGATTCAATTTCTCAACCCAGCGTTGCCGCACGCCAAACTGAAAGTCGGCAATTTCAAACTCTCCAGCCGCTTTTTGGATTAAAAGTTCTTTGAATTCCTTTTGGTATGGGCGGTATGAAGGATGAAATTCTTTCCAGAGCAGCGATAAAAAGAAAAAGAGCATTATCAAACTTATAACGGCAAACACTCGAATTATTTTATTGTTTAACATAAAATACCTCGGTAAATTTTATTCGATCGGGCTTAATGGATATTGCCTGTTGTCCATTCTTGCCACGGCCAGTATAATTCCCAGCTAGGCCCTCTCATAGATGTTCCCACGATAATCAGACCGATGAAAATAACCGCAAATGTGGTAAAGAGAATATTGTGAAATCGTCTACTGGGGTGAAGCCAAATTCCCGTCCCGGTCTGACTGCGATCCAGATAAGGAATCAGAATCAGAAGAATAACCCCAAGATTTGGGATAAATACACCCATCCAGAAGGGATCACCCCAGGAGACCAACTCCTGCACCCCTAGAAAATACCAGGGTGCCTTGGCCGGATTGGGTGTTATTGCCGAGTTGGCCATTTCTTCAAGTGGTGCGTCAAAAAGCACCGACAGACCCATCATGACAACCGTCACCAGTATGAAAAGAACGATTTCGAGAAAGAGAAGATGGGGCCAGGTTGTCGTCATTTCCTCAGGTTCTTGGCTCACCTGCGGGGTCTTTCCCTCAACCAGATTCATCAACCCGTAAGACTTCAGATCCTCAATCGGCTCAGAATCTTTTTCATCCGGAACCATGGCCGTCTCAGACCTTGCCAGACCTCCGTCCTTTCTGATTCTCCAGAAATGGACCACAATGAGTATACCCATAATAAAAGGCAGCAGCACCACATGGAGCACATAGGAACGGATAAGCGCGTTCTGGCCCACTATCGTTCCGCCTATAAAGAGATATCTCAGCTTTTCGCCGATAAACAGCGTTGAACCGACTATCTTTGATACAATCGTAGTGGCCCAAAATGCCAATTGATCCCAGGGCAGGAGATAACCTGTTAGACTTAATAAAAGTGTCAGGAGAAAAAGGATCACGCCTAGAACCCAGTTGAACTCCCTCGGCTCCCTGTATGCGGCCGTATAGAAAACCCGGCACATATGTAGAAACACCATCGCAACCATGCCATGGGCTGCCCACCGGTGCATGTTTCGAATGATCATCCCGAAGCTTACGGCAAATTCAAGATCGTGCATATTATGATACGCCTGTTTGGTATGCGGGATGAAATAAAACATTAAAAGAATTCCGGTGATGGTCAAAATGATAAACAGATAAAAGGATATCAGCCCCAATCCGAACGTCTTGGTAATTTTCAACGTATCTTTATAAATTTTGACCGGATGAATATGGAGAAAGACGTTTGAGATGATTACTTCTGACTGAAGTCTTGCATTAACCGGCCAGATATGCCGAAATATCGATTTCCAGATCCGGGAAGGTATCTCATTAATCATTGTAATCATAATACACGGTCCTTTCAGTTCTTCAGCTATGCAACCAACCCTTCCGAAAATGAAACAATGCGGCGTTCATCGACAAACAGTCTGCCGCTTGTTGCCAGCGTGATCCGATACCAGGGAAGCGGTCTGGGCGCCGGGCCTGCAATCACAACCCCTTTTTCATCAAACATGCTTCCATGACAGGGGCATTCAAACCGCCTCCTTTCCTCTACCCAATTGGGTGTACAGCCAAGGTGCGTACATACGGCCGATAAGGCCTTATAACTCTCACCGTAATGAACCAAAAAAATCTTTTTGTCCGACAGAAAGGTCACACCTTCCTGGTAGTCATGCGGCCTTCCGATTTTGTATGATTTCGCGGGTTCATAAAGGATATTTGGGAACATAAAACGTGCAGAACCCACCGTGGCACCGGCCATTGTACCGATAGCCGCTGTCCAGCCCAAATATTGCAGAAAGCTGCGTCGCGAGTAATTGCTATTTTTCTTTTGCATTTAACCTCCTCAAAATTTCCTGGATGATAAATCCGGTTACTGAGAACCATCCGACGATATCTTTGACCAAGGGTAAGGGTTTATTTTGTAAGTATCTCCTCTTCTGAAAAACGTTCCATAAAAATCGCTCCGGTCGGACAACGTTTGACGCAAAGGCCGCATCTTGTACATCTCTCTTCGTCCTTGATAATCGCAGAACCGACAGGCGGAACGGTTCCGTAGCGCGCATGGATGACCCTATTGAGCTTTTCAGCTGCATGAATCTGCTGAATATCGATGAGCCGAAAACAGGACTCGGGGCAGACATCGACACAACCCCCGCAGAGTATACATTTGGCACTGCTGAAAATCGTATTGATGTTACATTTATAGCAACGCAGGCTCTCTTTCAGGGCTTGCTCTTCACTATAGGGAGTCTCCACTTCACCGATCCCTGTCCGTCTACCGATGTCCATCACAGGCGGTTTTTGACGGGGGGTTAAATCAAAATCATCCGTCATTTGATGATCGATCTTTGTAGATGTCCAATGGGTTTGAATCCGAATTTCTTTTTGCAGATACTCGTCGATTGACCGGGCCGCCTTCTGTCCGTCTGCCACAGCATCGATAATGATCCGGGGGCCAAAAGCCACATCCCCGCCGGCATAAACACCGGGAGCGGTGGTCGATAGAGTTTGTGGGTCAACCCGGAGCAGACCGGAGGGTGTAACTTCAATTTCATCCTCTTCACTTATCCATGAAAAGTCTGACATTTGGCCTATAGACAGGATGATGGTATCTGTTTCAATTACCTGTTCACTTTCTTCATAAAAGGAGGGATTGAATCTTCCCGTCTCATCAAAGACCGATCGGACATTGCGGGTTTCAAGTCCGGTGACTTTTCCTTCTTTCCCGAGTATACTTTTCGGTCCTTTTGAACAGACTAAATTCACCCCTTCATTGATCGCCTCTTCAACCTCCCACTCCCAGGCAGGCATCTGGTCTCGCGATTCTAGCATCACCATGGTTACATCATGCGCACCCATGCGTAGTGCCGTGCGAGCCATATCCAGGGCCGCTTCAATATCCTCCCTGGATTCAGAAATCCCACCGTATCGCACGCCTCTGCTCTCATCCCCTATTCTTCTTACGGTCCGGGCAACATCAACTGCCACATTCCCACCACCGATCACGATCACTTTCTCGCCAAGTTCTACCCTGTACCCAAGGTTTGCGTTGAGAAGAAAATCAAGCCCGCTGATAACACCATCCAGTTCAACCCCGGGAATACTCAGTTCACGGGTCAAATGGGCCCCAATTGCTATAAAAACAGCATGAAATCCTTCATCCCGGAGATCGGAAAGCTTGAAATCGCGGCCTAACTTTGAGTTGTGCCGAATATTGACGTCCATGGATAGGATCGCTTCAATTTCCCGCTTGATCAGGTCCCTCGGAAGCCTGTACTCGGGTATCCCCAGGGTCAACATCCCCCCTGCAACTCTCTGGCTCTCAAAAACTGTACACGCGTGACCCAGCCTGGCCAGATCATGGGCACATGAAAGACCAGCCGGCCCTGAACCGATAATAGCGACTCTTTTCCCCGTCTTTTCAGGGTCGAGGCTTCCGGGAGCTGTTGAGTACTTTAGGGTATCGCCCAGGGCAAGAATCGATCGGGCTTCTACCCCAAACCGTTCAGTAACAAAACGTTTTAAAGCCCGGATTGATATTGGGTCTTTTTCAACGACCCCTTTCCTGCAAACCTCTTCACAGGGATGTGCACATACCCTTCCGCAGATGCTTGCAAAGGGATTGGGGCCCCTTGCAATGGCATAAGCTTCCTCATAGTCGCCATTATTAACTGCCTGGACATAAGTGCCGGCTCTGGTGTTTACCGGGCATCCCCGATTGCAGTTAAAATTCTCGCGGAGATAGTCCAAATCAACCGGGCGAACTTTAAATTGCTTCATTCTAGTCCCTTTTCAGCCTTTAAGGAGTTCTACAATGAACAAACCGATGACGAGAATAAAGACACCCAGAAAAATTCCAACGGATGATACAATAATAATTTCTTTGGCAACGCTATATTCTTCTTGCCTGTTCATTAAATTAACCTATTTTTTGTTATTTTTATGAGGTTAAAACTAAGAAGATTATAGCAACTACCGTGCCAGGATGGCTGAGGTAGGACGATAGATATTTTAACTATCTGTTCTTTCAGCGTTTTTCAGGGAAAGGGTGAGGAGATCGATTTTTTCAAAATGAATCATTTTCCCATTTTTGGGAAAATGAAAGGAATTTTAAGTCCTATTTCTGGGAAATTTTCGGTGAATGATCGATTCCCAATTCCTCCATTTTTCGGTAGAGGGAGGACTTGCTGAGGCCAAGGATAGAGGCGGCCATTTTTTTATCAAAGGAGACGTCTTCGAGCGCAGAGAGGATGGAAATTTTTTCAAACTCTTTTACACTCTGTTTTAAACCCCCACGTCCGATCAGCTCTGAAATTTTTCTTGTCTCTTGAAGTTCCATCGGCAGATCCTGATGTCCAATAATCTCCCTGTCACAAAATATCATGCCCCGTTCAATCACGTTCTTTAACTCGCGGACGTTCCCTTTCCAGTTGTTACTCAAAAGAACCTTCATTGTTAGATTATTCACGCCCTGTATGTTCTTTCCCAATTCTCGCTTGTATAGGCTTACAAAAAAGCGTACCAACGGAGGTATATCTTCTTTCCTCTCCCGCAAAGGAGGAATATGGATTCGAATGACGTTAAGCCGGTAGAAGAGATCTTCTCGAAATTTTTCTTGCTCTATCATCTGTTTGAGATCCCTGTTGCTGGCAGTAATTACGCGGGCGTTCAGCCTTTGCGTCTTTAACGATCCTAAAGGCGTGAATTCCCTATTATCGATCACCCGCAAAAGCTTAACCTGGGCCTCTAATGGCATTTCAGATATCTCATCCAAAAAAAGAGTGCCGTCTCCAACGATATCCAAGTATCCCTTCTTATTACTCGTTGCACCGGTGAAAGCACCTTGTACGTGGCCGAACAACTCGCTCTCCCATAGGGTTGTAGGTATCGTACCACAGTTAATCGAAATAAATTTTGCTTCCTTCATTGGGCCGTTGAAATGGATGGCACGGGCAACCATTTCCTTGCCGGTGCCGCTTTCTCCTGTAATCAGGATATGGCTAGTAGCTGTGGAAACTTTACGGACCATATCAAAAACATTTTGCATGGATTGGCTTTTTGCAATGATGTTGTGAAAATCATAGTGGTTCTCCATTTCCTGACGTAAGTTCTGATTTTCGCGTTTGATTTTGAGGTACTGGTCTATCCGCAGGATCTTGGCGATGACGTCCTCCTCAATAAAGGGTTTTAAGATATAATCAAAAGCACCATACCGCAGTGCATCCACGGCGGTTTCAACAGAGGCGTACGCCGTGATCATAAGGACAATTGTTTCCGGAGAAATATCCCGTATCTTTTTCAGAAGGTCGATACCGTCCATTCCCGGCATTTTGATATCACATATGGCAATCTGTATATTCTCCTGTTCTATCAGGGATAGCGCCTCTTTTCCGTTTGATGCGGAAAACACTTCATATCCAGCTTCTCTGATGGCATCAGATAAAAGATCTTGAATCGCCCTTTCATCGTCCACAACTAGTATTCTGGCTTTCATTCCCTACTCCCCCTAGAGTTCGACAAAGGAATTTTCACGGTGAATACCGAACCTCCTCCTTTTCGGTTGGAAGCCGTAATCAATCCACCCATTTTTTGCACGATCCCATAGCTAACGGAAAGCCCCAAACCCATGCCCTCTCCTACTTCCTTGGTAGTAAAAAAAGGTTCAAATATGCGTGAAAGCAGGCGCTCTTGGATTCCGGGTCCTGTATCCTCAAACTGAATGATAACTGAATTATTTTTCAGTTTGCTAGTAATCGTGATTTTACCCTCCCCGTTTATTGCATCGGCCGCGTTGAAGATAATGTTCAGAAAAACCTGGAGCAGTTTATCACCATCCAGTTTCAATGCCGGAATCGCATTGTCCAGAGATGTCATCACCCGAATTTTATTAAGGCGCTTATCATATTTTGATATTCCCAAGGCAGCCTCTATTACCTGATTGCTATGTGTCAAGTTTTTTCTATACGTGGCAGGTTTTGAAAAGTCTGTCATTTCTCGAAGTATCTTGGATATCCGGTCTACCTGCTCTTTCATTACTTTTATCCTATTTTCCGAGTACTGGTTTGAAGATTCCTTGTCCAGAGTTCGGACAAGGGAAGATAGTGCAGAAAGAGGGTTACCGATCTCATGCGCCACACCCGCCGCCATTTGACCCAAAGCAGCCATCTTCTCCTGATGGGCTATGTGCGCCTGTGCTTCTTTGAGTTTGCGTGTTTGTTTCTGTGCAATCTCTTCAAGGTGTTCTGTATAGGTCTTCAGCTCATCCTCCAATTTTCTCTGTTGAGTGATGTCCATGATATACTCGACAAATCCGACTGTATTTTTTTGGCTATCCTCGACCGGGTAGGCGTGAATCCAGAGTACATGGCGTTCTCCATTTTTCAGAATAACCTCCTTTTCCAAATCACTGGCGTGCCCGGTCTTCATCGCCAAGCTGCCGGGACAGTTTACGCACACATCCTTTTCCTGCCAAAGCAGTTCAAAACATCTAAGTCCTTCCTCAAATGCGGATCCTGTAATATCTTTCAGGAGGTTCCTGTATGCAATGTTTGCGTAAATTATCGTATATTTCTTGGATATGTATGTAATACCGGATGTGATCCCGTTAAATATGGACGCCATGGTGTTGCCGGATTTGACCAATTCCTTCTCCTTTTCAGCAAGGGCTCGGCTCATCCGGTTAAAAGATTCACCAAGCTCTTCGACTTCATCTCCGATATCGATCTGTACATGTTGGGTCAGATCCCCCTTGGCCATTCGCTGCGCTGTTTGAATCAGCTTTTTCAACGAACTCCTCATACGGCGCTCCAAAAAGAATGTGAGAAGAGATCCGGTCAGTATCGTCATAATGATAAAAGTGACCCACAGGTATGTCGCTCTTGCTAAACGACGGTTAGTCTCTACTGTGTTTATTCCCAGGTAGATCTGCCCCACATCCTTGCCTTTATGCATAATTGGAAAACTGATATAAAAGACATGCCCGGATTTATGGAGAAGGCCCTCTGGCTGACCTATTTCCTGAATAATCGGACTTCCCTTCTTCAAAAGCGCCGTACGACCCCGCTGCAAACCGCCTTCTGCCAGCACATCTCCTTCCCTTCCTACTAAACGAATATATCCAATATCTTTGTTCCCGGGGACATGTTTGACAAATCCCTGAAGAAACGTTTTATCTTTTTGCAAGATAGATTCTGAAATAGCCAATGAGATCAAACTCGCCTTGGTCCGGGCATTATCTATCATTTCCTCTTCGGCAATACGGTGTTGATTTATAACGGTGTAGTAAAGAAAATATGATGTCAGGAGGGCATAGATCAGAAAAATAGAGGCGATCGCCTTTTGGCGAAGGGTGATCCTGTGCTTTTTATGGGTGTTTTCCATCTACAAACCTTTCGATACTTCTGTTTATTTTATCATTTCTTCCGATACATCGTCAATAAGTCACTAACAACACTGTCAATATATTCTTCGCATTGATAGATATCAGAATCTGTGCTATTGGAAAACAAATCGTCGGTACAAACACGTGCGGAGAGCAACCAGGAATGTATAATCATTTTTTCGGGTTCATTGAAAGACCATTCAAACTGGTACCGAACCCGGCCTATCTCTATTTGAGCCAAAGCCATGAGGAGGCCCTGGCCCATCTGACCTATGGCCTTTCACAGGGTGACGGCTTTGTCATTATCACCGGCGAGGTCGGAACCGGTAAAACGACCCTGTGTCGCGCCTTTTTGGACAAACTCGACGACAACACCGAAGCGGCATACATTTTCAACCCCAAACTGAACGCCGTCCAGTTGCTGGCGGCCATTAATGCTGAATTTCGAATCCATTCTGATGCCAAAAATATTAAAGACCTCATCGACACCTTAAATACCTATCTGCTGGGACAAAAAGCCAAGGGGAAAACGGTTATCGTGCTCATCGATGAGGCGCAAAACCTCTCGCAAGATGTCTTAGAACAGCTCAGGCTGCTTTCCAATCTGGAAACCACCCGAGATAAGCTTTTACAAATAATCCTGGTCGGACAGCCCGAACTGGGCGATTTGCTGGACTCCTACGACATGCGCCAGTTGCGCCAACGTATGACGTTAAATTGTCATCTGCGGCCGTTGACCTATCCGGAAACGAAAGCATACATTCACCATCGCCTTCATATCGCTTCAGAAAAATCTACAATCCAATTTGATCGTGCGGTTCTGAAGGCCATTTACAAATATTCCGGCGGTATACCCCGTTCGATCAATATCGCCTGCGACCGGTCCCTGCTGAGCGCCTACGCAAAGAATCAGCCCAGCGTTACAGGGCGCATCGCCAGACACGCCATCCGGGAATTGTCAGGATCAAAAGCGTTCCGAAAAGGCCGATCCAAAACCGGTTATAGAACCGCTCTTGTCTTTCTATCAGCCCTTTTAGTCCTGTTGATATTGATCCTTGACCTCGCTTTCATATTCAACCACTATGCCGCATTCAATTCTCACGAAAACCGGTCCGGCAAAATCAAGTTGCCGGTACCGCCCGTGACACCACCGCCGACACCCAAGGCCTCTCAGCCGATCCCTGCGGCACCACAACCGGATGCACTTGCAGATAAAGGGCAAACACCAAAGCCGCCGGCCCACAACCAAGTCAAAAAAATCGGCCACACCCAAGCCGTAGCAATTTCGGAACCGTCGCTGGTCTCCCGGGTGATAAAAGATCTATCATCTGAATTTGAGGGTATCGATTCCCACATCTTAAGATCACAAGCCCTCAAGGCTGCCATGGATTTATGGCATCCGGGAGCTGATATTCAACCGGCACTGAATACCATGGATGACGACTCCACTTTTTTTCGCCTGGCCTCCGCCCAAAACGGCCTCTTGAGCCATCCGATCACATGTGATTTAAATCTGATAACAAAACTAAACCTTCCGACGATTCTGACCATGCACCCACCGGACGGCACCGCCATGGGATACGTTGTGCTGTTAACAATTGCCGGTCGACAAATCACCCTGCAAAAAGGCACAACACGAATCATCTCAGACCCAGCGACATTGGCGACTTTTTGCACTGGAGCGGCTTATGTGATCTGGAAAAATTTTGTCGATATTAAAGGAATTGTCCCGCTAAACTCGCCCCGGGATTCCATTCTCAAACTCAAGCTGCACCTGTGGGATATCGGGTTTAAAGACATCGATAACCGCCCCGTGTATGATGCCGCCACCCGCCGGGCGATCAAAGCCGTACAAACCAGACACGGTCTTCAGGCCGACGGCATCGTTGGATCTTTAACCAAAATCGTGCTTTACAACGAAAAAAAAGCTCTGCTAATACCCCGCATTACCGGTATGCAAGAGGGAAAAGATTCGTAAAAACCAAAAGGGATAGCAATTGAGCTCCATATTAGAAGCCTTAAAAAAATTGGAAGCCGAATCACCGGATTCGCATGGCGCCGGTCTGTGGCGATGGTCGGCAGGGTCAGCCACAGCCGCCTATCCGCGCATCAGAAACATCCGCCGCATAAACCCAAAGGTTTTGATCCTTTCGAGTATCGCCCTGCTGTTGATATTGATCGCCATATTCGGCCTGACATGGTTTCGGCGCCCACGACCAATACCGATTTCTTCATCCGGACCAGTTGATCCAACACCGGCACGGAAAGATATTATATCGTCAAATCAAACCACCCAACAAAATGCTGCGCCATTGATTCAAGTCTCGCCTTCAAGCGGCGCTCCGTCCACTGTGCCTCTTTCAAAAATCGTACCATCACCCGCACCCGCCGCTCCGCCAACCATTGCCCTTGGAACCTCGCCGCCGATACCGCAAAAGGCCGCCGTAAAACCACCTGTTCCCGAACCCGTCCGGCGGCCCCGGACCGACGAACCGAAAACCCCCATGGCTCCTTCGTCAAAAGCGCAAACTGTACCACCCGCGGCGCCCTCAATCGCCGCCAAACCCTATCATGGAGATACGCCGATAAAGGTGCAAGCCATTGCCTGGTCCGACAACCCGGCCCAACGCCTGGCCGTCATCAATGATACCGTTACGCGGGAGGGTCAATTTATCGGCGATATATTAGTGGTAGGTATCCAGCCGGAAAAAATTATCATTCGGAAAGGAGGGGTAATGTGGGAACTGATATTTCGACATCAATAAGCTTTTTCCATATCCCATAAAAATAATCGAGGTTCGAGCCCATTCCTAACTATTTATCCTGCACCAATTCCACCCTGCGATTAAGGGCGCGTCCGGCGTCCGTCAGATTGGTGGCTACTGGAGCGAGATAACCCACCCCATCACTCTTTAGCCGTGTTCCATGGATCCCGTGAACTTCCACAAGTGCATCCAGCACGGTTTTGGCACGACGTTTTGACAAATCGATATTGTAATCAAATCCACCAATGTAATCGGTATGTCCCACTACTATGATACGCAGATCAGGGTGGTTGGTGAGCAACTTGGCAATTTCGTCCAGAGTGGGTTTGGATTCCGGTTTCAGCTTTACACTATTGTGATCAAAGTATATACCGTACAGCGCTACGCGTCCGGTTTCCGTCAGATCCAGTCGCATCTTTTCAGCATCCAACATCTGCATTTCCATTGCTTTTGTTTCAGCAACAATCAGTCCGACGCGTATGCCATCACCGCCGCTATGTGTACTTGCCAGCACAGAAAGGTAAGTTTTCCTGCCTTCTACCGTTTTCACCGCGGAAAGATAGTAGATGTCATATCCGAGCCGGGCTTCTCGAACAATATCAACAGGATGTTTGTATTTGAAGTTATAATCATTGATTTGGTCCGGACCACCGGAAAAAATCGTCTCAAAATTGGCGTCCTTGATTTTGGTCTCAAAATTTCGGAATACCTCCAGCGCAGACACACCCTTCGGGATACGATAGAAAATACGGGTTATTTTCCCCTCGACGGTCAGAGATGTTTTTTCAGCGTCACCGGCTTTTTTCACCGGGCCGGTCGCAAAAACTGTCTGTCCGTAATTTTCGACATTGTATAATTTAATCTCCGACCCTTTGAACCGGCCGATATTCGGATAATCCGAACTGCCTTTTATATCTGCTGCGTTTAAAGATGTGTGAAGGAAAACCAAAAAGGGTACGGAAATGATCTTGAAAAGTGATTTCATAACGCTGACCCTCCATTTAAAACATGATTGTTTTTATTGTTCGCCCGATCGCTTATCAAGATTGCCCCGAAGTTTCATTCAAATTGAGAATGGCGGCGGCGTTTCCACCGAGAATCGCCACCACTTCCGCTTCGGTAAAAGCAATTCCCTTTGGCGCATCATTTGGCAAATTATTTATCAGTTGGATCCAGTTACGGGTGGGTTGAACCGTATTGAAGATGGGATTATCAGTTCCAAACACAACCTTGGATACCCCGGCGTAATCGAGAATATCACGCAGCTCACGGCAAAACAGGCTATAATGTCCAAAGGCATAGGAATCCCACATGGCCAAATCGCCATAAAGATTTGGTTGGTGGGCAGCCAGTGCGGCCCAGGGTCTCCAATTAATCGCACCCATATGGGCTGCAATCACTTTAAGTTCCGGAAAATCAACAGCCAGGTCAGCCAGAAGTGAGGGGCTGGCAAATTTACATCGTGCCGGAGGCATTAAAGGCCCTGTGTGGGTTAAAAGAATTCCACCATTGTGGTTCAAAACGTCCAGGACCCTATAGGAATCCGGCCCGCTGGGATCATATCCGTGATCCGGATGATATTTCAGCCCTTTCACTCCAAATTCTTCAAAACATTTTTTCAGCATATCCGGCGCATTCGGTCTTCTCGGGTCGATACCGGCTAAGGCCATGACTCGATCAGGATATTTCTGAGCGATATGACCCATTTTCTTATTAATTTTCTGAATAACCTCCTGGGTAAGTCCCTCAGTATCTGAATTGTCAACCGAGCAGATCACGGTCAGGTCAATTCCGGCCGCATCCATGGAGGAGATAAGGCGTTCACCGGTAGGATCCGGCCATGTTTCCAGGGCCTTTTTAATGATCTTCTCAGGGTTTATGTCAATTCCCATAATTTGGGCCGCCCGGAGGGCATGTTTGGCTGTTTGGACCACCCGCTCCTCATTAATTATGGGCATTATGTGATAGTGAACATCTATGATCATTATGCTCTCCTTTCATAGAACATGTGTCTATAAAATTCTCCAAATCACAGCCGAAAAATAAATAAGGCATATGGTGTCATTCTTGACAACAATTGATGATTTCGTCAAGCCTATTTCATTGCAAAGATGTATCCCCCCCGGAATGCCATTCAAATTTTAGTTTTAGCGACCTCTTTGAACCGCAACAATCTCAGCTTCCACCACCAGCATTTTCTGCCATTTTTTCTGATGATAACGAAAGAACGAGACGAGAAACAGGGCGCCAACAAAAAGTAAAACGCACAACCACGCGTAGTAGATTCCCATATGGAAAATTTCGATGCCGATATAAATCGGAAATATCATTACAAACAAAGAAACAATAGCGACGTTCCACATGATAAAATTTGTATCTCCGGCTCCCTTGAGCACCCCCGAAAAGGACATGTAAAGCGCATCCATGAAAACATACACTGCAACAATCTGTAAGAGATTGCGGCCGGTGTCCATCACGGAAATGTAATCACCCATCGTACCACCGGAGGAGATGAAAAGTGAAAGCACCTGATCCGGCGCAAAAACAAAGAGAAAATCGATCGCAAAAGTGTAGGCCATAAGAATATGAATGGCGCTCCATGTGGCATGTCGGGCCTCTTCGGGTTTTCCACGCCCCAAAGCCTGTCCCACCAGGGTGCTGATGCCATAGGAAAATCCCATCGCCGGCATGAAAGCCAGTGAATTAACGGAGAGAACGATATTACTGATGGCCAGTTCGTTTTTCCCGATCCGCCCCACCATGAAAACAAAAAATGTAAAAGCAAAAATATCGATGCTGATCTGCAGGGCGCTGGGTACGCCAAATCTCATGAGGCGGGCAAAAATGTTCGAGTCAAACGCCAGGTTGTGTACTAAATACTTTTTCTGATTTAAGCGGGTAAATATCAGAAGCGAGAACAATAGAGTGATTAATCCCCAGGATGCAACCGTGGCGATGGCTGCGCCTGTAATACCGAGCTCCGGGAATACCCACACCCCGTTGATGAGCACATAGTCGAGGGGAATGTTAAAGGCCATGCCGAGGCCGTTGATCACCATTACCGCCCGGGTAATTCCCCTTCCGGTAAAAAAAGCCGACAGTGCATGATTGCCAATGTGTAAAACAGAACCCCAGCACAATATTTTGAAATATATCCGTTCCAGGTGCTGAACTTCCGGTGCGTGACCTGCCAGGGTAAAGAGCGGAAGAGCGATAAGGCTCGAAAACACAGCAGCCAACACACCTGAAAAAATACTGAAATAAATTCCCTGCCAAAGGGTGGATCCGATTCTTTCATATGCCCCGGCACCGCAATACTGAGCGATAAAAACACTTGTGTAACCGGCCACTCCGCTGAAAAAGGACATCACCAGCAATGCGGCGATACCGGCCGGAAGAGCAGCGGCGATGGCATCCAGGCTGTAGTTGGATAAAAATATCCTGTCCGTAAATTCCATCACCGTGACAGCAGCCATGCTCATCACCAGTGGGAAACATACGGTCGTCACCTCCCGGTACCGGCTCTTCTTTCTCCATTTTTCCCAGACAATCATCCTGATCCTTCTGAGCCCAATCTTTATTGTTGCTTATGCCCTTTATACTATATACGCAAGTCTCGCATCCCCAATGGGGCACGGTACCGCATCTGGTGTGGGGTAAACAAAATTTTTTTGGAAAAACAATGAGGCAACCGTGGTAAACAGGAATCCATTAGGTAATCACCGTGCACAGGCACGCGATGGTCTGGTTTCTTTCGTAATATCAGTTGCTTCTGAAATGATAACTCTTAAAAGGTTTTGTGCCGTTGTCAAAGCGCTCATCATCAATTTTTTTCATAAAAATTTCTTTTTACCCTATGCCTGATGCGACTTTCCTTAAAATATCAGGTGTGAAACTTGAGTATATATTAAAAAAGCAAGTCGAAGCAGCATGACTGAAACAACCGGTTCATTTAACAGGTGAATGGAAAAAGTCAACTGAATTGCTGAAGAATCCTGCATTCTGACTGAGCCGCACCGAAAATGCGCTCGCCGGTTCGGTTCAAACTTTTATCCGTGATTTAAGATTTGACAAAGATTTGCCATGCCTGCTAATTGACAAATATAAGGAGACAGATGTTTTTGATAGAGCATATAGGAGGTGAAAAATGAACTGGTTTATCTTCATTGCCGGAATAATTGCTGCAATGACAGTGGTGGGACACTTTACCGTAGGGCGAAAAGATTTTCTGATGCCCCTGCTTGATTCATCCATTGACGATGTGCCCAAAAAAGTGCTGCATTGCGTGTTCCACTATATTTCAGCCTTCCTCGTCATTTCGACCCTCGCTTTACTCGCCGTGGGGGTCGGTGTAAAATTCAAATCCGGCTACACCCTTTTGGTAGATTTTATTGCCATTCACTACGCGACTTTCGCGGTGACACAATTGGTCATTGCACTGAGGTCGGAGATCCCCAAACCGGCCTTTAAACTTTTCCAGTGGATCTTTTTTTCGCTGACCGCCATCTTTGCCTGGTTGGGTATTTTGTAGCACACCCTCTTTTTCGTTCAATCAGGGCAAAACATATCTATCGCAATGGATTTAAATACAATGGAAAACGCTTATGATCCGAACAATCCATATCCACAGGATTATTGCGGGCGGATTCTCGATGGCGATTACAGCGATCAATTGAAAAAGCGTTTGGCCGGATATATTAAATGCTACCGTGCTACCGAAGAGACCGGGTCCCCGGCGATACAGTACATTGCCGCTTGGCGGGAGAAAAAAAAAGAGATCTGGTATGAATATGCCGGCAAACGATTGATGGCGCTTTTGGGATGCAAATATGACGAGCTTGCCGATGTTTTTAAAAACCGAATCATCGATCGACGAATTTATAAATATCTGGATGTCGATGCAGGTATCATAAAAGAGGTTAAAAGCCAGGAGGAATTGAGTGGTGCCCGGGAAGAATTACGCGAGGAGGGGGAAAAAACAGGAACGATCGAGGCGGTCTACAAGATTTCAGTGAAGAACAACCATGCCATTTGGCTCAAGGACCAGGCAACCATAGAAATCCATGGCCGGGACAGAATTTGTCTGTCCCTCGGGTTTCTGACTATCGTTTCCAAAGAGATGGAAGCAGAAGATGAATTGAAAAAACACCGCGATCATCTTGAGGAAATTGTAGAGGAAAGAACTATTGACCTGGTAAAATTAAATGTACAGCTAAAACAAGAGGTAGCAGAACGTAAACTGGCGGAAGAAAAGCTCCGACAAAGCTATATCATATTGCAACAAAATTTGGATAAAATTGTCAATGTCATGTCGCTGACGGTGGAAGAAAGGGACCCCTACACCGCCGGTCATCAAAGGCGCACTACGGATCTGGCTGTGGCAATTGCCAGAGAGATGGGCCTTTCCAAACATCAGATTAAAGGCCTCCAAATGGCCGGGTTTATCCACGATATAGGCAAGATATCGATACCGGCTGAGATTTTAAGCAAACCCGGCAGACTAAATGAAGCGGAAATCCTATTGATAAGAAGGCATCCTCAGGTCGGATATAAGATCTTAAAGAAGATTGATTTTCCATGGCCTGTTGATCTCATTGTGCTTCAACACCATGAAAAAGTGGACGGCTCCGGGTACCCGAAGGGCCTTTCGGGAAAAGAGACACTTGAGGAAGCAAGGATTTTGTGCGTAGCCGATGTTGTTGAAACAATAGCGTCCCACAGACCTTACCGCCCCGGCCTTGGTTTGGATAAGGCCCTGGAAGATATCACCAAAAACAGGGGAATCCTCTTCGATCCACATGTGGTAGACGCATGTTTAACGCTTTTCCAAAATAAAGACTTTCAGTTTGAATAGGTTGGGTATTACATCACCGCCCCCATTTGCCACGGCACAAACTCATGATCGCCAATGCCGTATACCTCGCTTTTTGTCTTTTTCCCGGACGCAGTCTCCAGGATAAGGCGAAAAATACGCCGACCGATTTCCTCCATGGTTACCTCGCCATCGATTAAAAGCCCACAATTTATATCCATATCCTCCTTCATGCGATCATACATTGCCGTGTTGGACGACAGTTTAATTGCAGGAACCGGTCGGCAGCCGTATACCGAACCCCTGCCGGTGGTAAAACAAATCACATTGGCACCGCCTGCCACTATCCCTGTCAGGGAAACCGGATCATACCCAGGGGTATCCATAAAAACCAGCCCCTTTGATGTGACGGGTTTGGCATAATTGTAAACCGCCGTCAGGTTGGTGGTCCCGCCTTTGGCCGCAGCACCCAGGGATTTTTCTAGAATCGTTGTCAAACCGCCGGCTTTGTTACCGGGAGATGGATTATTGTCCATTTTGCCGCCATTTTTTGTGGTATAGCGCTCCCACCATCGAATACGTTCTAGGAGTTCCTCGGCGATCTCCCGTTTGACTGAACGCCGGGTTAACAGATGTTCGGCACCATAAATTTCAGGTGTTTCCCCCAAAACCGCCGTACCACCCTGATGCACCAGAAGATCGACGGCAACTCCCAGGGCCGGATTTGCCGTGATTCCCGAATAGGCATCAGATCCCCCGCATTGAAGTCCCAGCACCAATCGACTCGCCGGCACCGGCCGTCGTTCAACCCGGTCGGCTTCCGGGAGCATCTTCCTGATTTTATCAATACCGCTTTCAATCGCCGCCCGGGTTCCGCCTGTATCTTGAATTGCGATGGTCTGAAAAAATGGATTATCTCTCATATCACCCGCTTGAACGAGCGACTCGATCTGAAGAACCTCACATCCCAAACCGATAATCAGAACCCCGGCAAAATTGGGGTGTTTGGCATAACCCCGGAGGGTATCGCGGAGGTATTCAAAACCTTCTCCACTGCCGCCCATTCCGCAGCCCATTCCATGACACAGCGGCACAATACCGTCGATGTTGGAAAATTCGGCCAATTCGTCCCTGGAAATTGAATCCGCAATATAGCGGGAAACAGATGCGGAACAGTTCACCGTACTGACGATACCGATGTAATTCCGGGTTGCAATTCGACCATCAGGCCGGATAATGCCGTTGAAGAATTCGGGTTCGGTTGTCGTGGCCGCGTCGGATGTGGCTTTCTCACCCATGGCATAATCACGGGTAAACTCTTTTACCGAAAGATTGTGGGTGTGAACATGTTCACCGGGTTGGATGTCCAGGGAGGTAAAGCCGATAATTTGACCGTATTTTTTTACAGAGTCTCCCGCCCTGATAAAAGAGGTAGCGATTTTATGACCAAACGCAACTGAACCGAGACAGGTGACTTCCTCTTCCGGAATAACGGCCCCGCTGGAAAGGTCAATACGGGCCACGACTACATTATCGGCACTGTGAAGGCGGATGGTAAGTGGATTGGATGGCATTTTTTTTCCTAATAAATTCAAATCAATTTGATGGTTCAGCCCCTAACGCTGAAAGCCGAGCTGTGGGGAATGGGGTCCCTGACCTTTGCAGAGTTGAAGTTTAACCCCTATCGAGGGCTTCACAGAATCTTTCAATTTCCCCATCCGTGTTGAAGTAGTGGACCGAGGCTCGCGCAACTTCTTCCAGTCCACGGGATTTCATGTCGATGAGTGCAGACTCCACGGTAGAAACAGAAATGTTGATCCCCTGACCCCCAAGGCGCTTATGAATTGCAGAGGCCGCTTCACCCTCTTTTGTGAACGTGACAATTCCGCATTGTTCTTTACCCATATCGTGGACAACGATGCCGGGAGAATCCCTAAGGCGAGAGCGCAACGCATCTGCCAGGTAACGAACACGGTTCCAGATTGGAGGTAGTCCGATTCCCAATGCGTAATCAACGGCATGTGCAAGCCCGATTCGTCCTGCCACATGGCTTTCCCAATTC
>Ga0255052_10000758_pt1 | contig 25343 bp, 24 predicted proteins | sample JV7_2_21_MG_FD_188632 | JGI IMG/M metagenome (GOLD analysis project Ga0255052, IMG submission 188632) | Seawater microbial communities from Jervis Inlet, British Columbia, Canada - JV7_2_21 | ecosystem: Environmental > Aquatic > Marine > Inlet | place: Canada: British Columbia | collected...
CGAACGAGCGGACGGATACCGGTGGCCGCGCACAAGCCGAAACCGTCATGTCGGCGGTAGGCGAAGCCGTGTGGCTGCAACGGGAGTCGCAGATGGATGCGGTCACGGCAGTTTCCGGGACCGGTCCAGCCTATTTCTACCTGCTGATCGATATCATGATTCGCTCTGCAGAAACGCTTGGTATCGATCCGGAAACGGCCCACAAGCTGGCCGTTCAAACAGCACGCGGCGCAACCTCGCTTGCTGTTGCCGAGCAGGAATCGATGACGTCACTGATCGAACGCGTACGCTCGCCCGGCGGCACGACCAAGGCGGCCTTCGACGTGCTCGAGCCTGCCGGTGTTCGTGGTATCTTTGCCGAGGCAATAGAGGCCGCGAATAATCGCGCCATCGAACTGTCACAGGAAGCGAGATCCACCAGCACGGATTGAGGATCGATGTCACAGGCACTCTACTTCATCGTCAAGACCCTGACCCAGCTTTACCTGCTGCTGTTGCTGCTGCGCTTTTGGCTGCCGTGGTTGCGCGCTGACTTTCGCAACCCTGTCGCACAGGGGATATTGCGCTTCACATCGCCTTTGATCATTCCGGTCCGCCGCTTGTTACCGTCAGCCGGTCGCCTGGATACCGCGACGATCCTGGTCGCGTTCGTGCTGCAATTTCTGACCATACTCGCGTTGCTGACGCTCAGTGACCGTATGGTCGAGCCCACCTATATCGCAATCGTTGCCGTCCTGGAAATGACGATACTCAGTTTGAACCTGTTTTTCTTCGCGATTGTGATCCGCATTATTCTAAGCTGGATAGCGCCGCACAGTTACAATCCGATCACCGCCCTGGTCTCGTCGCTGGCCGAGCCGATCCTCGCGCCGTTCCGCCGCTATATTCCGTCAATCGGCGGCCTCGACATATCCCCCATTTTCGCAATTGTGCTGCTGCAGGCCGGCGTGATTTTCCTGCAGACGCTCAAGCCGTTTCACTTCTGAGCGGCAGCTTACACGGTCTATGCCCGAACTGGACCTTATCGTATTGCCGGTGCGGGTACAGCCGCGCGGCAGTCGCAGTGAGATTCAGGGTGTCGTGGATGGTCAGTTGCGGATCAAGACAACGGCATCGCCGCTCGACGGCAAGGCCAACAAGGAGGTTACGCGGCAACTGGCGAAGGCATTCGGGGTGCCGCAGTCGCGCGTAACGCTGAAGACGGGCAGTCGCAGCAGAACCAAGATATTTCACATTGAGCGGCCGCAACTTATTCCGGATTTTTTCGCTGAGAGCCGGAGACAAGGCCGTAGCTAGGACATCGGACGGCAATCCGCTATAGTGACAGGGCAGGGAAGATAGCCGGACGGGGGGACAGGCACCATGAAATTTATGCGAACAATACTCACGCTGTCTTTGCTGTCGACGCTTGCTGCCTGCGGGGGTGCTGGCGACCAGGCGAATGTGCCTCAGGCTGAACCGGCCGGGGCATCCTCCGTGGACATCGGTGACCACATTGTTCATTTCAGCGCACAGTCAACGGACCAGCTGCCTCCGGAAGTTGCCCGGGCTTAACATCGTGCGTAGCAAGAACCGCGCCATGCTCAATGTTTCTGTGCTTAAGGAAAGCAGCAACGCAGCTGTTGCCGCAGACGTCACGGTCAAGACCGTAAACCTCACCGGCCAGTTAAAAAACGTTGTGTTGCGGAAAGTCACTGAACAGGAAGCAATCTATTACATCGGCGAAACACCGGTCGCAAATCGCGAAACGCTGGTTTTCGACATCAGCGTTAAGCCTGAAGGCGTCTCCGAGACATCCGAGGTCCGATTCAAACGCCAGTTTTATACCAACTAGTCGATCCGACCGTGCCGGCGTAGTTCCTGATCGCGCTCAAGAGTGCGTGCTGCAAACCGCGCGCACAATGAACGAAATACCTTGAAAACCAGCGTTAATACCGTATTGCGGCTTACGCCCAAGGGTGTGATGTGATATCGTCGCGCAGAATTTTTGCGGGCGCCGCCCGCTTTTCTTTTTCTTAATGGAGTTATTTTTTCATGGCCGCAAGCAAAACGGCTGGCGTTAGCGCCAAGAAGCCGCCAACTAAATCTGAAATCTACACCAGCATCGCCGATGACACAGGCCTGACGAAGAAAGACGTTGCCGCTGTTTTTGATTCACTTTCCGGACAGATCAGGAAGAACCTCGGCGGCCGCGGCGGCCCGGGGCTATTTACGATTCCCGGACTTCTGAAAATGCGTGTCGTGAAAAAGCCGGCGACCAAAGCCAGGCAAGGTGTTAACCCGTTCACCGGCGAAGAGATGATGTTCAAGGCCAAACCGGCATCGAAGACCGTCAAGGTAGCCGCTCTGAAAGGCCTTAAAGATATGGTTTGATTCTGATCTCTGATCGGATGCGGAAGACCGGGGCCGCGCGCCCCGGTTTTCTCTTACGCGCGACTGTCCCCCGCGCAACTAACGCGGTTGTCCTCAACGAACTTTTCAATCACGCTTCTCAGGGTCACCAACTCGCCGTGAAAAAAGTGTTGCACGCCGGAAAACACGTGCAGTTCCGGCCCGGGTGAAAGCCGATTGAGCCATTCTATGGTTTCATCGATGTCCACCAGCTCATCCCGATCGCCCTGAACAACCAGCCATGGGCAGCGCGGCTCTGCTTGCAGGTTTTCGGCCAACCGGGAAATCGCGGGCGCCACACTAACCAGGCCGTCCGGCAATGCTGCAACGGCTGCGCGTACCGCAATCGCCGCGCCGAAAGAGAAACCTGCAATCCACAAAGGCAGGTCCGACACTTGCCGGCGCATCCAGGCGATTGCAGCCAGCGCGTCCAGTAGCTCTCCCTCTCCGTCGTTGAAGGCGCCGGCTGATTCACCGACACCGCGAAAATTGAATCTGAGCGCGTGAAAATCCTGGTGGATGAAAGCTCGCGCCAGAGTATGTACGACCTTATTCTGCATCGTGCCGCCGTGCAGCGGATGCGGATGACATATCACCGCGGCGCCTGCTGGCGTCACGTTCCGCGGCGATTCGAAGATTGCCTGCAAGCTGCCGGCAGGCCCTTCCAGGATTGGTGTCTCCGCTTGTAACGATCTGGCCATCTTGCGGTCCGCTGTTACGCCAAGCAACAAACTGGTGGATTTCCGGGAGCAAGGCAAGCTACCTGCCGGGAGCCTCGCCGGCCAGCGCCAAGAGTTGCTGGCTTGCCGGGCTCTTATTGCTGTAAAATTATGACCTTATGCCGCCTGGCGGCACCTGTAGTTCATTCTTACCAGGCAGAGCTGTAACTTTCATGACATCCCGAATCGAGCTTGAAGAGCAATACTGTGCGCACAATTATCATCCGCTACCGGTAGTGCTGACCCGTGGCGAGGGTGTGTACGTCTGGGACGATGCCGGCAACAAGTATCTCGACATGATGAGCGCTTATTCCGCTGTCAGTCATGGTCACGCCAACCCGCGCTTAGTCGACGTCGCGCGTGAGCAGGCCGGCCGGCTGAACGTCGTGTCACGGGCATTTCACTCCGACAAGCTGGGCCCGTTCCTGCAACGCGCCTGCGAGTTGACGGGGCAGGACATGGCCTTGCCGATGAATACTGGCTCGGAAGCGGTAGAGACCGCACTAAAGGCCGCGCGAAAATGGGCCTACTCGGTCAAGGGCGTCGCCGCCGATCAGGCGGAAATCATCGCCTGCTCCGGTAATTTTCACGGCCGTACCATCGCTATTGTCGCGATGTCGGACGAGCAGCAATATCAGGATGGATTTGGACCGTTTCCCGCTGGCTTCCGCATCGTCGAGTATGGCAATGCAGAGGCGCTCGAAGAGCTGATCACCGAAAATACCGCTGCATTCCTGATCGAACCTATCCAGGGAGAGGGCGGGATCGTCATGCCGCCCGAGGGCTACCTGCGGGCCTGCAGGGAAATCTGCAGTAGGCACAACGTCCTCCTGATCGCAGACGAGATTCAGACCGGACTGGGCAGGACCGGCCGGCTGCTTGCCTGCCAGCACGAGGCGGTCGTGCCGGACGGACTGATTCTGGGCAAGGCGCTCGGCGGTGGCATCATGCCGGTGTCGATGTTCCTCGCGAAACGCGAGGTCATGAACGTATTTACGCCCGGCGACCACGGCAGCACCTTCGGTGGCAACCCGCTTGCCGCCGCGATCGGCCTGGAGGCGCTGAACCTCCTGGTCGAAGACGATCTTGCCGGCAAAAGCGCAGAGATGGGCGAACACCTTTTACGCAAGCTGCGGGCGCTGGACAGTCCGCTGATCCTCGATGTGCGGGGCCGCGGACTGTTCGTCGGCATCGAAATCGACCCCAGGCTGGGGAGCGCCCGGGAAATTTGTGAAGCGTTGATGTCACGGGGGCTGCTGAGCAAGGAAACTCACGAAACGGTGGTCCGCCTCGCGCCACCGCTAATAATCACACGCGAAGAGATCGATTGGGCCGTCGGGCAAATTGCCGCGGTGCTCACAGAAATGGATCGGCTGCGCATGGCATCATGACGGCCAGGTCTTGGAGTCAAACCTGAAATTTTGCACAACGGGAACAGGATCATTGAATGCCTGAAATCACGGTAATCGACCTCGGAATTTTCGGCTTGTTGCTCGCTTTCGGCCTGACACTCGGCTGGTTCATGCGCGCCAGGCGCTGTACCAGGGAGAAAGCGGCGGTGAACGCGGGCTGGCAGGCTCAGATGGATTCCCAGCAATCAGAGCACGATCGGCTGGCGGGCCAGAACAAGAGCCTGATGGAGCAAATCAGCCAGTACCAGGCCTCCAACAAAGATTCCAATATGCGCGCGAAGGAACTGTCCGATTCGCTCAAGGAAGCATTCGAGCGGCGCGATGCGTTGCAGCGTCAGCTTAAGGACACCCGCAGCAATCTTGAAGTCGCGGTAGCGCAACGTGACCGTCTGCTGCACGACGCTCAGCATCGCGAGGCACGCGACGAAGTCGCAGACTCGGAGCGCAGGGATAAGGACGACAAGATGCAAAAACTCATCCTCGAACTGAAGAGCTGGCAGGATCGCGTGCCACCGCTGGTCGAGCGATTTCGTGGTCGTGACCAGGAGGCCAAACAGCTGGAAGAAGAATTGGCAGAGGCCCGCGAGCGCATTGACGCGCTCGAAAGTACGCTCGGCTCCGAACACACACGGATCGAGCCGGTGGACAGCAAGACGCTGCCTGATGGTCTCGATGCGTCGAATGAACCACATATTCGCACGGCCGAGCACGATGTTGCCGAACTGCAAGACCAGGTTGCTAACAATGCGGACGACGAAGGCGAACTCGTGGATCAGCAAGCCGCGGATTCGCATGATCCGGATGACGATGATGTCGTTGCGGTTGCGGACACAGCATGGGGCGAAGACTCGGAGGAAGAGCCGGATGATGGAGCGGACGGCCAGACCGACCTTGCGGCCGATGCGGAAACCAATATCGCAAGGGCCAACGTCAACTGGTGGGAGGCGACTGACGATGACGATGATGTTGACGATGAGGCGGCGGAGAAAACGGTGGTGCAGTCACGCGAAGACGTTACAGCGGATGCGACTGACGATGACGACGATGTTGGCGATGAGGCGGCCGAGAAAACGGTGGTGCAGTCACGCGAAGACGTTACAGCGGATGCGACTGACGATGACGACGATGTTGACGATGAGGCGGCGGAGAAAACGGTGGTGCAGTCACGCGAAGACGTTACAGCGGATGCGGCTGACGATGTTGTAGCCGGCGATGACCAGGCCACAGCGGATTCCAGCGACGATCTGCAACAGATCAGGGGAGTTGGCCCGGCCATCGAAAAAACGCTGAACGACCTGGGCATCCATCGTTTCAATCAAATTGCAGAGATGAGCGAATACGATATTGACCGCGTTGCACAACACCTCAGAGGCTTCCGCAGCCGCATTTATCGTGAGGACTGGATCGGCCAGGCGCGAATGCTGCAGCACCAAAAAACGAGCGACCACAACTGATTGTGCCGCCAAGATTCCTGGCCAGGAGATCTGCGCGCACTGGCCTGATTCCCGCCTGTATTCTGTCCCTCACTGCCGTTATCGCGAGCACTGCGGAGCAGGACCTGCAGCGACCGGCTGCCACTACTGCAATCCGCTTCACGGTTGAAAAAAGTCACAACCGACTGGCTTTGCGAGGCGATGTGAGCTCTACGGCACATGAGGCAATTCTACGCCAGACTGCTGCGCGGCTGTATCATGGCGCCAGCAAGGAAATCGACCTGCAGTGGCGCAGGCACTCGCCACCTGGTTGGGCGCTGGTCACGGAAATGGCTTTGCGGGCGCTGTCCGAGACCCGCTCCGCCACTATCGTGGTCACGGAACAGCGGGTACGCGTTCGTGGCATCAGCACTGACGAGGCAGCCTGGCAACGGGTACTGGCGCGGCTGGAAGACTCCATGTTGCCCGGCATGCAGCTGCAATCCGAGGTCGCCTTCCTGAACAAGAGCAGCTCTTTCAGCGCACAATGCCAGCAACTATTCCGGGCCGCATTGCAAGCTCGATCCATCGAGTTTTCGTCGTCGAGTGATGAGCTCGGATCAAACGCTTCAGGCCTGCTGGACGAGTTGGTGGAAATCGCAGTCGACTGTCCTGCGGCGATCATTACCGTGACCGGACATACCGACGCCAGCGGTAACGAGGAACTGAACCGCAAATTGAGCCGCGCCCGCGCGCAAGCCGTCATCGATTATATGCGCGCTCGCGGTATCGATCCACGGCGCCTGATCGCGGTTGGCGCCGGCTCGTCGCAGCCGCGCCACGCAGGTGACAGCGTCGCTTCGCGCCGCGGCAACCGGCGTATAGAATTCAGCGTAAGCCTGCCCTGACTCGAGGCGCAATTCCGGACTGTGCTTTACTCGCTACCCGGCGACTTCGGCAGCTCAATCTCGGGCTCCGCACTCTGCACCTCTGCCAGCTCAACCTCGAAGATCAGCGTAGCCCCGGGAGGAATGACGTTGCCGATCCCACGCTCGCCGTAGGCCATTTCCGGCGCAATGGTGAGTTCGCGTTTTTCGCCTTCCTGCATGCCCACGACACCCTGATCCCAGCCTTTGATCACCCGGCCTGCGCCAAGCGGAAAGTCGAAATGCTTGCCGCGATCGACAGAGCTGTCGAATTTCTGGCCACGCTTTCCTGCCGCGCTGTCGTCGTACAGCCAGCCTGTGTAGTGAACGAATACGATCTGCCCGGCTGCCGCGATTCTGCCACTGCCTTGCCGAATGATTCTCATGCTGAGGCCCGGCGCAATCTCTACCGACTCCGCGTCCGGTCTTTCCTGCACAGCGGCCACCGGGATTGCCGCGGCACTTTCCTGATCTTCGCTGGCCGGTTTACTGCAGCCGACGGTCACGGCCAGCGGCGCAAGCATTAGCAAGGTACGAATTAGTTTCATCTTGAATTGCCCTGTTGAGTTTGTGTTTTAATCACAGCGAAGCGTTGGTCACGACCCGCCGTACATGTAGGCTCACTCTTTATTTGCAAAATCCAGCGACGCCGAGTTGATGCAGTAGCGCAGCCCGCTGGGTTCGGGCCCGTCTTCGAATACGTGCCCAAGGTGCGCCTCACATTGACTGCATACGACCTCTTCGCGAATCATGCCGTGACTGCTGTCCCGCCGAATACTGACATTTTCCCCGGCAAGTGGCAGCCAGAAACTCGGCCACCCGGATCCTGAGTCATATTTTTGCTCGGAACTGAATAGCGACGCTCCGCAGCAGACACAACGGTACGTGCCGTCTTCCTTGTGATCGACAAACTTGCCGCTGAAAGCCCGTTCGGTGCCTTTGTTTTGCGTAACCTGGTACTGCTCATCTGTCAGCTTTTTTTCCAGTTCGGTAATAGACTTCTCAACGTCATTCATAAGCTGATTTCTCGATAGTGAACACGGATTCTAGGCAAGCTCAAGACTTAATGCACGTCGCTCGATTTCGACCGATCGAACGCTGCCTGGTAGTACCACACAAGTGCAACCACCATGCGCCCGAATGAATTAGCCGTTTTCGGTCCCCTGATCTGTATTCAGGTCCAATAGATACTGATTGATGCGCCGCACGTATTCAGCTGGATTTGCCAGCTGCGCGCCTTCCGCCAGCAAGGCATGATCGAGCACAATATTCGACAACTCGGCAAAGCGTTCGTCATCGGTTTCCGCCGACAATCGTGTGACCAGCGGATGGCCGATGTTGATTTCCAGGATCGGCTTTGACTCCGGCAATTGCTGACCGCTGGCTTCCAGCATGCGCCGCAGCTGTGGTGCCAGGTCCTGGTCACCGGTCACCACGCAAGCTGCCGAGTCAACCAGTCTCTGGCTGACACTGACCGACTCAACCCGGTCACGCAAGGATTGTCTGATTTTCTTCAACAGCGGCTTGTGCTCATCGTCCATGGCCTGCTGCGTGATTTCCCCCTCGCCCTCGGGCAGGGACAGCTGACCACGGCCGACATCCTGAAAACTCTTGCCCTCGAACTCCGGAAGATGATCGACCATCCACGGATCGATCCGATCCGATAGCAACAACACCTCGAGCCCTTTCTGTCGTAATTGTTCCAGGTGAGGGCTGGAATTCACGGCGGAAAAATTGTCGCCGACAATATAGTAAATCTTGTCCTGACCCTGCGGCGCCCGGGCAACATAGTCCAGGAGCGATTGTTCCTGCTCCTCGCTGCCATTGTGCGTACTTGCAAAACGTAACAGTTTTAGCAGTTTATCGACATTCTGCGCATCCTCGACCAGTCCTTCTTTGATGACCTGACCGAATGCACGCCAGAATTTGCTGTAGTCCTCGGGCTCGTTCGCAACCATTTTGCCAAGCATATCGAGCACGCGGCGGGTCAGTGCGTTGCGCATGGCATCGAGATTCGGATTCTGCTGCAACAGCTCGCGCGAAATATTCAACGGCAAATCTGCTGAGTCCACCACACCCCTGACGAAGCGCAGATAAAGCGGCAGAAATTGCTCGGCGTCGTCCATGATGAACACGCGCTGGACATACAGCTTGAGTCCACGCGGCGCTTCACGGTTCCAGAGGTCGAAGGGCGGCGTCGATGGGATGTACAGCAGGCTCAGATATTCTCTCTTGCCTTCGACACGATTATGGCTCCAAGCGAGCGGATCGCTGAAATCGTGCGCCAGGTGTTTGTAAAATTCCTTGTATTCGTCGTCGCTGATCTCCGAGCGGGATCGCGTCCACAACGCGGTGGCGGAATTTACTGTAGTCGCTTCTTTCGCGGCATCTCCGAGATCATCCAGCAACACCGGAAAGCCGATGTGGTCCGAATACTTGCGGATGAGCGCCTGCAGCCGCATACCGTCGGAAAACTCCGCTTCCGCCGTTTTCAGATGCAGGGTAACGCGGGTACCGCGCTCGGGGCGCTCTATATTTTCCAGGGTAAATTCGCCCTGGCCGTCGGATTCCCAGCGGACTGCGCCAGTGGCATCGAGGCCGGCACGGCGGGTTTCCACCACGACTTTGTCCGCAACGATGAAGGTAGAATAGAAGCCGACGCCGAACTGGCCGATCAGCTGTGCGTCCTTGCGTTCGTCCCCGGTCATTTGCTGCAGAAACTCGGCCGTACCGGACCGGGCGATCGTGCCGAGGTTCTCTATCAAATCTTCCCGCGACATGCCGATACCGTTATCGTTTACCGAAATCGTATGCGCATCTGCATCGTAGCCAACGCAAATCGAGAGCTCTGGATCGTCCTTCAACAACTCCGGATCGGCGAGTGCCTCGAATCGCAGCTTGTCTGCCGCATCGGAAGCATTCGAAATCAGCTCACGCAGAAATATTTCCTTATTGCTGTAAAGGGAGTGGATCATCAACTGCAGCAATTGCCGCACTTCCGTCTGGAACCCGAGTGTCTCGCGGGCAGCGTCGTCGCTCACTGTATACTCCTGAATTGGCTGGGCCGGACCCGGCTCTGCCGGATCAGGGGCGCCACGCGCCGACTGACACGATAGTGTCAAAAACCGCTAAATCAAGGGGTGCCCTGACGGTGAGCGCTATGAATTGCCGCTCAGTTAGGCTGGATACGGACCGTGTGCGGCCCCGTTACGGACCGATATAACATGGCGACCGTCATCAGGCAGACGACTGCCAGAGCCATTGGCGGGCGGCTCAGCGCCAGTAACACACCCAGTCCCTGGAAAATGACCGAAGCCGCCAGCAGCAGGGCCGTCTGCAAAAACCGTCGTGCCCGTTCCGCAAGCAAAGCTACGGCATAAACGAAATCCTCGACATCGTCGAGATACTGCATCAGACGCTCCATAGGCGCCTCATCTTAGCAGCTGTATCCACTACGGGGGAGATTTCGGGACGAGAGCGGTGCTGCATGGTCACATTGCTTGTCCCGGCCGTTGTCAGCGGGCTATCGACAGAAGCGGACTGCGTTGCTTGGTTTCCGCGGCGGCCGTTTCCGCTTCCTGCAGCGCGCTGTTGTTCGACTGCTTTGCGTGCGCAATGGCGCGATGAAACAGTTCCCATCGTTGCCGAGCCGATTCATTTTTCAAAGCACCGATCGGCGAATCAGTCTGTGAGCACTTGTTAGTCATACGTCCATGTTCGTGTTGGCGTTCCGTTATGGCGAACTATAGTCAGGTGCAATACCCACCACCGTGAGGCAGATCACAGCTTGTTTATAAACCGCAAAACCGGGGCGACAAATTTGCAAAACAGAGAACCGGTTCGAACTTTTTTCGCGATTCGCACACAGGAGCACGTAGTATTTGGCAACATAATCTGTGTTGGTTCTGCTTGCGAAAGCGATTGGCGAACGACGCAGTGCTGGCATCGTTGTCGGGAAAAACTCTCGCAGGGTGGTGGCGGCGTCTGCTAGCAGACTGTTGAAATAAGTCTCAGGCGAGTGCGAGACAAGGCAAGGACGCGCGAAAAAGCGCAGTGTATATGCCCGTTTACGGCTACGCCGCCCTGCATTTTGAGTGCAATCCGCCCGCATCAGCAACAGTACGATAATGGTTGGTGCGGATTGATCTTTAGTGATTTTCTCTCGATCCGCGGCGCTGTATCGCCGTATCGCGCCGGATGAGGCTGATTTAAACAAGCTGCTAGCTGTCGGACCAGTTCCGCTTAACTTGTTCCGTCCAGTTGCGATAACCCTTCCAGGTATAGAGGCTCGGATCGACGCCGCTGCGGCGGCCTCGCGGTGCAGGCGCGGTGGATATCCACTTGCGGTACTGTTGCCAACCATCTGCATCGAGCGAGTCGTTCGCGGCGGCAGCGGCTTGCTCCCCTGTGGCGACGTCCGACTGTTCGCCGGCATCGTCCTGCTCGGCGTCGTAGTCACTGGCCCAGCTGATCTCTTTGCTATCCTGCATATGGAACTGCTCTGTCCATTCTATGCCTGCATGCTACGCCGGCACGCCTTACTCGGACAGGAACTAAGTCACAATGTAGTACGCACTTTTCGTCTTATAATTCAATCTCTTATAATGCGTTTTTACTTAATGGGAAGGACCTGTGGCCGCTCCCCGACAGCCGGTTTAACAAAACGTCCGCCGTTGCAGCTCAGACGGTGACCCTGTAGCAGGGCGTATAACTATCGCTGGCAAGTTTCATTCGCCCGTCGGACACGAACGCCGCAAGCATTTCGTCCAGCAGCCGCATGACGCGCTTTGAGCCCGAAATTTCGAACGGGCCGTGCTTTTCGATCTCGGCCATCGTGTCTTCGCGCACGTTGCCGGACACAATGCCGGAAAAAGCCCGGCGCAGGTTTGCGGCAAGGATGTGAACCGGTGTTTTTTCGGACATATCCAGTTGTCGCATCGACTCGTGGTTTGCCGTGAATGGCTTCTGGAAATCGTGATCTATGCGCAAGCGCCAATTGAAATAGAATGCGTCTCCATTTTTCCTGCGATACTCCCGCACGATGTTCAATCCAGCCAGCATATCTCTGCCGACCCGTTCCGGATCGTCGATAACGATCGAGTAACGCTGCTGAGCAACTTCTCCGAGCGTTGCCCCGACAAACGCATCTATCTGCCGAAAATATCTTTCACTGGAAGGTGGCCCTGTCATGATCAGTGGCATCGGTAAGTCCTGATTGTCCGGATGCAACAGGATTCCAAGCAGGTAGAGAATTTCTTCGGCGGTCCCGACGCCGCCCGGAAAGACAACCATGCCGTGACCGACCCTCACGAATGCTTCGAGTCGCTTCTCCATATCGGGCATGATAGCCAGCGAGTTCACGATCGGATTGGGCGACTCCGCGGCGATGATCCCGGGCTCCGTGATACCGATATATCGCCCATCGCGGATACGTTGCTTGGCGTGTCCGATGGTTGCCCCTTTCATCGGCCCCTTCATCGCCCCTGGACCACACCCTGTGCACACATCCAGGCTGCGCAAGCCCAGTTCATAACCGACTTTCTTGGTGTAATCGTACTCCTCCCGGTCAATAGCGTGGCCGCCCCAGCAAACGACCAGGTTGGGTGTGGCTGGCAGCCTGAAGAGCCGCGCATTTCTGACGGTGTGAAAAACGGCGTTGGTAATGCTCTCGGAAGACTTGAGATCGAATCTGCCGCTGTCGCGAATTTCGTTCTTCATGAAAACGACGTCGCGCAAGACGGCAAATAGCAGCTCGCGAATACCGCGAATCATGACCCCATCGACAAATGCCGAAGCCGGCGCTCCTTTCAGCGACACCTTCAGACCGCGATCCTGCTGGATAAAGCCGACTTCGAAATCGCGGTGCTTCTCCAGTACCGCCCGTGCATCATCAGTATTGCCGCCGGAATTCAGCACCGCCAGGATACACCGACGTAACAGTCGGTAAAGTCCGCCCTCACCCTCGTTACGCAGCAGGTCGGCTTCGAACTGCGAAAGGACCTCCAGGCTACCCTCGGGCCAGACCTCGGCATCGACGGTCTGCTCACTATCGCGCCTGATAATGGTACTGGTGAGTGCCTGCTGCAAAAGCCTACTCCACCGCGGCAGGTTCAGGGAGTTATTTCGATCGGCACGACCGCCGGCGTCATCAACCAGATATCGATCATGTCCGAATTCGATACCGCGATACAACCGTTGGTCCAGTCTTCGCTGGCGTAATACGCTGCAGAAAAAGTCGGCAGGTTTGGCTGGCCGTGAATCATTATCTGGCCACCCGGATCCAGCCCGTTTCTTCTGGCCTCTCTTAGATCCGTGGCGTTCGGATAGGAAATGTGAATCGACAGAAAGAAGTCACTGTCCGGGTTCCGCATGTCGAGCAGGTACGTTCCTTCCGGGGTCCTCTGGTCGCCTTCCTGTTCTTTGTCGCCGACCGGCGTGAGTCCCAGCGCGATGTCAAAGGAGCGAAAGGGCTCGCCGTCCCTCATCAGATGCAGCCTCCGCTCGCCTTTTTCCACCCACACTTTGTCGGCCACCGGAAAATCCCCGGCAATCGCCGCATCGAATATTGCGATTAGCGCCAGTGCAACAATCGCCTGCATGTGGTGCCTGATTTTGGTCTGCGCGTTCATTCCTGACTTTGATTGTAATAAAGTGATTTGACGAAGCAAGTTAACAGACCGCGGCCGCTGGCTATGTGCAGCAATTCACAGGAACGGTCACGGCTGAACATTGCGTCCCGCGATCCAGCCAATAGCGAAGCCGATGGCGCCGGCAACTGCCGTATATAGCGGCAGAAAGCGAAAGACCTCCTGCGGATACACCGACTCGCTGTACATGCCGTGCAAATCCACCGTATAACCATAATGCAGGTACAGGGACAGGCCCAGCGCCGGAATGGCGAAGCCGAGCGTGCCGAGCGGCCATTGCCAGCCGGCAGCACCCCAGCTGCCGGCACCGCGGCGCAGGCTTATGACCGACAGCAGAATCACGACCAGCATCGGTGCCATGTTACGCGTGGCATAAGCATCGGCGCCCTCGACCCAGGCGACGTAGACCATCGCGCCGGCCGTTACAAACAACACCGGCAGTAACCTGAACAGCGTCAGGGCGTGGCCTCCCCTGGTCATGACTGCTGATTTGCGACCAGGACCGGAAACTCAATGCGCGTACCGGGTTGCACGTTATGCGGGTCCAGTTCCGGATTGTATTGCCGGAACAGCCACACCGGCACCTTGTATTGCCGCAGCGACAGAATCCACACCGATTCGCCGCGCCGGATCACATGCTCGGTCACACCGGTTATGGTGTTATTGCGAAAAAAAGCATCTTGTTGTTGCCGGTGGTACGCCAGCCGCAGGTTTTCGAAGTTCGCGGCCTCTACGTTGCCGAAATCGAGCTTGATGCGCTGACCGACGGTAACCGGAGTGCGAAACGCGAGCCCGTTCAGGTCCCGCAGCCGCTGTGTTTTGATACCCAGCCAGTCGGCAAAATGCCCCAATGTCTCCAGGGGCTGAACCTCGATCGTGTGGTTTTCCGCAACCGTATAGTCGCTCGGATCGGACAGCAGTGACGCCTGAATCACCCCGAGAATCGTCGCTCCCAGGTCATCAGCCAGTGCGCCCCCGGTCTCGCTTTCAGTGGCGCCGATTTCCGGCAACGCGGGCGCGTCCGCAACGGCTGCAGTCGGCGGCGGCACAGCCTCCGGTAACCGCGCCGGTTCGACTGACGCGACCGTAACCATGGCCGGCGGAGGCACCGCTTCCGGTAACGGCGCCGGTTCGACCGCTGCGGCCACAACCACGGTCGGCACCGGTTCGACCGACGCGGCCACAACCACGGTCGGCGCCGGTTCGACCGACGCGGCCGCAACCACGGCAGGCGCCGGCCCGGCCGCCGGCAGCCTGAGTTGCTGGCCGGCTCTGATCCGATGCCGGCTGCCCAGACCGTTCAATGCCACCAGGGTTGTCACCGTGGTGCCATACTGGGTCGCAATTTCCGATAAGGTGTCGCCGCGCGAGATGGCGTGGTACATATCCGGCAATTGACTGGAGTGGCGTTGCTCCGGCGGCACCGCGGCAAGCAATTCCGGCATCGGACTCTGCAGCATCCCCGCCGGCATTCTTATTTCAAAATCCCGGGGCAAATATTTGCTTCCCTGCCAGATAGTGGCCTGCAATGCCGGATTGTGCCGGGCCAGCTGACGCTCGCTGGTGCCGAGGGCCGTGGCGACGACGTCCGAGGGCATGTAATCAGGCAATTTGTAACGGGAATAATCGACCGGCTGGTCCGGAACGATACCTGGAAAGTACTGCTCGGGATTCTGGTCGATCTGCATCGCCGCCAGGAACGCGACATAGAAGTTGCGTGAAGCGAAGCCGAAAGTCCGCCCGCGATATTCGCGAAATATTTCTGCGTACGCAGTATCGCCGTGTTTGCGCATGGCGCGCCGCACGCCGGACAGACCATGATTGTATGCGGTAATTGCCATCGGCCAGTTATCGGCGATGGAATAGTTGTACGCCAGTAACCTGGCGGCGGCTTCTGTCGCCGCAAACGGGTCGTTGCGTTCATCGAGTACATGGTCTACCTGCAGGTAGCGGCGGCCGGTACTGGGCGTGAACTGCCAGATACCGGAGGCGCCGACGTGGGACCGCGCATCCGGATTGTAAGAAGACTCCACGTGCGGCAGTGCCGCCAATTCGAGCGGCACGCCGTGTTTTGCAAGCTCGGTGTGGACATGGTCCCTCCAGCGACCGGCTCTCTTGAGACCGTCGCGGAAGCGATCAGACAGCCCTTGCTGGTAGCGAATCCGCTTGACCGCTCCGCGCAGCGTGTCGTTGCTCACATCGGTTGGCCACAGTTGCAGAATCCGCTGCTCCTCGGCGGACAGGTGGTCGCGTTTGCCGTCTGCGAGCGTCCCCAGTATCGCCTGGTATTGCTTGCGCCTGGCCTGCACTTTGCGTTGCCGCTCGCGCCGGCCGGTGTTGCCCGGCATGCGCACCTGACCGTAGACCACGCCCAGATAGCGATTGTCGTGCAGTACGCCCTGGTCGCTGCTGTAGTCAGTGAATATCGCGACCCAGAAACTGACATCCGGTTCCAGTTCCGCTGGTCGCGGAAATAATGCCTCCGGAGCGGCCAGGCCTGGCCGGCAAAGCGTCAGCAGGAAAATGAGACAGATCGGGCGAATCAGGCTTGTCATTTGCATAGAATACGGTTTCAATCGAGAAATCAGTGCTAAATACTTGAATAGTTCACAGAAAGTACACCTCCTTATAAGGTATTTTTAACTCTGCGGAAAGCCCAAGCAAATGCCGCGTTATATTATGACGAGCTCAGACACAGGACATTGGACCGCTCTTATCGGCATCGCCGGACTGCTGCTGTTGGTCTGCAGCAGGGTCCCGCTGGCAAGCGAGCTCATCACTGATCCGAATAACCGCGCCGACGGGCAACTTCAGGTTGTGACCAGCGAAGTCGTCCCGGGTTCTGCCGCAGCAACGGAAAATGACCTCGGAGCGGCGGCGCCGGAGGTGCCGCTGGCGACGGCGGTATCCAGCGCGGATGGCAGCGCACAGTCGATGCGCCTGCTCGGCAGCGAAATTCCGCCGGCGGGCCAGCAGCGACTGTCGTGGTCGGCGACCGAACTTTTTGCCGGCGTACCTGTATCTACGCCGGTATTGGTCGTGAACGGTAAACTTCCCGGGCCGATCCTGTGTCTTACTGCCGCGGTCCATGGCGACGAGTTGAACGGTATCGAGGTCGTTCGTCGGGTGCTGCACGATCTGGATCCGGAGAAATTATCCGGCGCGGTTATTGGCGTTCCGATCGTCAACCTGCAGGGCTTTCGGCGCGGCTCACGTTACTTACCGGACAGGCGTGACCTCAATCGCTATTTTCCGGGAAACCCGAACGGCAGTGCTGCATCACGAATTGCGCATTCGTTTTTTACCGAGATTGTCGCTCACTGCGATGCGCTGGTAGATTTGCATACCGGCTCGTTCGAACGAGCTAACCTGCCGCAACTGCGCGCGGATCTGCGCAACCCGGATATCGTCACCCTGACCCAGGGGTTCGGCGCCACGGTGATCCTGCACAGTAATCCCGCCGACGGTACATTACGCAATGCAGCGACGGCGGCCGGCATCCCCGCGGTAACGCTGGAGGCCGGCGGTCCATCGGAACTCGAACTGAAAGAGGTCAAGCACGGTGTCAAGGGCATCGAGACACTGTTGCACACACTCGGCATGGTCAAAAAGATCCGCCTCTGGGGAGACCCGGAGCCGGTGTATTACCGTTCGACCTGGGTGCGTGCAAATCGTGGCGGCATTCTGCTAGCCGACGTCAGCCTTGGGGGTACGGTTCGTGAAGGCGATTTGCTCGGCACCATCACTGATCCCATGAATAACGCCAACAGCAAACTCTACTCACCGCATGCGGGCCGCATCCTCGGTATGGCGCGCAACCAGGTCGTTATGCCCGGCTTTGCGGCATTCCATATCGGCATCCAGACTGCCGAAGCGACGGCCACTGACGCGGCGGACGGTGCTTTGATGCATGACCCGGACAGCGGCAACGACGACTACGTCGACGGTATGTCGGAGTAGCTATTGCGGTACTTGTATCGCCGCCAGTAACATCCCCGTATTTCTCGACTGCCAGATGAATGCCGGCCGCGGCGGTAGTCAGGTGTGCGCTATAGCCGCCGCTCGGTTGGCGCTTGTCCCTGATCACGATGGCACCAGCCGACCGTAAATCTCTGTATCGCTACTGGACCCCACAATATTGGCCTTTGTGGCTCGGTATGGCGTTGCTGCGGCTGAGCTGTTTCCTGCCGTATCGCGGGCAGCTTGCCACCGCCAAGGCGATCGGCCGCATAATGCACAGCATAGGCGCAGAACGGCGTGCGATTGCACGCAGGAATATAGAACTCTGTTTCCCGAATTTGTCGGCCGCTGAGCGCGACGCCCTGGCGCTGCGCCACTTCGAGGCGCTCGGTGCATCGCTCGCTGAAATGGCACTCGGGCGCTGGGCATCAGATAAGAAACTACTTGCCATCACGCGCATCGAAGGTGTCGAACACATTCAGGCACCGGCAAGCAAGGGCATCGGCGTTATCCTGTTGAGTGCGCATTTCACCGCGCTGGAAATCAGCGGCCGCGTGCTGAGTCTCAACAGCCCGCCCTTCGACGCGGTATACCGGCGTAACGACAATGAACTGATAACCGAAATCCTGCGCACGGGGCGCGAGCGTTCGGCGCGGCGCACTATCGAAAAAAACGATATCAAAAGCATGGTGCGTAGCCTGCGCGAGGGCACGCCGGTCTGGTATGCGCCGGACCAGAGTTACAATCGCAAACAGTCGGCTCTGCTGCCTTTCTTCGGTGTACCGGCGATGACCAATACCGCAACCGGAACGCTGGCGAAACTGGGCAACGCCGTCGCGGTACCGTTTTTCCCTCGCCGGCTGCCGGATGGCGGCTATTTGCTGACCATATTGCCGCAACTCGAGAATTTTCCCTGCGACGACCCGGTAACGGACACACAGCAATACCTGGATCTCCTGGAGCAGCAAATTCGCAAATGTCCGGAGCAATACTATTGGGTACACCGGAAATTCAAGAACCGTCCCGAATCACTCCCCGACGTCTATGCTGATCTCGATTCATCGAAATAGCCCGCCAGAAAATCGTTCCAGTTTGTCGCCGTGAAATGCACCTGCGGGTCGAACTGCTGCAGTTTCCTGAGCGAGCGATGAAACCGTGCCAGGTTTCTTTGCTGCCACGCACCAGGTGGCAGTAGTTTGCCTCGATCAAAGTCCAGCACCCATAACTGATCACCGGGGCCAACCTGAACATTGGATACATTCAGGTCGGCATGAAACACGCCGGCGCCATGAAAACGCCGGATGCCGGCTCCGAGTTTTTGCCAGAATTCTCCCTCGCCAGGCGCAGCGCTAATACGATCCGACAGCGAACGGATACCGGGCACACGGATCGTCATCAGGTCCGCCCGGTAAAAGATGCCGGAGCGACAATAGCGAGCTGCCGCCGGCGACGGCACGGGTAATCCGAGCTCAACCAGCTTCCCGAGCAGGCGCCATTCCCGAAAGGCTCGGTTGCTCTCTTCTCCCAGCCAGAAGTAGTTGTCACGAACCAGCCGCCCGACGAGCCCGCCGCGATAGAAATGACGTAGCACGAACTCGTTGCGCCCATCGTTAACGAACAGCGTGTTGCCGCGTCCGCCGGTCTTGAAAGTCCCCGTCACCGGCTCGGCAGAAGACCAGGCATCGGCGGAGAACGCTGAGTCGGTCACCTTGTGCAGAATATCGGCGTCAAACAGGATTGCGCCGGCCGCCGTTTTCTTGATTACTTCACGCAATTTTCCTATCCGCCTGAAGCCCGCAGCGCGGGCAGACCATCGAAGCTGCGCCAAGTTAGCGCTTTTTGCCCCTCACCGACAGCATTTCCGCTGCGGGTCAGGTCGACAATGAGCGAGAAGCACGTTCACAGCTTTTAACCACAATTTAACTTATTTTAGTTAATATTAATATTTTTACGCTATTTTCTACTCATTTCGCGTACTTTCTGAATGCGAATTACACCAACGGCGACACGTCGCCGGACGGTCAGCCCCGGAGAACTGGCAGTTATTTACCTGTTATCCGAAATTATAGAAGTTTTGTTAATTTTAATGACTACTTACAAGCTTTTCGCGCATTTTAAGTTTTTCAGTAAATTTGCCCAAAATCACTCACCTGATGCACGATAATAGATTTTACAAGAAATTACGGACATGATGCCGCCATGATTGTGGTAGATGGTACCCGATCAGGAAAGCTGGCTCTTTATGCCGGCCAGCACGGCTTGCGGCCGGATATCCCGCAGGCAGCGCAGATGTTCAAGCGGGCATTGACGTTCGAAGCAGGGACTGCATTCGATATCCAGGTAATGAATTCTGCGCCTTGTGGTCAACGGTGGCGTATACGTCGGCGATGACGAGCCATAAAGCGCGTTGACGTGGGTGCCGGTTGCTGCCGCAACGTGCAACAGCCCCGAATCGTTGCTCACCGCCTGCTCACAGTAAGCCAGCAGGTCAATCGCATCAGCCAGCTCAGTACTGCCACAGAGGTTCCGGGCCGTCCCGTGAGCAATGTACTCGCCTGCCGGCCGGTCTGCTGCCGATCCCATGATCCACACGGCCAAGCCCGCCTCCTGCAGGAGGCCCGCAAGCTCCCGGAAGTAGGCCAGCGGCCAGCATTTCGCGGGGCCGTATTCTGCGCCGGGCAACAGCGCGATGACCGGCTTGTCGATCGCCAGCCGCAGGTCAGAGATTAGCCGCTGCTGATTCTCGCTCGATATTTCAAGCCGCGGTTCCGGAATGTCCGGCAGCGCGTCGCCGCGCCGCAATCCCAGCGCGATGAAGCGCTTCACGGTCTGGTCCAGCAGATCCCCATCCAGCGTCCGCATGTCGTTGATCACACCGTAGCGCATTTCACCACGAAATCCTGTGCGCTCCGGAATCCCCGCAAGCCACGGCACCAGTGCCGCCTTCAGGGAACGTGGCAGGACGATTGCACCGGTATATCCTGTGGCCCGCAGTTGCCGGGCAAGTTGCCAGCGTTTGCCGAGACCCAATTCACGGTGCGCGACCGGCAGGGCGATGCCTCTGCGGACCTCCGGCATCCTCGCCAGCACCGGCAGGGACCAGCGGGGCGCAATGACATCTATCGGCACGTGCGGCCGGCTCTCGTGCAGCAGTCGAAACAGGGATTGCGCCATCACCATGTCGCCCACCCAGGACGGGCCGACGATCAGTAGCGGCGCTTTGTTCACACGCCCCGATCAGCCGGAGGTCTTGGCGGACAGGGTGTCCAGATAAGCACTTACGCCGCTCGCTACTTCGGCAAATTCGACCCCACAGCCAGCGGACCGCAACTGTTCCAAGTCTGCCTGGGTGTAGCTCTGATAGGCGTCCTTTAAACCCTCCGGGAACGGAATATAGCGAATCGCACCACGACCGTGCCAGGCGATTACCGCGTTTGCGACGTCGTTGAAAGTCTGCGCCTTGCCGCTGCCGCAGTTGAAGATACCGTGTATCCCGGGGTGGTCCAGGAACCAGAGATTCACCCTGCAGACATCGTCCACAAAGACGAAATCCCGCTGCTGCTCACCGTCGCCGTAGCCGCCCGAACCTGCGAAAAGCCGCAGCTCGCCGTCGCTCAGGACCTGGCTGTTGAAATGAAACGCAACGCTTGCCATCGATCCCTTGTGCTGCTCGCGCGGCCCGTAAACATTGAAGTAGCGAAGCCCGACAATCTGCGACTGCGGTTTCTTTAGGCGTCTTACGTACTGATCGAACAACAATTTGGAATAACCGTACACGTTCAGCGGCAACTCGTTATCCGGCGACTCGGCGAATTCGCTTGCGCCACCGTATACGGCGGCCGAAGAAGCATAAATGAACGGGATCTTGTGCTCCTGGCAGTGATGCAACAAATGCTTCGAATATTCGAAGTTATTGCGCATCATGTACTCGCCGTCCCATTCTGTCGTTATGGAGCACGCGCCCTGATGCAAAATCGAACTGACGCCTTTGGCAAATCCGGCATCCGTCTGCAGCCGCTCGATGAAGTCACCCTTGTCGAGATAATCGGCGATAGCGAGATCAGCGATATTGACGAATTTGTGCCCATCGCTGAGATCGTCGACCACCACCACATCGTCGCCTGTGTGCTCGATGAGCATGCGAACCAGGTTGCTGCCGATGAACCCGGCGCCGCCGGTGACAATATGCATTTTGTTGCGCCTTTTGCTTGGGCCGCCGGAGTTTGCTGCGGCCCGCCTAGTGGTCCGCCGTTGTCAGAATATATTGTGCTCCGCAATAGGGGCACTTGGCCTCGCCGGTCTCTTCAATTGGCAGATAGACTTTGGGATGCGAATTCCACAAATACATGCCGGGCATCGGGCAGGATAACGGCAGGTCGTCCGCCTGCACCTCGTACTTGTGTTGTGCGTTTGCCGCAATGAGATTCTGCTCGACCGATCCTGCCCTGATTGCCACCGAATTCACCCATAAGTTGCCGACTGGGCGAAGATTATAGCAACGACGTTCTCTTCGCGGCCAATCCGAATGGCGGCGAACGCCTCATTCTCCGAAGATTCGCCGCCAGGTATCGGCAACATACTCGCGCTCTTCCGAGAAATCCGCAGCATCGACCAGTGGCAACTTGTCATCCAGTGCCAACCGGTGCAGGGACAGGCGGTAGGCTTTGTATATTTGCTGCAAGCGCTGCACGTCGCCGACGGGCAGACAGCCGCCCGCGCCCAGTGTGCCGAGTTGGCGGATGTTGTCGGTATAGTGAAAAACGGCTGGATGGCTTGAGGCATGCTCGAGCACCAGGTATTGCACGATGAACTCGATATCGCCGATCCCACCCTGGCCCTGCTTCAGATCAAACTGCCGCTCGTTGCTTTTATCGAGTTGCCTGCGCATCTTGCTGCGCATCTTGCATACATCGTCACGCAATTGCTGCCGCCGGACGCGGTTCTTCAGCGTCTCCGACCGAACTCGCTCGAATTCCCGCGCAACGCTGGCGCTTCCGGCGATTGGCCGTGCCCGCAGGAGCGCCTGATGCTCCCAGGTCCAGGCGTTTTCTTCCTGGTATTTCTCGAAAGCCTCGATACTGACAACCAGCAGTCCCGACCGACCGCTGGGCCGCAACCTCGTGTCCACTTCATACAGTGCGCCGGACGCGGTCTGAGTCGTCAGGAAATGTACCAGCCGGCGAACCAGGCGCCCGAAGAACATGCTGTGGTCAAGCGGCTTATCGCCATCGGTCTTAAGCCCGGCGGCGCCGGCATCGTGCAGGAACACGATGTCCAGGTCAGAGCGGTACGACAATTCCATGCCGCCGAGCTTGCCGTAGGCTATGACACCGAAGCCTGCCTTGCGGCGCCCTGCCGTCGATTCGATCCACGGCTCGCCGTGCTTGCCCGCGAGGTCGGACCAGGCGATGTTCAGCGCCCGGCGTAAGACGATTTCCGCCAGTCCCGTGAGTTTGTCGCTAACCTTCATGATCGGCAGGCTGCCGCCGATGTCGGCAACCGCAATACGAAACAGTGTCGCGCGCTGGAACTGCGCCAGTACTTCAATTGCGCGCTCGCTGTCTTGCCGGTCGAGCTGTTCCAGCCGTTCTGCGAGGTCCGCACGCATATCATCGACCGTCAAATCCGCCGAAAAAAGTCGCGGATCGAGCATCTCGTCCAGCAACAGCGGGTAACGCGCAATCTCCGCGGCAAGGTAGGCGCTGCTTGCACACAAGCCGACCAGGCGGCTCAGAACTGCGGGGTTTTCGTTCAGCAAAGCTACGTAGGCACTGCGTCGCAAAATCCCCTGCACGACTTTTAGTACGCGGCGGAACGCCACCGACGGGTGCCGTCGCTCCTCGAGCAGCGCCAGCATGCCCGGAATGAAAATCGCCAGGCGCTTGCTGGCTGTACCATCGATCTGCCGCAGCTGGCGGGTGTCCGCAAAGCGCGCGATTTCCCCGGCCAGTTGGTCTGCTTCCTGGTAGGAGAATCGTTCGAGCAGCTCGCGCCAGTCGTCCCGCGCAGCAGACGATTTCCACAGGGCGGCCAGCGCGCCATTTAGTCGGGATTGCGTAGTCTCGTCCGCGGTTCTGAAAGCCACTTCGGAGAAGTGACTGCTAACCTGGGCACGATGTCGCTCCAGATCGCGCTCAAGTTGTGGCCAATGCGGGTAGCCCAGCGCCAGCGCCACGCGCGCCCGGTCCGCAGCGCTATCCGGCAGATCGTGAGTTTGCTGATCGCGTATCGCCTGCAATGCGTTTTCCAGGCGGCGCAGAAATCGATAGCTGCCGGACAGCGCTTCTGCGGCCGCCCGGTCCAATCCGCGGCTATGCACAAGCAACGGCAGGGTCCTGAGCAGGTTGCGGTTTCTGAGGCGCTCGTCAGCACCACCCCTGACCAGTTGCAATGACTGCACGATAAATTCGATTTCGCGAATCCCGCCTGGACCGAGCTTGATGTTGTCCGCCAGCTCTCGCCTTTGCACCTCCGCTGTAATCATGGCTTTCATGTCGCGCAGCGATTCGAATACGCCATAGTCAAGGTAGCGCCGGTATACGAACGGGCCGATCAAATCGCGCATCAGTTCATGGGCGACCTCGGTCTCTGCGGCCGGGCCCACCACTCGCGCCTTGATATAAGCGTAGCGCTCCCAGCTTCTACCATGCTGCACCAGGTATGCTTCCAGCGCTGCAACACTGACGACCGGCGGTCCGCTGTCGCCAAATGGGCGCAGTCGGGTATCAACCCGGTAGACGAACCCGTCCGCAGTGACTTCGTCCAGCAGCGCCACCGTTCGCCGCGCCATGCGGGTGAAAAACTCACGCGCACTGATAGATCGTTCCCCGTCGGTCTCCCCTTCGTGGGAATACAGGAAAATCAGATCAACGTCGGATGAGAAGTTGAGTTCGCCACCCCCCAGTTTGCCCATCGCCAGAACGATTAACGGTGTCGGCTGACCGCGCGCTACCGGCAGGTCGCCAAAACGGGGTACGAGTTGTCGACGTGCGTGGTGGACGCAGGTCTCCAGCAGCACGTCCGCGATGTCGGACAGCGACGAGAGACTTTCTTCCAGCGGGGGGTCGAAGCGACTTTCACGGAACAGGACCCGGAGCAGTTGTCGATCGCGGAAACGTCGCAGCGTTCTTTTGACTGCGCCAACGTCATCCTCACCATGGGTCGCCAGGGCGAGCTGCAATTGCCGGCGCAGGTCGGTGGGGTCGGGTACTGCGGAAAACCCGCCATCCGCCAATGCAGCAGCAAAGAAGTCCCAGTCCTTCAGGAGTATCGCCGCTGCGAATTCACTGCGTGCGACCAGCCGCAACAGGGCGTCCCCGTCATCGGGACCGCTGTTGACGAGGTCGGATGCCGCCGGCCGCACTGCGATCAGGCGTTCGCACCAGTTTGTGACCGGCAGTTGTAACAGCTCGGGCAGGTTCCGGATTGCGTTCGACAGGGCATCGCTGCGAGAGAAGCTCATGGCGGCAAGTCTACTGTTAATTGGAGCATTTGCCGTAACGGTATCAGTTGCTATGGCCGGGGGCGGCGCAATGGACCCCCCTTGCTGCGCGACCACGCTCTGCTTCGCGGGCCGGGCAGGTGAATGCTCCCAATCCGCCCTCGGTGCCAAACAGAGCGGCATTGGCCTTGGCGGATTGATCTTGAGTGCCGTCATTCGTCTTGGCGCTAAAGATCAATTTGCGCCGGCCCAATTCGCGATCAAAAGCAACGCAGGCAAATTGGGGAGCGGCTCCTGAGACGCGATTCGCGGGCGAGCGCCCGCTCCTTCTATGAGTGCTGCCTTGTCAAGCCTCTGATCTGTTGATCGGTCGTGTTGGTCGATAATACCTGCCTCGAGGTTAACTTCAGGCTGGTGATCTTGCGTTGTTCCGGT
>Ga0255052_10000759_pt1 | contig 25317 bp, 22 predicted proteins | sample JV7_2_21_MG_FD_188632 | JGI IMG/M metagenome (GOLD analysis project Ga0255052, IMG submission 188632) | Seawater microbial communities from Jervis Inlet, British Columbia, Canada - JV7_2_21 | ecosystem: Environmental > Aquatic > Marine > Inlet | place: Canada: British Columbia | collected...
CAAGCTGTGTGAGCAGCTGGGCCTGGAGCAATTCAGCGAACACCAGTACGACGACGAGAAACAGGATGCGATGCGGGTCGCGTTTCAGGACAAATTCCTTACCCGTAGCCGCGACGAGTGGACGGATCTGCTCGCTGCAGAAGACACCTGCGTGGCGCCGGTGCTTGGTATCGCCGAAGTCGCCGACAATGAACACCTGAAGTCCCGGCAGTCCTTCACCAGGGCCCAACACCCGGAACGGGGAGAGTTCGACCAGCTCGGTCCAGTTCTGGCCGGGGGCGCACGCCAACAGCCGGTCCACCAGCTAAGCGAGCCTGGTGACACGGATACGGACACGGTCTTGCGATCTGCCGGATTCAGCGAAGAGGATGTCGAACGGCTCAAGCGTTCCGGTGGAGTTGAGTGAGAGATGGGGCACAGCGAATGACATCGACAAAGATTCCCGAGATTCCTCCGGAGGTGTATGCCTTGATCGGCCAGCCTCAATATGAAGAGGAAACCGATTTCGAGATCGCGATGGGGTACGTGAGCAATACCTGTGCGGCGGTTCAAAACGGCAATCCGTTGTACTGGGACCCTCAGGTAGCCGAAGAAATAACGCACGGACAGATCGCCCCGCCGACCATGCTCTCGGTCTGGTTCCGGCCGCACTACTGGTCGCCGGGCGCCGAGGGCGAGCGTCTCGCACTGCAAACTCACTTCGATCTGAAGCGTCTGTTGGATCTACCGGAGGCGATCGTCAGCGGTAACGAAATGGTCTTCGGAGAGCCGGTACGGATGGGAGACAAGCTGAAGACCTGCCAGATCATCCGGTCGATCAGTGATGTCAAGAACACCAAACTCGGTCCCGGCCGGTTCTGGGTCGTGGACGTGCAGGTTGAGAATCAGCGCGGGGAGTATGTGGGTACCGATAGCTACACCTGCCTGGGATACAGGAGTCCCGAATCGTGAGTTCCGGAGATTTGACAGCAGCTGAAGTGCAGGTGGGACAGGAATTGCCACCGCTCATCCACGATGTCACGGCCACGACAGTGGTCCTCGGCGCCCTGGCCAGTCGTGACTGGCGGCCGATGCACCATGACAAGGACTTTGCGATCCATCGCAACGGCGTCAAGGACATCTTCATCAATACACCCAACAACGCAGCCTGGTTCGAACGATTTATTAGCGACTGGACCGGCCCGAAGGGCCGGCTCGGCAGAATGAAGTTCCAGATGACTACACCGGTGTTTCCGGGTGACCGGATGGTGCTCTCGGGCACGGTTACAGAAGTCACGACCGACGACACCGGCTGTTGCTGGGTCGGTCTCGACGTCGCTGTGTCGGTAGACGACCAGGTATCGACGTCCTGCAAGGCCCGTGTCGCCGTTCCTGCAGATGACAGCGACAACCCCTGGGACCGCAAAGCCAATCAGTGGCAGCCATAAGAGAGGAGTCTTCGATGGACCTGAATTTTACAGAAGAGCAAGACATTCTCCGCGACTCGGTCAGGAGTCTTTGTGCAGATTTCAGCACCATGGAGATCGTAAGACAAATGGAAAACGATCCGGAGGGTATTCCGGCGGATTTCTGGGAGCAAATGAAGGATACCGGGATCGTCAGCATCCTCTTACCCGAGGAATACGGCGGCATGGGTCTCAATATGGTGGATTGCGCCATCATCTATGAGGAGCTGGGCAGGGCGCTGGCTCCGACCCCCCACTTCGTCAGCGCGGTGATGGCCGTACTGGCGATCAGCAAGGCAGGCAGCGATGAGCAAAAGAACGCGCTGCTGCCCGCCCTCGGCAGCGGCGACCTCATTGTCACACCAGCCTGGCTGGAAGCGGGCAACGGCTTCGGGCCGAATGGTGTGCAGCTGCGGGCAGAGGCCACGGCGAAAGGTCACACGCTGAACGGCACAAAGCATCATGTCTCTTATGCGGCGGCAGCAAAGCAGTTACTGGTATTGGCAAGGAATGGTGATTCGGCGACAACCGTCGATCTGTTCCTCGTCGACCGCGACACTCCCGGTGTCGAACTCGAACAGCAGTTATCGATGGCCTCGGATACCCAGTACAAAGTGACCTTTACCGATGTCGAGGTGCCGGAAGCCAACAGAATTGGTTCCGCCGGAAGCGGTTGGGAAACCTGGGAGTCCTGCATGTATGAGGGCATTATCCTGCTCGCCGCCCAAGCCGTGGGTGGTGCGGACCGGGCGCTGGAAATGACCGTGGAGTATTCGAAAGAAAGGGAGCAGTTCGACAAACCCATCGGCTCTTTCCAGGCGCTGGCGCACTACATGGCCGATTGCAGCGCGACGGTTGCAGGCGCCAGGGTGCTCGTTCATGAAGCTGCCTGGGCCCATTCGCACGGTATATCCATAAAGCGACTTGCTCCGATGGCAAAGCTCTTCGCCTGCAATACGTTCCGTGACACCACGGCCAAATGCGAGCAAATATACGGCGGCTATGGTTTCACCCTCGGATTCGATATCCAACTGTATTTCCGCCGTGCCAAGCAGCAACAGATGAACTGGTGGGACTCTCGCTATCTCGAGGATCTGATCGCGGCCGATGTTCTCGACAGCAACGCTGAGAGAACCATAGCCGATCCCTTTGCGGCCTGACCTGGAAGAGAGCATGAGAAAAACGAGCAAGCAGGCATGAGCAGCGGTGCATTGGCCGGCATCAAGGTGATCGAGTTCGGTCAACTGGTATCGGCTCCGTTTTGCGCCAAGCTGTTCAGCGATTTCGGTGCCGATGTCATCAAAGTGGAACTGCCCGCAGGGGATGCCGCCCGGCAAACCGGCCCGTTCCCGCACGATGAACCCAACCCGGAGAAGAGCGGTCTATTCTTTATCAACAACACCAACAAGCGCGGCATAACCTGTGATGTAGAAACTGAGGCAGGGCGCGCCCTGTTCCTGCGTTTGCTCGAATGGGCCGACGTGCTCATCGAAAACAACCTGCCCAGGCAAATGCGTGAGTGGCGGCTCGACTATGAGCAGATCGCCGGCGTCAACACCGACCTCGTGGTCATCTCCATTACACCATTCGGTCAAACGGGCCCCTACAGTGGTTGGAATGCCTATGACCTGAATGCCTATCACCTAAGCGGTGCCAGCTCCCGTTACTGTGGGCGTCCCGGCGAGATGCCGCTGGAGCACGGCACCTTTTCTGCAGACTATTTCGGCGCCATCACCGCTTCGACCTGGGGCATGGCCGCCGTTTACGGTCGTGACGTCGTCGGTGGTGGGCAGCAGGTGGACGTGTCTTGTGCCGAGGCAATTGCAGCCGCCTTCGTAGGCGGCCAGAACATCGGTGGTTATGCCCAGGAGGGCGTTTTCGACAAGCGCACCGGCGTGGGCATGCCGCAGGGTGCGCCCGCCACCATCCTGCCCTGCAAGGACGGGCACGTGTGGATGCTCGCGCTGGAACCGGGCCAGTGGAATGGCCTCCGTGAAGTCATGGGTAATCCCGAGTGGGCTGACCTGGACCTCTTCCAGGATATGTTCATGCGTGCCCAGAACGCCGACGTGATCTACCCGTTCATCGAAGAGTGGACCATGCAGCACAGCAAGATGGAGATCATGGACAAATGCCAGGCCGCGGGTTGCCCGATCACGGCCGTGTTCACAATCGCCGAGGCAGCAGAACATCCGCACCTGGCGGCGCGCGACTACTTCGTCGATATCGACCATCCGGAACTTGGCCAGGTCAGGAACCTGGGTGCACCGTTCAAGTTGCCGGCGTGTCCCGGTGGACCGCACACTCCCGCACCTCTGCTGGGGCAGCACAATTCCGAGGTTTATGGTGAAATCCTCGGCCTTGGCGAGCACGAAATCTCGACGCTCAATGCCGACGGCATTCTCTGAGTACAGACTAGGAGCCACCCGGAAACACATCATGGCAAAATCACTTCCATTAGAGGGTATTCGTGTAGTCAACTTCGGCTGGGTCTGGGCTGGCCCCGTTGTCGGTCAGACACTGGCCTTTCTCGGTGCCGAGGTCTTCAAAGTGGAATCGCGTGCCCGGATCGACATGACACGCAATCTTCCACCCTTCGCCGAGGGCGAGCCGGGGCCTGATCGAAGTTTGTCCAACCACGCCTGCTGGGCCGGCAACGGCTCGGTTTCTCTGAACCTCAAAAAACCCGAGGCCAGGGACATCGCGCTCAAACTGATCGCGAACTCCGACGTGGTCGTTGAAAACTTCGGGCCGGGCGTAATGGAAAAGATGGGGCTCGGTTACGACGTCCTGAAGGAGGCCCGGAAGGACATCGTGATGTTCTCGATGCCAGCGACCGGGTTGACCGGGCCGCTGAAAGGAGTGCGTACCTATGGCCTGAGCCTGACATCGACCACCGGCCTGGACAGCTTGGTGGGTTACAAGGGTGGCGGGCCGATCCCGGTCGAAAACGCGTTCTCGGATCCCTTTGTCGGCATTTTTGGTGCCTTCGCCGTGCTTGCCGCCCTGCGTCATCGAGACAGCAGTGGAGAAGGACAGCATGTGGACTTCTCGCAGCAGGAAGCGATTATGCAAATGGTCGGTCCGGCCTACATGGACTACACGCTCAACGGCAGGGTTGGCGGCCCCAAAAGCAACGAACATCCGTTGGCTGCAGCCGCGCCGCATGGTGTTTTCCCTTGCGCCGGTGATGATCGCTGGATCAGCATCGTCGTAGCCGACGAAGACGAGTGGCAGAGCATGCTTGTCGCGATGGACAGCCCGGACTGGGCGTGTGCCGGAGAGTTCTCGTCACTGCCCAAGCGTCTGGCCAATATTGACGACCTGCATACAAGAACTGCGGAGTGGACTTCCACATTCGACGATCGGGAGCTCGCCGACCGACTGCAAGAGTATGGTGTAGCCGCCGCACCGGTATTGAATGTAGCGGATCTGTTGAACGATCCGCATTACAAGTTCCGCAACACCTTCATCGAAGTTACGCATCCCCTGGGATTCAGCGAAACCATCTATGGCGCATACGTCAAGACCAGTCGTAGCGAGGTCGACGTCAAACCAGGGCCGTTTATCGGCCAGCATAACGAAAAGGTCTTGAAGGAAATCCTCGGGATGAGCGAAGAGCGCTATCAGCAACTCGTATCAGACGAAATCGTTTACTGACGACGAGCATAAGGAATAAAACTATGAAGTTTGCACTTTCAGTACCGGCACTGCTCAATTATCCGGCCACGGTGGCACCGTGGGAGCCCGATGCGACGGGTACGGATGTTATTCGCTTCGCCAAGGAGGCTGACAAACAGAGCTGGGACTGGCTGACCATCCCCGAGCACATCCTGATGACCGCCGAAATGAGCGAGGTAATGGGCAGCCGATTTCCGGAGGGCATTACAGCCTGTGCGGTTCTCGCCGGTGCGACGGAGCGCATCCATCTGCTTACCTATGTGTTGGTGTTGCCGTATCGCAATCCGCTGCTTCTGGCCAAGCAAATCGCCACGATGGATTTCATTGCCGGCGGCCGGTTTACTCTTGGTACCGCACCGGGACACCTGGAAGGCGAGTTCGATGCACTGGGTGTTCCCTTTCACAAACGGGGCAAGATCACCAATGAATACCTCGAAGTGCTCGTCGAATGCTGGACCTCCGAGTTGTGCAGCTATGACGGAGAGTACGCGAGCTTCAAGGACATAATTGTCGATCCCAAGCCCGTGCAGAAACCGCACCCGCCGATATTCATTGGTGGTAATACTGAAGTCGCCATGAAGCGTGCGGTCAGGCACGGGAATGGCTGGATTCCCTGGCTCATTACCGCTGAACAGCTTGCCGGTTGTATTGAATTTCTGAAGGCACAGCCGGGTTTCGAGGAAAAAGCGGCGGATTTCGAGATCATGATGCCGGCGACGACCTATAACGTAGAGGACTACTCGCACAAGGAAACTGGGAAAACGGACATTCATATGGATCGTGACGAGATCCTGCAAGACATTGAGGCGCTGACCAAGGCGGGCGCGACGGCCGCCCAGGTGATGACGCCTCGCGTCGATAGTTTTCAACAGTGTCTGGAATGGGTGGAGTGGTTTGACAGCGAGATAATTCCTGTCTTCCGCTAGGGACCACCGCAATGGTATGAACAGGCCCAGGGAGAAAAACAATGGCCAATAAAGACAAGCTGATTCTTTTCAGCATCGAAGACAACGTCGGTGTCATAACGCTTAACCGCCCGGACAAGCTGAACGCGGTCAGTTGGGAATTGGCAGAGGAACTTGCCGGGCTGTTCTACTCACTGCGAGATAACGACGAAGTTCGTGCCGTCGTCTTGACCGGCGCCGGGCGGGGCTTCTGTGCGGGGGGTGACGTGGACTGGATCTCCGGTGACACCGATCGCCCGATGCCGGGGACGTCCGACCCGTCCCGCCCTATTCCCCGCTACCAGCGCAAGTCGCCTGGAGGACCGTTCGTCGATGTCGTTCGCCAGATCGTTGCCCTCGAAAAACCCGTGATAGCAGCGATACACGGGCCGGCCGTTGGTGCCGGCCTCGGCTACGCTTTGGCCTGCGACCGCCGTTTTGGTGATTCCACCACGAAAATGTCAGCTATTTTCACCAAAATCGCGATGGCTCCCGATTGTGGTATTTCCTACTTCCTGCCACGGCTGGTCGGTTTTTCCAACGCGCTGATGCTGGTGGAAACGGCGAAGATGCTGAACGCGCAGGAGTGCAGGGAAATCGGCTTGCTGGATGAGCTGCTTGCGGAAGGAGAAGCGTACGACGCCGCGGTCGCCTACGCAAAGTCGCTGGCGCAACGCGCCAGCGTTGCAGTGGACATGGCGCGTCGGCTGATTCATATGTCGCAGACGCATACGCTGGAACAAATGCTTGATTACGAAGCGGCGGTCGGTACGATGGTTGCCTCAACCCTGGATGCCAGGGAAGGCACGGCCGCATTCCTGGAGAAGAGAGATCCCGTCTACCGGGGAGTCTGATCATCTGAGAGGGCACGATTGTTGATCTTGTCTATTTCGGCAAGAGCCAATCCAAGGGGTGAGTATGACGCCTGAAGAAACCAAGGCCCTCGAAAAGCGGATTCACGCTTACGTCGGTCGTGATCTGGGCCCGCCGAAGCGCGCCCACGACGATGTCAGCACGGCTATGATCCGCCACTGGGCCGAGGTGATTGGGGATGCCAACCCTGCATACACCGACACCGAGTTTGCCGCGCAATCGACTAAGGGCGGCTTGATAGCGCCGCCTGCGATGTTGCAGGCCTGGAGTCTGGATGGTTACCCGATGGCCGATCCATCCAGGGAGAATGCCGACGTAAAGCGCGAAATGGACGATGTATTTGATGAATACGGTTTCACCGGTGCGCTCGGCACCAACTGTCGCTCCGAGTACTTCCGGGACCTGAAACCGGGTGACCAGGTCTGGGCACACACCGTCATCGGCAGCATATCCGAGCAGAAAGCCACCGCGCGCGGTATCAGCTATTTCGTCGAAACGGTTACAAAGTTCACCAACCAACGGCAGGAAGATGTCGGCCGTCTGACGTTCCGCGTACTGAAATTCATCCCGCAGGACCAGCCCGCAGCCAGCGCTGAAAGTGATGCCAGTGCGCCCAAAGCGGCGACCCGAATCGCCTCGCCGCGCGGCCACGACAACAAGTGGTGGTGGGACGCGGTGGACGAGGGGCGGGTACTTATCCAGCGCTGCAAGAACTGCGAGACCTTGCGTCATCCGCCGCGGCCGATGTGCGGCGAGTGCCAGTCCGTGGAATGGGACTCTATCGAGTCAACTCTGGACGGCGAGGTTCTCAGCTTCACGCATCTGCATCACCCGAAGTTCCCGGGATACCCATCGCCGCTGATCTGCGGGGTGATCAAGCTTGCCGAAGGCACCAACATCGTATCCAACCTCGTGGGTTGTGAGCCGGAAGCGGTGCACATAGGCATGAAAGTCAAAGGCAAGGTCGAACGCGTCGACGACGAGACCGTGCTGCCGCAATTCTACCCGTGCTGAATGCGGACAAGTTGGGTGAACAGGCCCTGGTAACGGATGAGGAACGATGAGTACAGGTACGCTTAATTACGAAAGTGTGGAAGTGGGCGACAAGCTGCCGAGTGTCGATATCGAGATCACGCCTGCACTGATCATCGCTGGCGCGGTGGCCTCGCGCGACTTCACGCCTGCGCACCACGACAGCAAGGCCGCACAGGCCGCGGGCCTGCCGGACATTTACATGAATATCGTGACTAGCAACGGCCTGATGGGGCGTTTCGTCACCGACTGGTCGGGCCCGGATGCCACCCTGCGCGAGATCGATATCAGGCTGGGGGCGCCCAATCTGCCGGGCATGGTGATGACCATCAGCGGTGAGGTGAAGGCCAAGCAAGACGACGATAGTGTCGTCGAAGTCGAGGTGGTCGGCGAGAACAACGTCTGGGGAATGCACATGTCCGGCACCGTTCGCGTGGCCCTGCCGCAGGAGAATTGAGAAATGGTGGACAGCATTTGCGACAAGGCTGCGATCGCAGGCATTGGCTCCACAGAGTTCAGCAAGAATTCGGGCCGCTCGGAATTATCGCTGGCGGCCGAGGCCTGCCATGCGGCTCTGGAAGACGCCGGACTGAAGTCGACCGACGTCGATGGCCTGGTGACCTTTACCATGGACACCAACGAGGAGGTGGACGTCGCCCGCAGCCTGGGCTGTGACGATCTGAGTTTCTACTCCCGTGTGCCCTATGGGGGCGGCGCTGCTACCGGCACGCTGCATCAGGCGGCGATGGCGATCGCTACCGGCATGGCCGAAGTCGTGGTTTGCTACCGCGCACTCAACGGCCGCTCCGGACACCGCTATTCGGCCGGCGTCAGCGGCGAACTGATCACCGGCTCTGCCATTCACTACGGCTGGTACATGCCCTTTGGTTTGCTGACCCCTGCATCCTGGGTAGCAATGTTCACACAGCGCTACATGCACATTACCGGCTGCACCCAAGACGCGCTGTTCGAGGTGGCGCACGCCACCCGCGAATACGCAGTGAACAACCCGGCCGCATTTTTTTATCAACGTTCATTCACGCGCGAGGAATACGACAGCTCGCGCATGATTTGCGATCCACTGAAACTGTTCGACTGCTGCCAGGAGAGCGACGGAGGTTCGGCCGTGGTGGTGACCACACCGGAGCGTGCACGCGACCTGAAGCAACCCGGCGTGCTGATCAAGAGCGTGGCGCAATGCCTTGCCAGGGACCAGGAGGAAATGACATCGTTCTATCGTCCCGAAATCGGCCGCATTCCAGAGATGGATGGTGCCGCAAACCAGGCATACGCTCAGTGCGGTCTGAGCGCTGACGATATAGACAGCGCGATAATCTACGACGCTTTTTCGTCGATTGTGTTGTGGCAACTCGAATCCTGGGGCTTCTGCGAGTTCGGCGAAGCTGCCGACTTTGTACTGGAAGGCAGCCTGCGTCCTGATGGTCGCCTGCCGACCAATACCCACGGCGGACAATTATCCGAGGCCTACATTCACGGCATCAACGGCATCGTTGAAGCGGTGCGCCAGGTGCGTGGTACTTCGGTCAATCAGCCAATGAAGACTGTCAACCACGCCCTGGTTACCTCCGGCGTGGGCGTCCCCACCGGCGGTGCGTTGCTCGGTCGAATGTAATGAGCGGCCGTGATGGATAGTGATCGCCTCAACCGATGACTAACGTTCGGAGCAAATGCTGGCGTATTGATAGGTCTGTTGATTCTGTTGGAAAAGTCTACCTAGTCGTGGTCGCTCGTTGAGTTATCTGACGGCGTAGGTCTACACGACAATGTCTTGCGCCCTTAACCGCTGCTGCAACCCGACAAGTTCCGTCTCCATTTCCTCGCCCGTGTAGTAAAGGACCGCGCCTGTCTCACACCCTACAACCCTCTCCAGATATGGTGTTGGGGTAACACATTTCTCGCCCACAAGATGTTCCAAGCAGTCTAGGTTCTCGTCGCTCGATTGTTGAATAATCTGCACAACAGGGCTTAGGCCAAGTTCATCAATTCGGCTAACAACCATTGCTGTGTTCTCAGTCACTGCACCGTCTTGAGTTGGGATAAACAAATGGAACCAATTCTCATCCACGGCTGTGCCGTTTATCCCGAAGCCCGAATCGTTAGGCATGTCATCGTGTGGTTCCTTCAACACGTTTCCAATACTACGCACGAAACCCGCTGTCTTCTTGAGGGATTGGATATTTATTGCTGCCAGGCAAAGCGCTTCGTGACGGGCGGCACGCAGAGTCTTTTTGGTCATACCCTCCAGGTTCGGTCGCTTATCATTGGGGTCACTGGAACTGCCGATTCCACCACCGAATTCAATGATCAACTTGATCCCGTCACCGAATGCCGTCTGCAGATTCGAATGCCACAGCACCGGATGGAATAACTGGAAGAACAAACGCGCCTTGATGTCTACCGGATCGGATTCGTGATAGCCGCCCGTGAAGTTGGACAAAACCCGTACTTCAGATGGATCAAATTCGGCCGCGTCCAGGACGGGCCGAAAATATTGCGCGGCTTTGACCATATAATAGGTATGGAAGGCACCCTCTGTTTTCAATCGCACTGGTCTTCTTCGATCGTCCCCTTCTTGAACCGCCTTTTCCACCAAAGCCAGATCTTCAGATCGACCGCCAATTACCGTTTGTTGGGGCAGGTTGCAGCCAGCAACCGCGCAGTGATAATGCTCGGCAATCGGTCGAATCGTATCGAGATCCAATCGGAAAGCGCTCATCTCACCTTCACCATGGGCGTTCATCAACTCCCCACGCTTCTGCACCAGTTTAAGAGCGTTTTCGAAACTGAGGGCCTTGGCTGCTACTAGTGCTGAGTACTCTCCAAGACTGTGTCCTGCGGCCATAGCTGGTGTTAGGCGATCATCAGTCAGATCTCTGAAGACCTCCAGGCAAGCGATCGAATGGGTCAGCAGGGCTGGTTGTGTAAACCGTGTCTGGTTGAGCTTCTCTTCTGGGTCATTAAAGGAAAGCTCCGCAATATCGTAACCAAGAACATCGCTGGCCTGTGCGTAAACTCTTCTGGCGACCGCATATTCGTCAAAGAGATGGCTACCCATACCGCGGTACTGAGACCCCTGCCCCGGGAAGACGTATAGAAGGTGTTGTTCATTTTCGAGCATAGCCCCGGTACCTGGTGTGTTTTCGATGACGGAGAATAGACATTGGCATCGGGGAAATCAAACCCACGAATTGATCAAAGCTGCGCCAATTTCTCGAAGGCATCGCGTACAGTCGGCGGTGCCTGGACGAGTTCGATTAGTACACCTTCCCCTCCGATGGGAAATTCATCGCTCGCTTTCGGATGGATGAAACAAATATCGAAGCCGGATGCTCCCTTACGGATACCACCGGGTGCAAAACGAACACCCTGACTCTGTAGCCACGCCACGGCCGTCTCCAGGTCGTCGATCCACAAGCCCACGTGATTGAGTGGTGGACCCTGTACCCTGGGTTTTTTGTCAGGATCGAGCGGCTGCATCAGATCAACTTCCACCTTGAGAGGCCCGAATCCAGCAACCGCAATATCTTCGTCGACGTTTTCCGATTCGCTTTGGAAAGTGCCGGTCAGTTCGAGACCCAGCGTATCCACCCACAATGTGCGCAACCGGTCTTTGTTGAGGCCGCTCACGGCGATCTGTTGAATACCCAGCACTTTGAACGGCCGGTCACCCGCGTGTTCTTCCATATCTGATTTTTGTCTCATTGTTTATGCCGTTTGAGAAAGAGGTCCAGTAACTCCCTTGCCGCGACCATGGGAGGAATCCGGCCCTCGCTGGCTGCAGCCTCCAGTGCCGGGATGCGTTTACGTACCTCGGGATCACTTTGCAGTGCAGTAATGAGACTGTCGTTCACTTCCGACCACATCCAGTCCCGTGCTTGCGATGCGCGACTCACCTGGAGCTGACCATTGGCCTCCATCGTTTCGCGATGGCTTAGCACCGCGTCCCAGGTTTCACTGATGCCCACACCGTCGCGTGCGGAACAGGTCTGCACCGCAACCTTCCACTCCGCCGAACGCGGATGCAGTAGCTGCAGCGCGCTGCGATACTCTGCTGCGGCCCTGCCGGCGAGCGCGAGCAGATCGTCGTCAGCCTTGTTGATGAGGATGAGGTCCGCCAATTCCATGATGCCACGTTTGATGCCCTGTAGTTCATCGCCAGCGCCGGGCAATAGCAGCAACAGAAACATGTCGGTCATATCCGCCACCCTGGTTTCGGATTGTCCGACGCCAACCGTCTCGACGATGATGACGTCAAAACCAGCTGCCTCACAGAGGATCAGGGCCTCGCGGCTGCGTCTCGTGACGCCCCCGAGCGTTTTTCCTGCGGGAGAAGGGCGGATGTAGGCCTCGCTGCGGCGCGACAACATTTCCATACGCGTTTTGTCACCGAGAATGGAACCGCCGCTAATTGCGGAAGAGGGATCAACAGTGAGCACGGCTACCCGATGCCCGGCATCAATAAGGTAGTTCCCAAGCGCCTCGATAAAGGTCGATTTACCGACCCCAGGGACACCCGAGATTCCCAACCGTATTGAGTTACCCGAATGTGGAATTACCCGTTCAAGCAGTGCGCTGGCCATCATTCGGTGATCGTGACGCTCCGACTCAATCAAAGTGATCGCCCGGGCCAGCGCTCGCCGGTTACCCTCGAGCACACCGTCGGCCAGTGCCGAGGTTTCCTGCTCCGACACCCGCTTTACTCCAACTCCATGATCTTGTCACCCACCGCAAGACTGGCGCCGATTTCGTAGTTGATGGTGGCCACGATTCCGTCGCGTTCGGCGTACAGCGTATTCTCCATTTTCATAGCCTCAATAACTGCCAATTCGTCGCCCGAATTAACAGCACCGCCTTCAGTGACTCCCAGCGATACTAACAAACCCGGCATGGGTGAAAGCAGGAACTTCGACGTATCCGGAGGAACCTTTACCGGCATGTGGCTGTACAGGTCAGCTGCACGAGGAGAAAGCATTCGGACATCGGCTTGCGAGCCACCGTGGAACAGGCGATAGGTCTGTTCCTGACGCTCTACCTGCAGGAATACCTCACGATCGTTGATGAATCCCTGGAACAGGTGTTGTCCAAACTTCCAGTTACTGCGTACAGCAAGGATGTTGCCGTCGAATGTCACATCGTAGCCGCCTTCGGCGGCCATAATGGAAACCGGGTAGCGCTGATCGTTCACGATCACGATCCAGTCGTCGGCCACGCGGTGGCGGTGCCCGGACATTTGGCCATCGATCCTGGCAGCGCGATCGCGATGGCTACGAAGCATAAAAGACGATACAGCAATGATTCTCGAAATCTCTCCGGGCATGTCTGCCGCGTGAAAACCATCCGGGTATTCCTCAGCAATCATATTCGTGTTGATGTCGCCATCGGCGAAGCGCGGATGTTCCACGAGAGACGCCAGGAAACCCAGGTTGCTGGAGATCCCGCGAATGACGAAGCGATCAAGCGCCGAACGCATGTGTTCCATGGCTTCCCTGCGGTTGGCGCCATAGGTAATGAGTTTGGCGACCATCGGATCGTAGTACATGGAAACTTCGCCGCCTTCGTAGATACCGGTGTCCACACGTACGTTGTCGTCATCTGCCGGCGGTCGGTAGTGCACCAGGCGGCCAATTGACGGCAGGAAGTTTCGGCTCGGATCCTCGGCATAGACACGGGATTCAATTGCCCAGCCGTTGATGCCCACGTCCCCCTGAGTGATCGGTAATTTACCGCCATCCGCGACATGGATCATTAGTTCCACGATGTCGATGCCTGTTATCAGTTCGGTGACCGGGTGCTCGACTTGCAGGCGAGTGTTCATTTCCAGGAAGTAGAAATTGCGCTGTGTGTCGACGATGAACTCGACAGTGCCCGCGGACTGGTAATCCACGGCTCGTGCCAGCGCTATCGCCTGTTCGCCCATACTCTCGCGTGTGACCTCATCGAGAAACGATGACGGTGCCTCTTCGATCACTTTTTGGTGACGGCGTTGAAGTGAACATTCACGCTCGTTCAGATGGACGATATTGCCGTGGCTGTCGGCGACGATCTGGATCTCGATGTGACGTGGCTCGTCGATGAACTTTTCCACGAAGATACGGTCGTCGCCAAAACTGCTGCGCGCTTCGTTGGTGGCGCGCAGGAAACCGTCCCGGCATTGTTCATCATCGCGCGCAACGCGCATGCCTTTGCCGCCGCCACCGGCGGTGGCTTTGAGCATCACCGGATAGCCGATTTCATTTGCGATTTGAATGGCATGTTCGGCATCACGCAGAACACCGGTAAAGCCGGGTATGGTGTTCACGCCGGCCTTTTCAGCCAATTTCTTTGACGTGATTTTGTCACCCATTGCCTCGATGGCTTGGGTGCTGGGGCCAATAAATGCAATTCCGGCTTCCGCCAATATTCGGCAAAACTCGCCGTTCTCGGAGAGGAATCCGTACCCCGGGTGTACTGCCTGGGCGCCGGTGTTCAGGCAGGCCTGGAGAATTTTGTCCTGCTGCAAATAGCTTTGCGCCGAAGCTGGCGGACCGATGTGCACGGCCTCATCCGCCATTCGTACATGCAAGGCGTCACTGTCGACATCAGAATAGACGGCAACCGATTTGATGCCCATGTTGCGCGCAGACTTGATGACGCGACACGCAATCTCACCGCGATTTGCGATCAGGATTTTATCGAACACCTGCAGACCCCTTAAAGCGGTATGTTGTCGTGCTTGCGCCACGGATTGTCGAGCTGCTTGTTACGCAGCACGGCGAGCGAGCGGCAGATGCGCTTGCGAGTGCTGTGGGGTGTTATGACATCATCGATATAACCCCGACTGCCGGCGATAAACGGATTGGCAAACGTCTTCCGATACTTCTCGGTTCGTGCCGCAATTTTTTCGTCGTCACCAATATCTTTGCGAAAGATGATCTCCACTGCTCCCTTGGGGCCCATGACTGCGATTTCTGCACTGGGCCAGGCCAGGTTAACGTCACCACGCAGATGCTTGGAGGCCATCACATCATACGCACCACCATAGGCTTTTCGAGTGATGATCGTGATCTTGGGCACGGTGGCTTCGGCGTAGGCGAATAACAACTTTGCGCCGTGTTTGATTATGCCGCCGTGTTCTTGATCTGTGCCGGGGAGGAAGCCCGGCACATCGACGAACGTCACGATAGGGATGTTGAACGCGTCACAAAAGCGTACGAAACGACCGGCCTTGACGGATGATTTGATGTCCAGGCATCCCGCCAGCACTTTGGGTTGATTGGCCACGATACCTACGGTATGGCCGTCCATGCGTGAGAAACCAATGACAATGTTCTGGGCGTGATCATTTTGCAGTTCCCAAAACTCGTTGTCGTCCGATATTTTGTAGATCAACTCCTTTATGTCGTACGGCAGGTTCGGGTTATCCGGAACCAGTGTATCGAGCGACATCTCGGCGCGATCGACGGAATCGGGTGTAGGTCGAAATGGGGGCTTCTCACGATTGTTGGCGGGCAAATAGTTAACCAGGCGTCGCACCATCAACAGCGTTTCCACGTCGTTTTCATAGGCCCGATCGCAAACACCCGAAACACTCGAATGGGTCATGGCGCCGCCCAGAGCTTCCGCCGTTACCGTTTCGTGCGTCACAGTCTTGACCACATCGGGCCCGGTAACGAACATGTAAGAGGTGTCTTTAACCATAAAGATGAAGTCTGTCATGGCCGGAGAGTAGACGGCACCGCCGGCGCACGGTCCCATGATGACGGAGATCTGCGGCACCACGCCCGAGGCCAGGGCGTTGCGCTGGAACACATCAGCGTAACCACCCAATGAAGCGACACCCTCCTGAATGCGAGCGCCGCCCGAATCATTCAGGCCGATGATCGGTGCGCCGACCTTCATAGCTTGATCCATGACCTTGCAGATTTTTTCGGCGTGTGCCTCGGAGAGCGAGCCGCCGAAGACGGTAAAATCCTGACTGAAAACGAACATCAGCCGGCCATTGATCGTGCCACAACCGGTAACGACACCGTCTCCGGGGATCTTCCTGTCCGCCATGCCAAAGTCGTTACAGCGATGCTCGACGAATGTATCCCATTCTTCGAAACTGCCCTCGTCCAGAAGCAGATCGATGCGTTCGCGGGCGGTGAGTTTTCCGCGACTATGTTGAACGTCGATACGACGCTGGCCGCCGCCAAGGGCAGCAGCCTTACGCTTCTCTTGCAGCTCGTCCAAGATCTCTTGCATAAACAGTCCTTATGGCGTCACCGTAGCGGCGACGTTGTTTCACGCCCGGCTCCAAATCGAGTGCCTTACCCCGTGTTGCTGCGCTGCCGGATGATGCCGAGCACCTCTCGGGCGGCGAGCAGAATATTAGTGCCTGGCCCGAATATGGCCGATACACCTCCGGCCAACATCTCTTCACAATCCTGCGGCGGAATGACACCACCGCAAACAACGATAATCTCTTCTGCTCCTTGCTGTTTCAGACCTTCGATGACTTGCGGGACCAGGGTCTGGTGTCCAGCGGCCTGGGAGGAGATGCCAATCACATGAACGTCGTTCTCGATAGCTTCGCTTACCGCTTCCTGAGGCGTTTGAAAGAGGGGCCCGATATCGACGTCAAACCCAATGTCCGCGAACGCAGTGGCAATCACTTTGGCGCCACGATCATGTCCATCCTGACCGAGCTTGCAGACCAGCATGCGGGGTCGGCGCCCTTCGGCTTCCGCAAACGCTGCCACTTCCCGGCGAATGGAAGCAAATTCTCCGTCATCCTCGTACGCAGAACCGTACACACCTGAAATCGATTGGGTCATCGCTCGGTAGCGACCATAGACTGTCTCCAGTGCATCGGAAATTTCACCGACAGTCGCTCGAGCGCGTGCGGCGTCGACTGCCAACGCCAACAAATTACCACTGTCTTCTTCTGCGGCGCGAGTCAGCGCATCCAGGGCCTTGCTGCAATCTGCCTCGGCTCTGCTATCACGTACCTCCCTGAGGCGTTGAATCTGAGTCTCGCGCACGGCTGTATTGTCAATATCCAGGATATCAATGTCAGGTTCTTCCGACAGCTGATACTTGTTAACGCCGACGATGGTCTCTTTACCCCGGTCGATACGTGCCTGACGTTGCGCCGAGGCTTCCTCGATACGCATTTTGGGCATTCCGGTTTCCACCGCCCTGGTCATGCCACCCTTTTCCTCGACTTCGTCGATGAGCTTGCGTGCCTCGACGGCAAGTTCATTGGTCAGGCTTTCCACGTAGTAAGAACCGGCCAACGGGTCCACGACTTTGGTGATACCTGTCTCCTCTTGCAGGACGAGTTGCGTGTTGCGGGCGATGCGAGCCGAAAACTCGGTAGGCAGCGCAAGCGCTTCATCGAAGGAATTGGTGTGCAGCGACTGCGTGCCCCCGAGGGCGGCCGCCATGGCCTCGATGGTGGTACGCATGATGTTGTTGTGCGGGCCCTTGGCGGTGAGGCTGACGCCGGACGTTTGACAGTGGGTGCGCAGCATGAGCGACTGGGGATCTTTCGGCGAAAATTTCTCGGCCATGAGCGTAGACCAGAGCAATCGCGCGGCCCTGAGCTTGGCCACTTCCATGAAGAAGTTCATGCCGATGGCGAAAAAGAACGACAGCCGTGGGGCAAAGGCATCCACCTCCAGACCACTGGCGATCGCGGCGCGTACATACTCGATGCCGTCGGCGATCGTATACGCCAATTCCTGTGCGCAGGTCGCGCCGGCTTCCTGCATGTGATAGCCCGATATGGAAACAGAATTGAATTGGGGCATGGTGGCAGAGGTGTAAGAAATAATATCGGATACGATCCGCATAGATGGCGCAGGCGGATAGATATACGTATTGCGAACCATGAATTCCTTCAGGATATCGTTCTGCAGAGTTCCGGCCAGATTCTCCGGCGCCACACCCTGTTCTTCGGCGGCGGTGATGTACATTGCCATGATCGGTAATGCCGCGCCATTCATGGTCATCGAGACCGAAATCTCGTCCAGTTGTATACCGTCGAACAAGATTTTCATATCCTCGATGCTGTCGATAGCCACGCCCGCCTTGCCCACATCACCCATCACACGCGGGTGGTCCGAATCGTAGCCACGATGGGTGGCGAGATCGAAGGCTACCGAAAGACCGGTCTGTCCCGCATCGAGGTTCTTGCGGTAGAACGCGTTGGATTCCTCGGCGGTGGAAAAACCTGCGTACTGGCGCACGGTCCACGGGCGGCCCGCGTACATCGTCGCCCTGGGCCCTCGGACAAACGGCGCCATGCCGGGCTGCGAATCCAGGTGTTTCAATCCTTTGAGATCTTCGGCGGTGTACAAGGGCTTGATCGCGATACCCTCGGGGGTGTTCCAGACTAATTCTTCTACCGGCTGGCCCTTGCATTCTTTACTGGCGAGCGCCCGCCAATCCTCAAGTGTTTTCTTCGGAAATTCTTTCATTACAATTCACGTCCTACACCGAATCACTTATTCTTCATCATATATAGTTGGCAGTCTACTGAGATAAAGAGTGGGCCGCATAATCTGAAGCGAATTCAATGATATCTAGAATTGTGAAGATGCAGTTCCGAGCGGGAGAGCGGGAAGCTTTCCTGGACATATTCAAATCATCGAAACACCTGATCCGGCAATTCAGGGGATGTCAGCACCTGCGCCTGTACAACGAGGCCGGTCATCCCGAGGTCTTCTTCACGTACAGCATCTGGACATCTGCAGCGCACCTCGATGCGTACAGGAATTCGGAGTTGTTCCAGACAACCTGGGCGCAAACAAAGGCTTTGTTCGCTGCCAAGGCAGAAGCGTGGTCTGTAGAAGAGGTGGAAACGGTGGATATCGAATCTATATAACACCATCGCCGCGTAGTTTTTCGAGCAGAATTCCGGCCGCTTCGGCAGATGAGCCTTCGATGAACTCGCAGTTGCCTTGTACCTCGGGCACGAATTGCTTTGCACGTACAACTTGCGGAGCCAGGTCTTCCTCGTTGAGTCCGAGATCATCAACGGAGACCACGGTTGGCTTTTTCTTGCGCGCCGCCATCTTGGCTTTTGCCGTGGGAAAGCGCGGATCGCCAACCTCGTTACTGATCGTGACCACGGCCGGCATTGCGCCTTCGACAATCTCATCGCCGTCAGGCGTAACCTGCGTTACGCGCAGCATTTGATCGTCGACCTCTATCGCGCGCGCGATAGGAGCAATGGGCATTCCCAGTTTCTCGCCAAGCAGCGCGGGCACGACTCCCTGGTCGTCATCGGAGGCTTGTCGACCGCACAGCACGAGGTCCGCGCCACCGCTGTCTTTAATGTAGGCAGCGAGCACGTTGGCGACAACATGGTGATCCAGTGTGTCGGGATCGGCGTCGATGGATACGACTTCATCGGCACCCATGGCTGCACAGTGCTTGAGTAATGCCTTCAGTTCCTTGCCAATCGACACAGCCGTGATCTGGCACTCGACACCTGCATCACGAATCCGCAATGCTGCCTCAATGGCTTGTTCATCATAAGCATTCATCAAGCGCGGAATTCCAGCGACATCCAGCGCGCGGCCGTCATCAGCGATTTTCAGGTTGCCGACAAGTGCGTAATTATTGACCGCATCCGGATCCAGCACTTCCTTGACACAGACTACAATGCGCAATTCCGCTCCCCCTTCACCATGTGTTACTCATCTTCGAGCAACAAGCTGCCCTCATCGCACCAGACTGTTTCGTGCACGTAGCCCCGGGGCATTTGAGTAAGCTTGGTCATCAGGTACCAGCGCCAGGGGTAGTCGCCGTAGTCACGGTAATTGCCGGTCAGGGTTCCCGCAAAGAACTGGCGTCCGGCGTACTTGGTACCGGCGATGTGAGCGCCACCGTCACACTCGGCACGCTTGCCCGCATATTGCGGATTGAATCCAGCGCTCACGGCCTGGGACGATCCTTCGCTTGCTTTAGTCGTCATCGTCATCTGAAAATCGATCAAATACATCCAGCGTCTGCTCGACCATGTCGGACAGAATCTGTCGCACCGGCTTCATCTCGGTGACGTAGTCTATACCTTGCCCTGCGGCTTCGGTCATAAGATCCTTGCGCCGGTAATCGTTGGCGCCGGTGATGTACTCGTTGGACAGCAGCATTTGCAATGGCGGCTTGAGAACATCCGGTGCCTCTGGACTGGCCCACTCGACATGCCATGGGCAACGCGTCGTTCTCATTGTGTAGCCAGAGATACAGTCAGAATATTCTGTATCCGTTGCCGATGATTCGATCAGCTTTTCCTTCATCGGCAGATTAACGTCGGATTCGCGCGATGCCAACCAAAGCGAACCTGTCCAGACCCCGTCAGCACCCAGCGCAAGCGCTGCGGCGAGATGGCGGCCCGTGGTTACGCCGCCGGCAGCGAGTATCGGAATACCAGTTCCCCTGGCAGCATCCACTACCTGCGGCACGATGGAGAAGGTGCCGATGTTGCCGGTATGTCCCGCGGCGTCGAAACCCTGCGCGATAATAACATCGGTGCCGGCCTCTATCTGCTTGATCGCCTGGCGCGGTTTGCCGACCAACCCCCATACCTGGATGCCCAGTTGGTGGGCGCGCTTGAGCATGAAAGCTGGTGAACCGAGACCGGATGCGATCACCGGAACCTGTTCGTCAAACAGCACCTCGAGCTGATCGAGCGCCCGTTTTTGGTCGAGCCCTCCCCAGGAGGCAATCTCGAGTTCTTCCTTGGGCTTCGGAACATCGTATTTCTTCAGGATCATGTCGGTGTAGTCGCGCTGCTCCTGCGGAATCATTGCCATGAGTTCTTCCAGGGTCTTTTCCTCAGGCGTGGACGCGGGGAGCACAAGATCGATACCGAAGGGTTTGCCATTCACGCGATCGCGTATCCAGTTGATATCCGCCGCAATCTCATCCGGTGCGTGCATTGCCTCACCCAGCACCGCAAAGCCCCCTGCGTTGATGACGGCCACCGCCACGTCTTTGCAGTGAGTGAAGGCGACGATGGGATACTCGATTCCCAGCTTTTCGCACAGTTGAGTATGTAACGGATCGCTCATAACAAATCTCTCTACCTGATTCCGGCCAGCGTGCAACCTAACCCCTAATTCGGACAGAATAAACCGTACTGAGCACTGCAAAGCGTGGTTGTCCGCAAATGAGACGTTATCGTCCGGATTTGATGTGATGGACGCTAAAGAGCGGCATTCAGAGTCTTTAGACTGGCAGCGTGAGGGAGACTTTTTTCCGGCGACCGGGAATCGCAATGAAGCCTGCACCATTCGATTATTACGCACCTGGGTCCATCGAGGAGGCGGTCGCTTTGCTCGAGAGGCTGGAGGACGAGGACGTCGATGCCAAAATCCTGGCAGGCGGACAGAGTCTTATGCCCATGCTGAGTTTGCGTGTCGCACGACCAGAGGCGCTGATCGATCTGCGCAAGCTCAGCTCACTCGACTACATTCGGGAAGACAACGGCAAGATCGCCATAGGTACGATGACCAGCAAGAGTGCAGCCGAGGATTCTGATCTCATTCGAACGAAACAGCCCCTTTTCCACGCCGCGACACAGCGCATAGGTCATCGCCAGATACGCAACCAGGGCACTGTCGGTGGCTCCTTCGCGCACGCCGATCCGGCCGCCGAATACCCGGCTGTCGCCCTGGCTCTTGACATGGAAATGACCGTGGTGAGTGCGAACGGCCACCGAGTCATCCCTGCTGCGGATTTCTTCGTTACTTTCCTGACCACGGATATTGACTCCACCGAGATTCTTACCGAAGTGAGGATGCCCAAACTGCCGGCAGCTTGTGGATGGTCCTTTCAGGAACTGTCGCGCCGCGACGGTGATTTTGCGCTGGCCGGTGCTGCAGTGACGATGAGTATCGAATCCGGCAAGTGCGCCAACGCGCGCGTCGTTGCGTTTGGGATCAATGCTACGGCCGTGCGATTGCAGAGTGCCGAGCAGGCGGTCAACGGTGAGCAACCGGGTGAGGCGATCTTTGCTTTGGCCGGCAGCAAGGCGGCAGAGGCGGTGGACGAGCCTTTGTCCGATGTGCACGCGTCAGCAGCATACCGGCGCCACCTGGTGCAGGTCATGGTTTCGCGTGGCCTTGCCGAGGCGGCAATGAGGGCCGGAGGCAAACATTGATGACGGCGCCGCATCGAGTGAGTGTGACAGTTAATGGCAAGACCTACGAGAGAGAGGTTGAGCCACGTATGACACTGGCTGATTTTCTGCGCCAGGAACTGCGCCTGACAGGCACCCATGTAGGCTGTGAACACGGCGTTTGCGGTGCCTGCACGATCCTCAAGGACGGCAGCGCGGTGCGCGCCTGCCTGATGCTGGCAGTCCAGGCGGACGGTACGAGTCTGACCACGATCGAAAGCCTTGCGGACGGCGATCGACTGCATCCCATCCAGCAAGCATTCATCGAAGAACACGGTCTGCAGTGCGGATTCTGCACACCGGGTTTTCTGATGACCACCCTGGAACTGCTTCGTAACAATCCCGATCCGAGCGACGAGGAAATCAAGGATGCGCTAGGCGGTAACCTGTGCCGCTGCACCGGCTACCAGAGCATTATCCAGTCGGTGCGCCTGGCCGCGGGCAAGATGCGGGAAGGCAATGCAGGCGCCTCTCAACAGAGTGCATGACCTATAGCCTGGAAGACACAGAGCATGGCAATCGAAATTCCCAAGTCACTGGATGAACTGCCTACCACTTCTCCCCGTTTTGTCGGGAAGGACGTAAAGCGTATCGAGGATCCGAAGCTCGTTACCGGCAGAACGGAATTTATCGATAACCTCGTTCTGCCCGAGATGCTGCATTGCGCCGTCCTGCGCAGCCCGCACCCCCACGCTCACGTCGTCAACATCGACACCAGCGCCGCAGAGCAGCTCCCTGGCGTCGTTGCCGTACTGACCGGTGCAGACGTCAAACGCTGGGCCAACCCGGTAACCACGGCGCCGGAAGGGTGGGGAAGCTACTGCATGGCCGTCGACAAGACGCGATTTGTTGGTGAGCCGGTCGCCGCTGTAGCAGCTGATTCCCGCTATATCGCCGAGGACGCCTGTGAACTGATCGATTTGGAATACGAGTTGTTGCCGGTCGTGGTCGACCCACGGGTCGCGATGGAGGCGGATAGCCCGTGCCTGTTCGAGGAGCAGCAGGGTAACGTGATGCTGCACCGCACCTTCAACTGGGATGACGTGGACGAGGTCTTCGAAGAGGCGGAACATGTGTTCACAGAGAAGTTTCGCTGGAACCGGGTTGGCGCCAATCCTACCGAGACCTTCGGCTGCGTCTGCCAGTGGGATGTGCTTGAACATAGCCTGACCTGCCACGGCGCCTACCAGACGCCCGGTTTCATGGCGTTGGGCAGAGCCGGTTCGCTGAACCTGCCCTCCAACAAGGTCAACGTCATCAGTTATCCGCAGGGCGGTGGCTTTGGTGGCAAGGGCGGGCCCCGTGGCACCGATATTGCGGCGCTGCTGTCGCGTAAAGCGGGCGGGCGGCCCGTGAAGTACATCGAGGATCGCATGGAGTACCTGCTGGCAGGCGGAGGCCAGTCCTGGGACCGCTACTACGAGGCCTCCGTTGCGGTACAGGTGAATGGCACGGTGACGGGTTTCAAGGTCAAGTTGCTCGATGACCAGGGTGCAGGCGCCGAAGGCTACGGAACGATTTCGGTGGCGAAGCCGCTGGCGGCGTTTACGGGTTGTTACAGGATTCAGGCGGCTCGCTACGAACTGGACGTGGTTGCCACCAACCGGGCACCGTCCTATCCCTACCGTGGCTACGGGCCGCCGCCTCACAATCTCGTGCTCGAGTCGATGATGGATATCGCCGCACGTGGCCTCGGCCTGGACGCGGCCGAAATCAGGCGCAGGAATTACATTCAGCCCGAAGAGTTTCCCTACACCATCCCCAGTGGCAACGAGTACGACAGTGGTAACTATGAAGCTGCGCTGGACAAGGTAATGGAGATGGCCGATTACCACGGCCTGCGTGAGGAGCAGGCTGCGGCACGTGAACAAGGGCGGCTCGTCGGGATTGGCCTCGTCAATACCATTGAGCCCGGTGTCTTCGATTGGAACGCCTACGCCTCGGTCGGCGTACAGGGAGTCGGCGTGCCCGAAGGCGTACGTGTGGGCATCGATATCCTGGGCCAGGTGACAGTGCGGGTCGGCTTTAACCTCCAGGGACAGGGGCAGTACACGCTGGCCGCGCAGTTGCTGGCCGACTACTTCGGTGTGGAGATGGAGTCGGTACGTGTCGTTTATGCCGATACCGATAACGCGCCGCCACACTTCGGGCCGGGTGGCAGTCGCCTGGGCGTCGCCATGACTGGCGCGATCCTCGGGGCCTGCCGAAAAATTGAAGAGAAATTCTGCCAGGTGGCGGCGGTACTGATGCAGGTCGAGCCCGGGCAGATTGAGTTGATGGATGGTCACCTGCGAGTCAAAGGCACCCCCGAGGCCCAAATGCCGATCGCACAGGTTGCCGGGACCATGCTTGCACGAGGCGATCTTTTGCCACCGGGTCTTGAGCCCAATGCGGAGACGACTTCCGTCTGGACAGCCGCCGATCGCACTGAGCCCGATGAAGAGGGGCGCTGCAAGAGTTACCTCACTGCAGCCAACGCCTGTCACCTCGTGCTCGTGGAAATAGATCGCGATACAGGGAAAACCGAGATTCTCAAATACTTCATCGCCGACGATTGTGGCACGCGCCTCAATCCGGCCACGGTCGAAGGCATGATCCAGGGAGGGGTGGCGCAGGGCGTCGGCGCGGCTTTGCTGGAAGAATATGTTTACAACGAGGATGGACAGCCACTGGTGTCCACGTTCATGGATTACCTCATCCCCACGATTCATGAGGTGCCGATGACCGAGAAGGCGGCTTTGGTGACGCCTTCTCCGTTTACGCCGCTCGGCGCCAAGGGTTGTGGGGAGGGCGCGATTCATGCGACCCCGGCAGCAGTGATGTGTGCGATCAATGATGCTCTGGCACCCCTCGGTGTGCGTGCCAATGAGACTCCGGGCTCGCCCAACCGATTGTGGAAGCTGATTCAGGGAGCCGCAGCGGCCGCTGCGTCGGCAACAACGTGATGCAGCCGGGTCATACACCATGAACGTGATGATGTTGCTGGAGATGGCCGCGCAGGGATTTGGTGAGCGTGTTGCATTCACTAATGCGAAGGACTCACTGACTCAGCAGGAGCTCTTCGATGCGGCAGGTACCGCCGCGGCGGCGATCGAGGCATCGGGCTGCGAGCATGTTGCAATGCTCGATGTAAACAGCCTGGCTACTCCCATCGGGCTGTTTGCCAGTGCCT
>Ga0255052_10000760_pt1 | contig 25307 bp, 48 predicted proteins | sample JV7_2_21_MG_FD_188632 | JGI IMG/M metagenome (GOLD analysis project Ga0255052, IMG submission 188632) | Seawater microbial communities from Jervis Inlet, British Columbia, Canada - JV7_2_21 | ecosystem: Environmental > Aquatic > Marine > Inlet | place: Canada: British Columbia | collected...
AGCTAAACCGTTAGGCGTCACGTGAGGTCACGCAGATGAACCAAGATGTACTAATCGGCTTTGCAGAGGTTTCCGTCGTTCTCGCAGGGTTCTCAGGGATCTCGGTGATGCTAGGTCGGCGGCAGCTTGAACAGTGGTCATTCGCCGAAGCTGCACGAATGACCTGTATGATCGAGTCAAGTCTTACCGCCGCTTTCTTCGCCATACTGCCAATTGCAATCTCGAGTTTTGGCATAGGTGTCCAGCAAACCTGGACCTTAAGCAGCGCCATTCTCGCGCTGGTTACGCTCTACCACATGTTTCTAAATGCACGTCGCATGCGACGTGCTTACGCAATGGACCCAGATGATCGTTTACCAATCTCGTTTCGCGCTTCGATGGCTCTGATCGGCTTTATCATCGTCGTGATCCTGATCCTGAATTCCTTGGGCGTTATTTTTGACCACTCCGCTGGACCATACTTCGCTGGTCTCCTCTTTCATCTGGCGTTCGCCGGGTTGATGTTCATGCGCTCACTAACCGCGATCAGAGACGTAACGAAGAGTTAGCAAGGTGACGCCTAACAAATCGCTGAGCTTGCCGCCGGGCAGCATCTGTCATGAAGCTTGCAACGGCAATCTTCGCGCCAGACACTTGGCGCAAGTTAGCTAGACCGTTAGGCGGCTCGATTGAAATACGCTGTCGCATTTGCAGCATGTCTCGTCTTGGTGGCTTGTGATCGAGTTCCGGAACTTGACACGGCCACAGTTGAAACGATTCTGATTGACGCTCGCTTAATTTTGAGGAACGCTCCAGTTGGACCGGTGGAGCGATCCGTTTGGCCTGAATCATTTGCTGCGGTTTCTCCAAAATCTGTTCGAGTTACGGAACAAGGTCTGTACATTGTTACCTATTCGTTCTTCGTCGAGGAATCGGGCTTCTTCGTGGCACGAGAACTTGCTGAATTTGAGTGGAAGCAGAGAGTAGACCCAGCATTTATGCAAATTAGAGACGAGCTATTTGAGTACCATGTCACGGGTTGAGATAGGATAAGGCAAGCATATGAGCATGCGCCGCCTAACAAATCGCTGGAGCAGCCGGGAGATGAATCAAGTGCAAGTAATTAATCTGGGCGGCCCGGCGGCTCAGCTAAATCGTTAGATGGCATCGCATGAATAGTGCCAACTCGATGCCGGGAATCGGCCAAAGGTTATCGAAAATATTGTCCTACCCGCGGTCTACTACCCTACAGATGAGTGTCAATTAGAAAGGGGAAAACCGATGAACTGGAACATCGTCTGCGTGTCATTGGTAATATTTGGGATACTGGATTTCGCCAATGCCGAGCAAGTTGTCGATTCGGCAAAATCAGAGCCAAAAGACACGATCGCTGTAATTGGCACCGGGGACATGGGAAACTCGTTCGGGCCACGCTTGGCCGACTTGGGTTACAAGGTAGTGTATGGATCACGTAATCCCGCGAGTGACAAGGTCAGCGCGCTCGTGGCGACGACCGGCCACGGTGCTTCCGCCACCACACAGATGCAGGCCGCACAGCAGGCAGAGGTAGTATTGCTGGCGCTTCCTTGGCCGGCGATGGAGACAGTGACACAGAATCTGGGAGATTTGGAGGGCAAAGTCCTTATCGACATCTCTTATCCACCGATCGACATTGCCGAAGACGGGTACTACATCGTCACAGTAGAAACCTCCAGCGCCGAAATGATTCAGGGCTGGAATCCAACCGCCAAGGTTGTTAAGGCATTCGGTACCTTGGGTTCCAATGCGATTGACGATCCGTCGTCGGTTGGCGGTGCAGTATCAGTCCCTATCGCATCCGACTATCGGGACGCGAAAGAAAAGGTGGCGGTAATTGCCGCTGAACTCGGGTTCGACCCGATTGACGCCGGCCCACTGCGAATATCACGAACAATCGAAGCCATGCAGAACCTACTTTTGGTTCCACTCCTGCAAAGACGCGCGACGTCGTGGAACCTGTATTTCCGGCGATCAAATTATTGGAATTGCAATCCGTATGTCTCGGAGGACGGCGTTTTTGATTGGCCGAGGGCCCCAGACGCTGACAATCTGGCCACCATTCCGGAGACCCAGGGTCCACCACAGCCATGCCCGTGATCGTTAGCCACTTGTTACGCAGTACGAGAAAATTATAAATGCGAGCGGTAGAAAAAGGTTCGCTATTCGCCGAAGGCGGGTTAAGTTAGGCAGTGAAGATTTATGCCGTCTAGCAAATGGCTGCGCTTGCCAACTGGCTTCAGTCACGCTTCTTGCATGGGTAACAAGCGTGCCTTACGCTCAGTTGCCAGTGAGCTAAACCGTTAGTCGTCACTCCCAATGAAGGTACGGAAATGAAGATCGTCGAATCTAATAGCAAGTATTACGACCTTACGATCGAAGCATCATCGCCAGATACTGACATTTGGCTTGCTGGCGATGATGGTCATCTGGTTCAAAAAGAAACCGGAGTGTTGCGGACCAGCGTGCTGCCTGGCCAATATGTTGTCGAATTCAAGCTAGGCGGGACGACGTATCCAATCAGCCTCGATAAAAATCAGCGATACACCGAATCACAAATTCGAGCCGGACCTGCTTGTCCGAGACCAGAAGTAAGACTTCTTGACGATGATTGGGACAGAGAAATCTGAGAGCGAAGGGCGTCAATGGTTTCGCGGCTCTTTAAGTGAAGTTCGAATACCTCTCAAACCGCCCAGAAGCAGTCCCGCAAATTGCCCGCTGGTACTTTGACCAATGGGGCCACCTCTTGGAGTCAGAAACCTACGAGCGCTCAATAGAGCGGCTTCATGAATACGTACGAGACGATCAAATGCCGTTGATGGTCCTAGCGATTGAGGACGGAGAGGTCGTAGGCGCGGCGCAACTTAAATTCCACGAAATGGAAGAGGTTTATCCGGATCTGGAGAATTGGCTGGGTGGTCTCTACGTTGCCGAAGTACATCGCAGTAAGGGAATCGGTACTAAACTAGTCGACAAAATAATGGAACTCGCACCCGGTTTCGGTGTAACGAAGCTCTACCTTCAAACGGAGGCTCTGGACGGCGGTCTGTATGCCAAGCTTGGGTGGAAGCCGATTGAAAATTACCAAGGAGAGCATCTCCTCGTACTTGTAATGGAGAATGACATTGCCGCCTAACAAATGGCTGCGCTTGCCAACTGGCTTCAGTCACGCTTCTTGCATGGGCAACAAGCGTGCCTTACGCTCAGTTGCCAGTGAGCTAAACCGTTAGGCGGCAAATAGCCGAGAATTGCGCCTAGTCCCATCGCTCATCGCCCTGTCAATCTGGGCGAATGAAAGTGAGAGCAATACTTCGAATGTTGCGGGACGATGGCTGGTACGAAGCTGCCCGGCGCGGAAGTCATCGTCAGCTCAAGCACCCGCGCAAACCTGGCCGTGTAACTGTCCCTGGAAAGCCAGCTGACGACTTGGCACCTGGAAGCCTCAACAGTATCCTTAAGCAAGCTGGTCTGAAGAATGAGTGATTCTCCCATCAAATACGCAATCGTTATTGAAGATGCTGGTGCCAACTTTTCGGCTTATGTCCCGGATTTGCCGGGTTGCGTAGCTACTGGCTCAACACTGGAAGAAACGGAAAGGGCCATAAGGGAGGCGGTAGAGTTTCACCTTGACGGCTTACGGTCAGATAATCTCCCGATCCCCCGCGCATCGAGTCGAGTAGACTACGTTGAAGTTCCCGCCTAACAAATCGCTGGAGTAGCCGGGACATGATTAAAGTGCAACTAATCGATCGGAGCGGCCCAGCAGCTCAGCTAAACCGTTAGGTGGCGTTACTTTGACCATATTTGAGTTTCTTTCGGTCGCTGCTTCCATTGTGCTAGCACTCGGGCTTGGCAAGTTAATATCTAGCATTCCGTATGTTTTTGACGCTCATAAGAGAGACTGGCTGCATGCCATGGCTTTTGCCACTCTCATCGCGGGGCATATCTTGGCCTGGTGGCGTATTTGGCCACTAAATTCTGTAGCGCACTGGAACATTCTCGGATTCGCGATTCTAATGGGCACACCGTTGTCCCTGTACCTCGCTGCGACTGCACTCGTATCCAGCAGCCCAGATCGGGTAGCTAGCTGGAAGGAGCATTTCTCAGAAACGAGCCGCTGGTTATTTTCTGCATTGATCGCCGTGTGGGTATTTGGGATTCTTCGTAGCTACATTCTGTTGAACCTCACACCTGTCTGGTGGAGTCTTTTAATGTTAGGGGCATTCGTTGTAGCAGCAATTAGCAGCCGACGTAATATCCATATTGTTGTCCTGTCTATGTTATTGCTTGTATTTGCAGCGCTGATTTTTCGTAGCTTCGACGCGGATCAGAATCTGATTTCTCAGACATCTTTTCCTCATTTCACTATAGCCGATCCGCAACCTAACAAATCGCTGCACTGGCCGCCGGACGCCTCTGTCACGGCTCTTGCAAAGGCAACAGCCGCGCCAGATACTGCTTGCAAGTGAGCTAAACCGTAAGACGGCGTAGTCAAGATTCTGCCAATTCAAGGTCTGCTTTCCACCCAAAAAGCTCTGTTTGTTCGCCCACGGGAGAGATCGACCACCAAAGGAGATACGTGATGCACCGACGCGAGTTCCTGTTTTTGCTTCCGGCCGGCCTCGCCTTGCCGGGCGCATTATTGGAGGCCCGCCCACACTCGTTTCGCGTTCGCACCATCACCGCCGGTGTCTCCTTGGCACTGGACAGTCGGGACCGACAGCTGCAACAGGCCGCTACGTTTCTCGACGCAGCGCGGACCGACTTCCAGGCTCGAGGCTACGAGGTGCAGACATTGCGTATCGCCACCCAACCCCTGCCCGAATACCAGAGCGACTGGCTGAGTCTGGGAGGATTGCAGCTGCTTTCGGAGCTGGATGAATTTTGCCAGCAACATGACGTAATCCTTAGTGTTGGCCCGATAATAAACTCGAATCAATACGAGCCCGAAGTGGCCGACTGGGCCGCGGAACTGATCCGCACCACCAGTCGCATCAGCTTCACCGTGGGAATCGGGTCCGCCGATACCGGCGTCCATTCAGGCGCCATCCGATCAGCCGCCGAGACGATTGCCGCCATCGCGCGCACATCTGCGGGTGGAGAGGGCAACTTCCGTTTTGCCGCTACCGCGCACTGCCCGCCTGGCACGCCATTTTTCCCAGCCGCTTGGCACCAGGGCGAGCCTTCATTCTCAGTCGGCCTTGAGACTCCGCCGCTGCTGCTCTCGGCGGTCAAATCGTGTCCCGAGAACGTGCCCATGGCGCGCCACATCGCCACAGCCATGGATAGCGCCCTGGCGCCGGTGCAATTGCAGGCCGAAGCGATTGCCAGGCGTACCAGGCGATCCTATCTGGGTATTGACACATCGCCGGCCCCGGGCCCGGACGCAAGCATCGGAGAGGTCATCGAAACACTCACCGGCGCCCCGTTCGGCAGCGCCTCCACTCTGCGCGCCTGCGCCAACATCACCGATGCCCTAAAAAACCTGCAGGTCAAAACTTGCGGCTATTCCGGGCTGATGCTGCCGGTACTCGAGGATAAGATACTGGCCAAGCGGGCGGTGGAAGGCCGCTACGGCATTTCAGAGCTGCTGCTTTATTCGAGCGTTTGCGGCACCGGTCTGGACGTGGTGCCGCTTCCCGGCGACAGCTCGGCGGAGTCACTGGCACCAGTCATAGGTGACGTGGCGGCGCTATCGGCCAAGTACCAGAAGCCTCTGTCCGCGCGCCTGTTTCCAATACCCGGCAGGAAGGCCGGCGAAGCGGTGACCTTCGACAATCCGTTCCTGACCGATTCGGTGGTGATGAATCTCGACTAAGGTCTCAGACTCGCCTGACCGATGCCGGGTGAACGACCGAAGTCGAGCGAAAGCCGACTAATTTGAGCATCGAGTGCAAATGCCGTCTGACAAATCGCTGCACGCGCCGCCGAAGGCAACAACCGCGCCAGATACTGGCGACAAGTGAGCTAAACCGTTAGGCAGCCTTTGAAATCATCGTGAAATTCGAGATTGTCGGCAAAATCGAGCAACAAGAGACTTTTGCGACCGGCAATGCGATTCGCGAAATAGAAAGACTTAGACGTGTTTATGGTAAAGGCCGTTGGCGCAAACGTAAGGGAATCGCTGATATACGCTTCGAGGATAGCTCGACTCGACGGGCTGAGATACACTGGTACGAGGCAACCGGAATCGACAAGAAAGAATTTAAGATCAAGTACCTACTAGACTAGTCATATTCCTATGGACAAAGCTCATTTCGTCATCTGTATCGAGAATTCTGACTATCCAGCATCTCTGGAGAAGCGGAAAATCTATGAGGCCGTGCCCGATGCCGACGCCGCAAAGCACGGGCAGATACGAGTGATTGATGAATCCGGTGAAGACTATCTCTACCCGAAGGAGTGCTTCGTTGATGCCAATCTTCCGGAAGATATCCGAGCCGCAGTGGTTGAGGCTGCCTAACAAATCGCTGCTCCGGCCAACTAGCGCCTGTCATATCTCTTGCAAATATGGCAACAGAAGCGCCAGACGCTCAGTTGCCCGTGAGCTAAACCGTTAGGCGGCAATTAACCGAGATTTGCCGTGAAAACTATCTTTTTTTACGGGCTCTTCATGGATGTATATCTATTGAAGGATATGGGGCTTCATCCGAAGGTGTTGGGCCCTGCGGAATTGCCCGATTTTCAGATCCGTATTGGCGACAGGGCAACTCTGGTTCCCAATCCAGAATCAACGGCGTACGGCGTCGTAATGGAACTCTCGGACAACGAGGCAGCCACTCTCTACTCAAAGCCAGACGTTAGCGATTACCAACCGGAAACAGTTAGTGCGATTCTCATCAGCAACGGAACAATTCAGCGATCTTCATGTTACAACCTGCCCCTGGACCAGCTGGGATCTGGAAGCAACGTCGAATATGCTGAGAAGCTGTCCATGCTCGTATTGGAGCTTGGGTTTTCATCGGCTTATGCGAGTGAGATAAACAGTTAGGTATCAGCTTGAAAAAGGAAATCGATCGACATATCGAGTGGCAGGACCCTACAGGTACGATCAGATGAAGCAGTTCTTAGGCCTGACCGCAATCGTTGTCCGTGATTACGACGAAGCGATCGAATTCTACGTCAATATGCTGGGCTTTGAGTTGGTGGAAGACAGCTACGTTCCGGAACAGGACAAGCGATGGGTAGTGGTTGCACCGGCGGGATGTTCAGGGTCACGATTGTTGCTCGCGCGGGCCGTTGGTGAAGAACAATCCTCCCGGATTGGCAACCAGACTGGCGGTAGAGTATTTCTGTTTCTTTATACCGATGACTTCTGGCGTGACTATGAGGCGTACAGGGCCCAGGGAGTCGAATTCGTTCGCGAGCCCAAGAAAGAACCCTATGGAACAGTGGCCGTATTCAAAGACCTGTACGGAAACTTATGGGATCTGTTTCAAGCAAACGAAACGCGCTAGGCGTTTGAGAGCCGCCATAGCTCTGCGATGCTGATAACAAACGGCGCAGATGATTTATGCAAGCAAATGGTTGTGGTTCATGCCCGGTGCGTGCATGATAAGCGCAACCAGAAGGTTGCATTTGTGCAAGATCGTATTGAAAAGACTATTGAACTGAAGGCACCGGTGGCGCGGGTCTGGCGTGCGCTGACAGATCACAAGGAGTTTGGCGAATGGTTCCAGGTCGAACTGGACAGCCCGTTTGTGGTGGGGGAAGTCACCCGCGGTCAGGTCACCTACCCAGGCTACGAGCACCTGAAATGGTGGGCGATCGTCACGGTGATGGAGCACGAGCGGCTGTTTTCGTTCTCGTGGTGTCCGCTTGCGACAGAATCAACTGTCGACTACTCGAATGAACCGCAAACGCTGGTCGAATTCAGGCTTGAAGCAACAACGGATGGATCCCGCCTTGTCGTATCAGAGTCCGGCTTCGACGCTTTGCCGGACGACGAACGCCGTGTCGATGCGCTGCGCAGAAACACAGAAGGTTGGAACGGGCAGGCCCAAAACATTGCCGTTCATGTCGAGTCATGATCCTGCCCCGGTGCTTGCAGCGCTAGGTGACACGACGCGTCTGCAGCTCGTCTCACGCCTCAGTGACGGACAGTCGCGTTCAATCGCTCAGCTAACCGAGGGTCTCAATCTGACCCGACAGGGGGTCACGAAACACCTGCGCGTGCTCGAACGGGTGGGTATTGTGAATTCAAGCCGCGTCGGTCGGGAAAGCCATTTTACTTTTGTGCCAGAACCGATAAATCAGCTACGTTCCTATCTCGACACCGTCTCCGAGCAATGGGACGGTGCCTTGTCACGATTGAAGAATCTGGTCGAGTCATGACGCCACGAAAGACAAAGAATTAACAGCAATGAACCCGAGCTTAGATTCTTTAGTCCGCCGCGCAACGCAAGACGACGTACCCGCGATTACCGATATATACAACGATTCCATACTAAACACGACAGCAACATTTGATACTGAGCCAAAGTCGACAGCTGATCGCCTTGAATGGTTTCGTTCGCACGACGATCGGCATCCCGTACTGGTTCTGGAAGTCGATAGTAGAGTGGTCGGATGGGCATCCCTGACGGAATGGTCAGACCGCAAGGCGTACGATGGTACTGTCGAAACCACTTATTATGTGGCTTCTGAATCCCGTGGGCGTGGCTATGGGCGCATTCTCAGTGAAGCGCTTGTTGTTGAAGCGCGCGGGCTTGGTTTTCATACGCTGATCGCGCGTATCACCGATGGCAGCGACGCCAGCATTCATCTTCACGAAAGTGCCGGGTTCAAACACATAGGAACGATGAAAGAGGTTGGCCATAAATTTGGTAATTATCTGGGCGTTCACATATTGCAGAAAATGCTCTGATGAAGACCATACCCGCTCGCATATTGAGTTACGTCGGGCCGGCTCATATTGTCGCCGGGCTGCTGGTATTCATGGCGGGCTTCGTGCCAGCGGTCCAACCAACACTCGAATCCCTGATATCGGCATCAGGCGATGTCGCCTGGTCGCCTTTCTTCCTCGCGGTTTTGGGTCCGACCATAGCGAGCTGGGGCGTGCTGTTTACAGTGGTCGTCTCACAGTTCTTGTCGGAGCCATCGCCCCGGCTCTGGAGGGCAATGGTCTGGTCGGTGCTTGTCTGGGCGCCGCTGGATACCGCACTGTGCCTTCGATTCGGTGTATATAGTGGGGCGATTCTGAATGGAGCGGTTGTTGTCGTTCTGACAATGCTCCTGCTCAATGTCAAAAAGATGGCCTATCGCTAGCTCGGGTTTGAGTCGGGGGTCGGTAAGTATGAGCGCATGATTATCGGATTCCTGACGGGTCAATAGCGCGTCTCACGGCAGGTATAATCGGGCCAGAAATCAAACCATAAGTCGCGACCAAGGTAGATGATATGAATTCAACGAAATATCTATTGACGACAATATTGATGTTGTGCTTCGGCGTGGCATTGGTAGCGAAAGCGATTCGAAACCTGGTTGATGTGCCTGTGCCCACCAATATTGACGGCAGTGCACCGGACCTCGAACAGGTCAAGAATGCGATCTTAGCGGGCTGTAGATACAAGCGTTGGACGCCTCTTGTCGATGAGGACGGCAATATCAGCTGTTCGATATTGGTTCGGGCAGAGCATTACGCGGAGGCCAGCATTCCCTACACCGCGAGCAGCTATTCAGTTCTGTACAAAGACAGCCGTGAGCTTAATTACAACGAAGCGAGATAGCGGATTCACCGACATTACAACAAGTGGGTCATTTTGTTGTCGGATGCCATTCAGAAAGAACTGGTTGCCGGGAACTAAGTGGCCTGACCGCGTACTTACGTTTTGTCTGTCAGCGTTGGGGCCCGTCACTATCGTTTTGAAAGCAACCCTGAGGTTATTCGAATGAACAGTAATCTATACGCGAAAATTGGCGCGGTAACGTACGTGCTTTGGGGCCTGCTACACGTGCAGGCAGCTCGGCTCCTTTATATGCTCGGTCAGACTCTGGAACCCGGCATGATTCAGGGGCGCATTTTCCAGGGCGCATGGAATCTGCTGTTCTTTGCGCTGTTCGGCATCGTCGTGGCGGTTATGCTCAACTGGAAAAACAGTCGCCTTGGTTACTGGCTTAACGTCGTTGTTGTGAGCGCCGGAGATATTGGCTTCATCGTTACGATTTTGATGCCGGGCTATATCCCGGCGGTTCCGGGTGCTCTCGGCCCTCTCCTCTGGATCATCGCATTGCTTTTCTCGACCTTGGGAATCCGGCAGGTGACTCAAGCAGCAAACAGAAAAGGAGAATGACATGCCCAGGATCTCGTTAAGGATGACCTCGATACTTGCAGTCGTTGTTGCCATGATTGGCTGTTCTCGTTCGGACAGACCGCCGGAGGCGGCGCTACAAGGTCTCAGGACCGTTGTCTATGGCGTTCCGGATATCGACAAGGCAAAGAGCTGGTACACGGAAGCACTCGGCATTGAGCCCTACTTCGCCGAGGACTTTTATGTTGCTTTTAACGTCGGCGGTTATGAGCTTGCGCTGGATCCGAAACGTCCCGTGGCGCGACCGGAAGGCTCGGGCGTCATGGTTTATTGGGGCGTCGACGATGTAGAGGAAAAACTCAATCGATTGCTGAGTCTCGGTGCGCGCCCGCATACGCCATTTCAGGATGTCGGTGGCGGTATCAAGGTTGGAAGTGTTCTCGATCCTTTTGGAAATGCCATCGGCCTGATATTCAATCCGCATTTTGAGGCCTTCGACTGATGGGCAAACGTGAGCTTTCCGACTGGGCCAGTATCGCGGAAATCATAAGCGCGTTTGCTGTAGTCGCTTCACTTCTTTATGTTGGTTTTGAAATACAACGCAATACAAAAGTGGGCCTGGCGTCGAATCGTCAGGCAATTGCGGCAAGGGCACAAGAGCTCGCGCTGTATTCTGCCGAGACGCAAATACACCGGCTCTTGTTTGGTCCGAGCGACCAGTCCATCCAACTGAAAGATGTAGAACAAGATCGCTTGACCGCCTACATCGGTGCGCTTCTGCGAACTACAAAGGAAGCACTTTTGTTATACCGAGACGGACTGTTGGATGAAGAGTACTGGATGACGCGGGCCGGGGTCATGTTGGCGGCACTACGTTCAGACGAGGCGCTTGCCGAGAAGTACGGCAGGTAATACTCACCGGTCTGACGTCAGATGACCGTGTCATCGCTCAAGGTCAAAGTGGTGCCAGGGTCATCCCGGACGAAAGTAGACGGATGGCTCGGCGAATCGCTAAAGATTCGGGTGCGGGCGAAACCTGAAAAAGGCAAGGCAAACGAGGCCGTTATCGCGGTGCTGGCGGACCTGCTGCGGATTCCGAAAAAAAACGTCAGCATATCCTCCGGTTTGTTGTCTTCTAATAAAACAATAAATATCAAAGACTTATCTGACGATCACATCCGTTCCCGGCTGCCCGGGAGGGAGGCCTGAGGCGGCAGGTCGGCAAAAGGCGGATACAGATGGCATTGTATGGCTTTGGTTTCCTGATCGGCATCGCACTGACCGCAATTGTCTGGTTCCTGTTTGTTGTACCGATGGAGCGAGATCTGCATCGGCGAAAAATGGAATTGATGAAGCAAAAACTTGCGCGCAATGAGGAGCGACTGAGAGAACTCAGGGAAAGTAATCCAGAGTCATCCAAAAAAAACACTGATACGCAGATGAATGTGTAAGGGGCGAATGGACTTGAATTTTGAGGGGAAGAAAGTTTTGGTTACCGGTGCATCGAGAGGCATCGGTCGCGCGGTTGCAAGCGCATTTGCTGCAAGTGGTGGCAGAGTTGCCGTGAATTTCAGGGAGAACGAAGAGTCAGCAACGGAAACTTTGCGCGCCCTGGATGGCAGCGGTCATATGCTGGTCAAGGCTGATGTTTCGATTCCCGAGGGCGCGAGGGCAGCGGTTGATAACACCGTTGCCGGACTGAACGGCCTGGACATCGTTATCAATAATGCCGGCATTTTCGAAGAACATCGTGTTGATGCGATCCATTTCGACGAATGGCACAAGATCTGGCAAAAGACGATAGCCGTTAATCTGACCGGGCCAGCCAATATCTGTTATTTCGCGGCGCAGCACATGATCGCTAACGGCGGTGGCCGCATCGTCAACGTATCGTCGCGCGGCGCATTCCGCGGTGAGCCGCACAGCCCCGCCTACGGCGCGAGCAAGGCCGGCGTCAATGCCCTCAGTCAATCACTGGCTGTGGCGCTTGCTCCGCATAACATTTTTGTCGGTGTTGTTGCACCCGGATTTGTCGAGACAGATATGGCGGCCGATCTCTTATCGATGCCTGAGGGCGATGCCATCCGTGCGCAGAGCCCGCTCGGCAGAGTAGCCCGTCCCGATGAGGTTGCGAGCACCGTATTATTCCTCGCGTCTGACGGTACAGAGTTCACGACGGGTGCCATAATCGATGTCAACGGCGCGTCCTATTTGCGCAGCTGACAACGGCGACTTGACTTCTCGTGGGCCGGTTTACGATTACAACGGGGATATCCTGGCTTCTGGTGATCTTCATGCTCTGGGTCATGATCAGGATTGATAGTGAGTCACTGTCGTGGCTTTCTATGGGATCTGTTGAGCCGCCAGCTGTCATAGAACCGGCTGTGCTGCCACCACCGAATCCGCCTCCTGCGAGCTGCGAGGAAACAGAGAACGCCCTGCGTGACCGCATTGACATTGCCCGGTACTGCACGACGGACGATGATTGTACTCTGGTCGACTTCGGTTATCCGATCGACTGCATGACCTCGGTGGCAAGGTCTGACATTACCGGACTGCGCCTCGAATACCGGAAGTACGAGGCAAACTGTGATTTTCGTGTCTATTTCGATTGCCCGGCCGAGCCGATGGAACGGCTCGCCGTGTGTCGTGAGAATCGTTGCTCGGTTTCGCTGGAGATGAGAGATATGCCTGTCGAGGAAACGCTGGATTATCTGGGTATCGGCGGTTCGGAATCAAACGACTAACAGGCGAAGAAAGATCATGTCAGTTTCACGCTTGGAACATATTACGAAAATCGGTGTCGAGGACATGGGGGATCTCGCCGACAGCCTCGATGATCCTGATGTGCTGCGCCTGGAGAATCTCGATACTGATTTGCGACCGCCGGCTTCCGCGCTTGACTATACGAAACAGGCGGTCGATGACGATGAGGCGAACAGTTACCTGCCGTTTCTGGGCCTGGATGCGATGCGCCAGGCTGCGGCCGGCCTCGTCGGTAAAACCTCAGGTAATGAGTACGACTGGAAGACCGAGTGCATCATTTGCGCTGGCGGGTTGTCCGGTATTCTAAATGTGCTGCTTGCGACATTGGAACCCGGTGACGAAGTACTGATGACGGATCCGATTTATGTCGGCCTGATCAATCGGGTGCGACTCGCCGGCGGAGTGCCGAGATACGTGCCGACGACGCCATCTGATCAGGGCTGGCGTCTCGATACAGCTGCGTTGAATCAGATCGATCCGTCGCCGGTTCGACTTGCGCTGCTCATGAGCCCGGCCATGCCGACCGGCGCTGTGTTCGATGCCGGCGAATGGGAGGCGCTAGTCGATTTTTGCCGGCGCGCAGATTGCCTGGTGATTAACAACACCGCGATGGAGCGTATCCTTTACGACGAGCGAAGCGTGATTCACCCGGCATCGTTTCCGGACATGCGGGAAAAAGTTATCTCCGTCGGATCGGCATCAAAAGAATACAGAATGATCGGCTGGCGCGTCGGCTGGATCGTCGGCCCGGCCGGCGTGGTCGCGGACACCGCAAGAGTGAGTATCAGCAATGTCGTTTGCCAGACGGGCATCGCAATGGGCGCTGTCGCCGCGGCGATCAACGACCCGGATGATGGTATTGGGGACTGCGTCGCGGAGTGGCAGCGACGTCGCGATGTTCTGCTCGAAGAATTGAGCGAGTTCGAGGTCGTTCCACCGCACGGAGGCTGGTCATTCCTGCTCGACGTTTCTTCTCTCGGCATGGACGGGCCCGAGGCGTCCAGGCGCTTGCTGGAAAAGGGCAAGATTGCGGCGACAGCAATGGTCAATTGGGGCGGCAGCAGCAGCAATTATGTGCGCGTTGTTTTTTCAAATGAGTCGGCAGAGAGGCTGCGTGGAATCGGACAAAGATTCCGGGAGGCGCTGAAATGAGCGAGAGATTTACGCTCGATGAGGCGCTTCGCCTCGCGGCCGAATCTGATCAAGGCCGTTATGGTGTCTTGTTGCAGCATGGGACCCTGGAACTCGGCTTTTACAAGCCCGAGGGATCGGATCCACAGCAGCCCCACGATCAGGATGAGGTCTATATCATTCAGTCGGGAAGCGGATATTTCGTTCACAGTGAAAGCAGAAAACCGTTCGAGCCCGGCGAAGCGTTGTTCGTGCCGGCAGGGGACACGCATCGATTCGAGGACTTCAGCGATGATTTTTCGGCCTGGGTAATTTTCTACGGTGCGAGTGGCGGCGAGTGAGCCGCGAGATGAGGCAAGCGAGCGTGACAATCATTTCAATTGCAGTACTTGCTTATGCGGGATTCTGTATTTTTATCTACGCGTCCCAGCGCAGCGCCATCTATTATCCGACGCCCGAAGTGCAGGTGCCGGGGGCCGCAGACATGCGGCTGGAGAGCGGCGGCGAGACCCTCAAGATCTGGCGCTTGGCCGGCAGCGGTGGCGCGAATGCGATCATCTATTTCGGCGGCAATGCCGAGGAAGTTTCGGGCAATATTCCGGATTTCAGAAGCTACTTCCCGGGTCACAATGTCTACCTCGTCAACTATCGGGGTTATGGCGGCAGCACGGGATCGCCGTCGGAAGCGGGTCTGTACAAGGATGCCCTGGCCGTTTTCGACGAGATACGGTCCCGCTATACGAGCATTTCCGTTATCGGTCGAAGCCTTGGCAGCGGTGTCGCAAGCTATCTCGCTGCTATGAGAGAAATCGACCGGCTGGTGCTCGTCACGCCGTTCGACAGTGTCGAAAATGTCGCCAGGAAGGCTTTGCCGGTGCTGCCGGTATCGCTGTTGCTCAAAGACAAGTTCGATTCCGCCGGCCGTGTTGCGGATATCGAGGCGCCAGTCCTCGTCATCACCGCGGAAAACGACGAGGTGATTCTGAGCCGGCATTCGACGGCGCTGGTCGAAGCATTTCCGGACTCTCAGGTAACACACGAAGTGATCCACGGCGCTGCGCACAATACGATCGGCATGTCCCCGCGTTACGCGAACGTTCTGAGCGCGTTTATCAGTGGCCGCGCCGGCCAGTAGATGAGCTGATCGTGTGGGACTCGAAGATCGACAAAATCCCGAACGGTTGTCGAATTCATATGCTCGATGACGGAAAGCCCATATCGTTTCTCTCCTACCTGGATCTGCTGGAAAACGATCAGGAGTTCGCATCCTGGTACAGCAGTCTCCTGGTCGGAACGGCTTATGAAGCTTTCTTCTGGGAGCATCCGCCGCTTTGTAACAGCAACGTGGAGTCGGAGGTAGAGTTCGTTTTGCTTGACAGCCCGGCTCTCGCCAGACGACATCCCGATCCGAAGCCTTTCCAATCGCACTTCAGGAAGGAAAATGAAATCGTGTCCTTTCGCAGTCTGGGCGGCGATGCGCTTTTGATTGCGCCGTCGCCGTCCAAACCGCTGGTGGCTTGCGCCCACCTTGCAGCATTCCTGCGGGAGGCCCCGACGTCACAGGTAGAGAGGCTCTGGCGCGAGACCGCCCGGGCAATGCGCGAACACCTAAGCGATCATAACTTGTGGTTGAGCACTTCGGGCCTGGGTGTGTCCTGGCTGCACATCCGCCTTGACTCGTATCCCAAGTACTACCAGCACCGGCCGTACACAGAAACTCCCATGTCATTCGGGCTAAGATAAGAAAATGGACACGAGACTGGTTGTCACCTTATCAGGCGCTGCTGCGCTGGCAGTTTATGCGCTGATCGAAGATTTGGCCGTGATGGTAGTGTCTGCCGTATCTATCGGGGTCATCGTCTACCTGTTTCGAGGCACACGCATGCGCGATCGGCTGATCGCAATCGCGGCAGCCGGCCTTGGCGGCGCAATCGCGGCGCAGATCGGGCTCACCTTCTATTACCACACTGGCACGTCGGCACCCGAAGCTGACAGCGGTGGGCTTTTCATGTCGGCGATATTGATTGGGCTTGGCAATGCTGCCGTCGTTGTAGTCCTGGCCACACTTGCCGGTGCCTGGCTCAAACGCATTGATCGAAAATCAGAATAGTCGAAGGTGATCCAATGAGATTCTTCCATGAGCTTGAAAAGTACATCGCAATGGCGCTTCTGGTGTTAATGGGCGTAGTCGTCATTTCCGGCGCCGTAGAAGTCGGCTACGAGGTGTTGACCAGCATGATCGATCCGCCCGGCTTTTTCGTCGGTGTTGCCGAACTCTTCGACATATTCGGGCTGTTTATGATGGTACTCATCGGGCTGGAATTGATGACCAGTATCAAGATGTACCTCGATAATCATGCGATTCACGCCGAAATGATGATGCTCATTGCGCTGACGGCAGTCGCAAGAAAAATTGTCATTCTCGATGCGAGCAAGCTGGACGCGATGATCGTATTCAGCATTGGCTTTCTTGTTATCTCCCTGTCGGCCGGATACTACCTTTTAAGAAGACAGCGCCAGGAAAAAGAGCCTGTGGGATGAAAGTGCTGGAAACACAGCGGCTGCATCTGCGCTATTTCCGAATCGACGACGCAAAATTCATCCTGCAGTTGCTGAACGAACCATCCTTCAAAGAACACATTGGCGACAAGGGTGTAAGAACCCTGCAAGACGCGGAGCTGTATCTCCAAAACGGCCCGCTCGACAGTTATGCGCGCTTCGGCTATGGCCTGAACATGGTTGAGCTCAAGGGTTCCGGCGAAGCCGTTGGCATGTGCGGCCTTGTCAGGAGAGACAATCTCGAGGACGCGGACATTGGCTATGCATTCCTCGAGCAGTACTGGTCCAGAGGCTATGCGCGGGAGTCGGCCGAAGCCGTGCTCAGTCATGCGCGGGAAACGCTTGGCCTGGAACGAATTGTCGCGATTGTCACGCCCCAAAATCACAGCTCTATCAAACTTCTCGAGAAGATCGGTCTGAGTTTCGAGCGCATGATTCGTCTGGCTGACGACGACGAAGAGTTGAAATTCTTCGTATCGGATGCGAAATGAGCTTGAGGACACAGTTTCAGTCGGACAAATCCGTCCTGCCGCTGCTCTTGTCTAATCTCCTGACCATTGTGTGGGCAGTCGCCGAAGGTTGGCGAATTGTGGATGTCATGCTCGTCTACTGGGTGCAGAGTGTCGTCATCGGTTACTACAACTACCATCGCATCATGGATCTGAAGAAGTTTTCGACCGAGAACTTCACCATGAACAACCGGCGTCCGAACCCGACGCCGGAAACGAAAAAAAAAGTCGCGGGTTTCTTCGCGCTTCACTATGGAGTATTTCATCTCGCCTATATCGCCTTTATTCTGGGCGATAACAGTGGCGGAATCGAGATGTCGACCATCGGTATCATGGCTTGCGTGATCGCGTTTGTGCTCAATCATCGATATTCGTATCGATACAACAAGGAGAGAGACAGCAAGAGAGTGCCCAATATCGGAACGATCATGTTCTTTCCGTACGCCCGGATTGTGCCGATGCACCTTACGATCGGATTGGCGGCATCTCAGGGTGGCGGGTCAATGAAAGCCCTTGTGATTTTCCTCGGACTGAAGACGGTTGCCGACATCATTATGCATATGGTCGAGCACGCGGATGCCAGGCAAAAGAATCCACGCCCTGTCTAGACATGTTGTTCCGAATTGCAGCCGACCTGGTACTGGCGCTCCACCTGGCCTTTATCGCTTTCGTTGTCCTTGGCGGTTTGCTGATGATGAGGTATCGCTGGATGGTTTTCATCCACATTCCTGCGGCAATTTGGGGCGCTTTTGTCGAAATAAGCGGCCGTATCTGTCCATTGACAATCTGGGAAAACCATCTGCGTCGAAGCGCCGGTGAATCTGGGTATGCGGACAGCTTTGTCGAACACTACCTCATGCCGATTATTTATCCGACCGGACTTACCCGCAGCCTCCAGTTCTGGATTGCGGTTTTTGTCGTCGCCGCAAACGTTGTTATCTACGGCTGGCTTGTCTATCGTCTGAGACAGTCACGAACAAGGCAAATTTCAGAGTGAAAAGACTCCTCAAAAACCGGGGTGCGCGAACCGGTCTTTTCTTCGGCGCGACGTCCGGCGTGATCACTACCGTAGGCCTGATTGCAGGACTTCACGCGGGAACGGAGTCGGTTGTCGCGGTGCTGGGCGGCATCCTTGTCATTGCTGTGGCAGATGCGATGTCGGACGCACTCGGCATTCATCTCGCGGAGGAGGCCAATCCTGATTCCACGAGCGAGCATATCTGGGCCGCAACCGTTACGACATTTTTCACAAAATTTGTCGTCGCGATCAGCTTCGCAGTGCCGCTCCTGTGGCTGCCTCTGGACACCGCCGTACTTGTATCTATAGCCTGGGGTCTGTTCGTTATCGCACTATTGAGCTATTTCCTGGCCAAATCGCAGCAGAACGCTGTGATGCCGGTGGTACTGGAGCACCTGGGGATAGCAATCGCCGTCATCGTCATATCCCACTATATCGGCGTGTGGGTTCACGCTACGTTTGCGTGATCCCGGGGACGAGTCTGGAGCAAGTGAATATCAGAGTGGCAGCGACCAGTGAGGCGGCTGCGATTTCCTCGCTGGCGCTACGCTCGAAAGCACATTGGGGATTTCCGGATGATTTTCTGGAGGCCTGTCGGGAAGAGCTCACCTATTCAGAAGCGCAAGTCGATTCAGAGGATTACGAATTCGTCGTTTGCGAATCTGAAGACAGGATTGTCGGGTTTTATGCGCTCGAACTCCTGAATCCCGAACAGGCGGAGCTCGAAGCGCTGTTTGTGGAGCCGGAAATGATAGGGCAGGGCTTCGGGCGTTCGCTGATGAACCACGCAAAGGAAAAGGCAGCCGCGCTCGGTATCAGGCGAATTATCATTCAGGGGGACCCGAACTCGGACTCTTTTTATAGAGCGGCTGGCGGCATAGCCGAAGGCGAGAGGGAATCCGGGAGCATCCCGGGACGGTTCCTACCAATATTCAGAATTGATTTGTAAAGCGCTCAAGAGGCGAAGACCCGATGACTGAGATTGACTGGCAGGATTTCGAAAAAGTCGATCTGCGGGTTGGCACGATCCTGACCGCTGAGGAATTTCCGGAAGCAAGAAAACCCGCCTACAAACTGACGATCGATTTCGGCGAAGAGATCGGTGTCAGGAAGTCGTCCGCGCAGATCACGGATTTATATCGCTGCGAAGATCTGGTCGGCAAGCAGATTGTCGGCGTCGTCAATTTTCCGGCGAGGCAAATCGGGCCGTTCATGTCCGAATGTCTGGTGACGGGATTTATCCAGGATGATGCGAGCGTCGTGCTTGCGGTGCCGGACAAGCCGGCAAATAATGGTGACAAACTCGCATAGCGCTGAAGGAAATTAAGGGGGCCGTTTTGTCGCATTACACCGCAACCATCAAATGGCGACGAGATGACCAGAGCTTCCTCGACGACAATTACAGTCGCGGGCACATCTGGGAATTCGACGGTGGCCTGAGCGTGCCTGCCTCTGCCTCGCCGGATATCGTGCCGTTACCGAAATCGGTCGCTGAAAACGTCGATCCGGAGGAAGCATTCGTGGCATCGCTGTCGAGTTGCCACATGCTGTTCTTTCTCTCTATCGCCGCGAAGAAGGGGTATGTAGTTGATAAATATACGGATTCTGCGACAGGAGACATGGCCAAAAACGATCAGGGAAAGATCGCGATAACACAGATTATTCTTCATCCGGAAGTCGAGTTCTCGGGGGACAGACAACCCACTGCGGAGCAAATCGAAAGATTACACGAGCAATCACACCAACGGTGTTTCATTGCGAATTCGGTCAGGACGGATGTGAGCGTGCAGCCCGTGGGCTGAAATCGGGCTGCCGGAATATCGATATGACAGACGACGTAACCGACTGGACAGAGCTGAGGGAATTCAAAGCGGTCGATATGACAAAGTCATTCGTCTTGTCCTGGGATAGCGAGTCAGAATCCCTGCTGATCGATCTTGACCTGTACCTTTGTCCTGAGCATGCCTTTTATGAGAGGCCCAGACCGGCTGAGAAGGCCTGTTTCCGGCCGGCACTCCTGGAGTTCCCCTACTGTTCCAGTCTTGAATATGCCGTAGGCAAGACCGACAGCCTGTCCGTCGCCGAGGCGGCCGGCGCGCTTGGTCTCGGCGCAATCGCAGGTCTGAGGCGCGTTGGCGAAGGGCGCTACGAAATTACGGGAGATTTCGGCCGGGTCGAGATCGAAGCAGAAAGGCCGCTGCTTCGACTAAAAGGGCCGATCGCCTGATATCAGAAACGGAGAAATCAATATGACGCCGGAAAACATGATTGACTACCTGGAGATCCCTGCGAAAGATATTGTCAAGGCGCAGGCATTTTTCGCTGGATTATTTGGCTGGCATTTCGAAGACTACGGTCCCGATTACTGCAGTTTTAATGATGGACGCCTGGCCGGCGGATTTCGCAAGGCGGATGTCGCTTCCTCGGCCGATGACGGCAGCCCCTTGATCGTCTTTTACAGAGAAGACCTCGCCGCGGCCAGCACGCGGGTCGCGGAGCTCGGCGGCACCATAAAACGGGATATTTTTTCGTTCCCGGGCGGCAAGCGATTTCACTTTCTGGATCCCAACGGCAATGAATACGCCATCTGGTCCGATCAATAATAAGCTTTAAAAAAAGGGGCAAACCCAATGCACGAAGAGGTAAATCATCCTTGCGTTCAGCACAAACTGGCCCTGATCCGCGACGAGGACACGGGATACAAGAAGTTTCGTGAACTGGCGACCGAGATCACGATGTTCCTGTGTTACGAGGCGCTCAAGGAAATCGAGGTCAGGCAGGTTGCGGTGAAGACACCGCTGGCGGAGGCGACCGGCCAAAAAATCGCCAACGAGCTCGTCGTCGTTCCGATCCTGCGGGCCGGCGTCGGTATGCTCGAGGGTATTCTCGGCCTCGTACCGACTGCGAGAGTGGGTTTTGTGGGTATGTACCGCGAGCCGGAAACAAAGAAAGCGGTTTCTTACTATCACAAATTGCCGCAGGAAACTGACGGCGCGACCTGCATCATAGTAGACCCGATGCTCGCAACCGGAGGCTCGATGACGGCGACAATCGAATTTCTCAAGGCGCAGGGGGCTGCGACCATTGTCGTCGTGTGCATCGTCACCTGTCCGGAAGGTCTTGCTGCAGTCGAGGCAGAGCACCCGGACGTCAAGATATATACCGCCAGCGTCGATGATCACCTGGACGATCGAAAGTACATCGTGCCGGGGCTCGGCGACGCCGGCGATCGACTTTTCGGCACTCGATAATCGGGAAGATGCCACGATGGCAGAGCTGAAAACCAAAGCGACCACACAGAGCGTATCCGCTTTCCTGAATTCGATAGAAGACAGGAAAAAGCGCGCGGATTGCCGCGTCATCGCAAAAATGATGAGAGATGCAACTGGCAAGCGGGCCAGGATGTGGGGCACGAGTATCGTCGGCTTTGGTTCCTACGGCTACAAGTACGCCAGTGGCCATGAAGGCAGCTGGGCGCTGGTCGGTTTTTCGCCACGAAGCCAGAATTTGACGATTTATATCATGCCGGGGTTCTCGAATTTCGATAAGCTGATGAGCCAGCTCGGCAAGTACAAGACGGGTAAGTCCTGCCTGTACATCAAGTCACTGGAAGATGTGGACCAGAATAAGCTGAAATCGCTGATCGAGGGTTCCGTCAAGACCATGAAACGCAAATACCCGGCCAAGTAGGAGAGTTGCATTGATTGAAAATCCTGTAGAACCCCGATTTGAGGGTGCAACGCTCGTCATCGAAACCAGCAGTGGCCCGGAAACCTATGATTCGCAGTTTCTGGTAGCTGCGCTTTTGGTTTTTGTGGCGAAGGGCGATGGCAGTATCTCTGACAATGAGTCCCAGAAAATGCTGCAACTCATCGAGGAGCATTTTCATCTGCACAGCGCCGAGTCACTTGAACTGCTGTCCCGGGCCATTACGGACCTGGCAGAAAATCCCGACCTTAACAGCCTGCTGCGGGAGCTGAGCAATGTGCTCACGCCTCAGGAAAAAGAGGACATTGCGGTGATGCTGCTTAAGGTTATTGCCGCAGACGGGCGCCGGGACGTCGATGAAATGGAAATGATGAACGTCGCTGCTGAGATCATCGGAATTTCTGCAGAGAGTCGGCACAAAGCATTCGAGCGCTATTTCGAAGAACAGAAAGACTGACATGCAGGTCCTTGGCATACGATTCTGTTCGGTGTCGGCGGACGCTGAGGAAATGGCAGGTTTCCTCGGTGACGGCTTCGGGCTCCCCGAGCGGAAGTTGACCGAAGACGCGGTACCCTTCAGCGGCGCCGTTTTTCCTGCGGGCGACAGCTGGATAGAGGTCTGACCTGAAAGGCCGGGGATGCCGGCCGGAATCATGTTGCAAATCGTCGTCGACGATGCTGACGCCTGGGCTGAGAACGCACGCAAGAACGGTCTGGAACCAAGCGGGCCGATAGATGATCACGGCGAGCGCATTTACTATCTGAAAGCGCCGGGCGGGCTGCCAATCAGCTTTCAATCGACCCTGGCATAGTCAAACCGCCGACTCTGACAGGAAATACGCCAGCCAATGGGCTATACATAGGGCGAGAGGGCGAAATCATCCGTGGGGAGCAGCATGCGCAGCACTATTTATAAAACCGTCGTTTTGCCGGCACCACCGGCGGAGCTCTATGAGATGTATATGGACGCCGAGACACACGGCGCGTTCACAGGGGCGCCCTGCAAGATCAGCGATGAATCCGGCTCGGAATTTGAAGCATTCGGCGGTCTGCTGAAAGGCACGACACTGCAGGTGGTCAAGCCCATGCTGATCGTGCAGTCCTGGCGGTCGGTCAATTTTGCCGACGAAGATCTGGATTCCACCTTGATCATCTCGTTTTCGCCGGAGGACGATGACGGGCGGATCGACCTCGTCCATCTGGACGTCCCGGAAAACGATTTCCAGGGTGTATCGGGCGGTTGGGAATCGCGCTATTTCGCGCCCTGGCTAAGCTATCTGCAGAGCCGCGAAAGCTGACGGCGGCAGCCGGGAGACCCGGAAAACGAAGCTGTTTCAGTCAATTCCCTGCACTTCAACGCGATTAGCTTAAATTTGGGCGGGCGGAAAGATTGACGTCTGCCTCTGCTGGCGTACCATATGCCCATCTAATTCCTGCCCGAAAGCGTCAGCGCTTTGCGCTGATTTTTTTATTAGTCAGGCTGGATTTAAACCGCCGGTCAATGCCGGTAACTGAAACGCCAGAACATTTGGCACGAAAGAGTACGAGTAATATGTCAGAGCAAGTAGAAGGAACCGTTAAATGGTTCAATGATGAAAAAGGATTCGGATTCATTGAGCGTGAGGGCGGTAAAGATGTTTTTGTTCACTACAGCGCTATCAATGCTGACGGTCGCAAAACCTTACATGAGGGCCAGCGTGTCTCAATGGATGTGACTCAGGGCGAGAAAGGCCCGCAGGCGGAGAACGTTACGCCCATTTAGGCACGTATCGCGCACAAACCTGCCGTCATTCATGGCGGCAGCTAGTCAAAAAGGACAAGACCCGATGTGTAACTGGACAGTTATGCATCGGGTTTTTTTGTTTAAGCTCGGGATTCAGATATGAAGCTGATCGCAGCAACCGACGCCGATATTGAACATTTGATGTCTTGGTTCCCGACGCAGCGAAGCGTCAACGTCTGGGGCGGCCCGAGATTTCGCTACCCGTATACAGAGGAGACGTTTCGCGAGGACGTGCGTTGGACGGAGATGGCCACGTATTGCCTCGTCGATTCTCCGGGAGAGATGTTGGCGTTCGGCCAGATTTATGAGCGTCATGGCCGGGTCAATCTTGCGCGTCTCGTCGTATCTCCGGATCGGCGCAGACAAGGCATAGGCAAGCGGCTGGTATCCTTGCTGATGGATGAGGGTCGATCGATTTTTACGCTGCCGGAGTTCTCTTTGTATGTCTACAAAGACAATTTTCCGGCTTTGGCCTGCTACGAGGGAATAGGCTTTGAAGAGCACGAGTATCCAGAGGACGACGAAATGGCCGAGAGCTGCATTTACATGACCTGCCCGACAGATGAGAAGTGAACATGCCGACAGATGCAAAAACCGACGCTGAGATTCAGAAATGCTTTGATGTGATGTCAGAGCTACGCACGCATATGAATCGTGTCGACTTCCTGGACACTGTGAGGCATATGGAAACCGAAGGATTCCGCCTGGCGTATTTAGAAGACGACGATGTGGTGGTCGCTGTCGCCGGTTATCGTATCTACACGAATCTCTTCCTGGGGAAGAACCTGTACATCGATGATCTGGTGACATGTCCGAATTCGCGATCGAAGGGTTACGGGGAACAGTTGATCAACTGGCTTCGCGACAAGGCAATTAAGGCAGACTGCAGGGCCTACCACCTCGACTCGGGCACGCAACGTGGGCAGGCCCACAAGTTCTACTTCAATCAGGGCTTTACGATTAGCTCGTATCATTTCAGTGAACAATTGACCGACGGAGGCTGAAAATGCACAGAAGCAGACTGGCTGGACTCATCATTGACTGCGAGACAGACGACCTCGATGCCGCCGCAGAATTCTGGGGCAAAGCGCTCGGCGCACCACCGGTGGACAGAGCGAACCTCGAAAAAAGCCCATACGTGGAACTGCCCATGCCGAAGGACGAAAACTACGTCGAGATACAGATTGTGGACCACCCCAGCAGGGTACACATCGACATCGAGGCCGATGACATCGAAGCCGAAGTCAAAAGGCTGGAGGAACTGGGTGCGACGCGCATCGGCAATATCAAGAGCTGGTGCGTGTTAGAGGCGCCCACCGGTCAACGATTCTGCGTAGTGCCAGTCGTAAGCCGGGATTTCGAAGAAAAAGCGAACAAGTGGGAGTAATCCCCACTGTTATCCAGACATAGGAACGTTATGCGACACTTTTGCATGTTAATAACTAGTTAGTACCTGTCCAGAATGCTGGGATTTTGCCGGTGTTGTTGCATGATTGCACTGCAAAATTCGGGCAATTTCGGATTTGTATTCGCGGGAGGTGACGATTGTTTGGAGTCCGCGTGCGTTT
>Ga0255052_10000764_pt1 | contig 25287 bp, 22 predicted proteins | sample JV7_2_21_MG_FD_188632 | JGI IMG/M metagenome (GOLD analysis project Ga0255052, IMG submission 188632) | Seawater microbial communities from Jervis Inlet, British Columbia, Canada - JV7_2_21 | ecosystem: Environmental > Aquatic > Marine > Inlet | place: Canada: British Columbia | collected...
ACAAGAACGTGACAGTAACAACAATATTACCAAAGAATATAATTGGGGATCGAATATGGCTGGAGGCATCGGTGGACTGTTAAGTCTGAATCAAAATGGATCAGACTACTCATATCTTTATGATGGCAAAGGGAATGTAACCGCAATCCTGGATAATTCACAGAATGTAGTCTCCTCTTATAGATATGATGCCTTTGGAAATCTTAAGGAAAAATCGGGAACATTAGATCAGCCCTTCATGTTCTCTACAAAAAGGCATGATGAATCAACAGGCTTATCATATTATGGTTACCGTTTCTATAGTCCTTCAATTGGTAGATGGATAACAAGAGACCCTTTGGGTGAAGCAGGTGGAGTAAATCTATATAGTTTTGTGGGTAATAATCCCATAAATCGTGTTGATCCATTTGGGTTATGGGGAGAAAATGTACATTCCGGAATAGGAAATACAAATTATGGCACGTACAAATGGGCAATTGATGCCGGGTTTTCTCCAGCCGAATCAAAAATTATTGCTACTGCAAATAATGCAGTTGATGCAGGGCCGGGAACGAGCTGGTTCCCTGTTTTTGGCAATCAATCAAGACATTTTAATCAGCCATATTTTCATGCAAGTAATGTTACAGAGACAAGAACTTATTGGGCAGATATTGAATTACAAAGGGCTGCTAAGTACGCGATAAAAGGTGATTGCAAAGCCGCATTGGGACATCTTGGCAAAGGGCTGCATAGCATCCAAGATAAATACGCACATAGAAATTGGGACACAGGATTCTTTGGAGCTAAGAAACATCCTCAGTGGTACGATAATTGGAATGATGCAAGAAATCAAAGCAGTACTACTTCAACAGAAATTGCAACAAGAAATTATTTTATGAGATTTAATAATTTGATCAAGTAAGAGATGTCTATTGTGACCGAGACACCTAAGCGATGTTTATATCTTCTGGCAGGTTTAGGAATCAGTATCCCTTTAAATTTTGTACTGATATTCATATGGTTAATCATTAGTAATTTGCTCGGCTATGGTGATTCTGGCCCTGACTGGGTCAATACGGTTTCGGATGGAATACAAATCGTCTCAATCATATTTTCATTGTTAATGTCACAATTACTCTTTAATCATCTAAAAAAGAAAGTCACAATAAAATCAAAATAACATCATTATAAATGTAGGGGCAGGCCCCCGTGCCTGCCCTCGCATTTCTAGCAACCTGTCACATGATCCAATAAAACCGTTAGCAAAAAGGCAACCACAGTTGATTTAGGTAGAATATATATATTGGGCTTATGAGTACAGTTGAAGTAGTACACCGCTTTTTAGTATCCTTAAGAATGTATCAGAAGGAGAAATTTAATATCTATCCATTTTCATTTTTAAAATTACAATTAATCTATTAAAACAACATAAAGCATATAGTGCATGATGAGCTTAAACAGGAACTCATTGAATTTATCTTTCCCTGATAATAATAAAAACAAGTCCGGTTTATTAATCACAGTCATTTCAAAAGTCTCTAACTACTGTTGTTATGTTTGATAATAAAAATCATTTCTGTATAACCAGAGACAAATATTTCTTTTCGTTATGTTTCTTCGCGGTCATATTATTTCAATTGGCTCTCTTGGCATGGCTTTATGATGCATCTGATAATTTCAATGCAAACGGAATGAGCCCTGAATTGATAGGAAGGAAGGGTGCCGTTGTTTTATCACTTGTGGAATTCTCTTTCTTTACACTGTTAATCCCTGTCATTCTCTGTCTTTCATATTCATTTTTTGGGAAATCAGGGCAGAGAAGCTTATTTATGATGTTGCCTTATCAGAAAAGAATAAAGCGGATAGAAGTACTGAATACGATTTACATAGTCACAATCCTGGTATTAACTGCTGTTATACCTGCAAGTTATCTGTACTTATGGAAAGTTCCGGTTTATATAGTTTTTAGAATGATTGCAACTTTATTAATCGCCGGATTTTTTATATCCGCTATTTATCATTTTGCTTATTCACTTTTCCGTAATTCATTTGCTTCAGTTACTGTTACATATCTGACTCTGTTTTTTTTAGTCGGTGGCATAATTTTAATGAATCCTCTTATTGAATGGATAGGAAACCCGGAGAGTGTGATTTGGATGACCTTGTTATTGAACCCGTTAGTGGCAACCGCTTTGTCTATCCACATGGATATACTCAGAACAGACCCTTTATATTATTTAAGTGTGGTCAGTGTCTTCAAATTTCAATATCCAGACATCGCGCAGTTCTGGATCTCATATGTTCTTATCTCAACAGTTTTATTTATGGTTAAAATAAAATACCCTGAGAAATAGAAACTTGACAGTAGTGATTCAGGTACGCATCATAAGTAATCAATAAAAGGAGGTCACTTACCGGTAATGAAAAAACAACGCTATAACGGAAGCCTATTTATTATTTGTCTGATCTGCCTGGCCCTGGTGCTGGGTTTATCTATGCATTCCTTCGGGGCAGAGGTAGATGCCGCATTCAAAGAAAAGATCAAGAGGTCAGCTGACAGGGGGATGCGCTGGTTAAAACACAATCAGTTGAAGAACGGCTCCTGGAGTGAAAATGTGGGCGTTACATCTTTTGTTTTAATGGCGTATATGAAAAGTCCGAGGAAATATAATGAAGAAGATGACCCATTTGTACGTATGGGTATAGAGTTCATTCTTGCCAATGTCAAACCTGATGGTTCGATATATAAAATGCACCCGCCTTCATACAATACCGCACTGGCTGTTTTAGCTCTGGAAAGCACAAAAAATCCTGAATACAAAGAAATCATAAAGAAGGCCCAGGATTATCTGATGGCGTTGCAAACTGACGAAAAAGAGGGTTACAGACCTTCAGATAAATATTACGGTGGAATCGGTTATGGCGGTGATGAAAGGCCTGATCTCTCTAATCTGCAATTTGCTATTGAGGCGCTTTCAACATCAGGAGTCTCAAAAGACAATCCAGTGTGGAAGAAAGCGATAAGCTTTATCGAACGTTGTCAGAATAGGAGTGAATCAAATGATCAACCATGGGCAAAGGATGATGGAGGATTTATTTACTCTCCCAAGAAAACATTTGTACCCGGACACGTATCTTATGGCAGTATGACCTTTGCAGGGATCAAGAGTCTGATATTTTCAAATGTCCCGAAGGACGACCCCAGAATAACGGAAGCAATGGGTTGGGTCAAAAAGAACTGGAACCTCGATGAGAACCCCAACTTCGGAAAGCAGGCTTTATTTTACTATTACAATACTCTTTCAAAGGCCCTTTCCCTCTATGGTGAGAGGATAATCAAGACTGATGATGGTGTTAAGCATGACTGGTACAGGGAACTAGCTGAAAAAGTCATGAGTCTTCAAGCCGAGGACGGTTACTGGGTAAACGAAAACATGAAATACTGGGAGGGTAATAAAGACCTGGTTACGGCCCATGCTATCATTGCTCTCGTAACCGAATATGACAGGTTTTAATAATATAGCATCACTGTCTCTCAAAATCACAAGGGTCATCTTTTCCACGATGACCCTTTTTGTTTTACTGCTACTCTTATGTTCTCAGGCAAGAGCATCATCTCCAGTTTATATTGCTGCGGAACCTGCGTTTGACGGCATGTACAGCAAGGGCAAGGGATTACCTGTCAGAATTATCCTCGAGAACCGGAAAGGTGATATAGTTAAGGGGACTGTTCATATTGCCGGGGGAACCATGAAATACAGCATTCCAGTTATTTTAATGCCCTATTCGATGCAGAAAAAATGGATTGTCTTTCACCCTCAAACCGGAAACAATATGCATCTTAACTTTGCATCTGAAAAGGACCTCACTCTTCAGCAAGAGGTTCATCTCATTCCATATATTGGCAAAAAGGATGTGGTGGTTTACATTTCAAAAGAGAAAGGCAATATACACTCTTTAAGCCCAGACTTTATCGGTAAAAGTCGGGTTACTGAAGTAACTCCTCAGGGGCTCTGGAATATATGGAATGGATATGAGCAGGCTGATTATGTTTTGCTTGATGCTGATGCAGTTGAATTTATGATGCTGTCGCAACTGAATGCGCTTAAGAGGTATGTCCTATCAGGAGGAGTGCTATATATTTCCGGGAAATCATATACTGGGGTCTATAATCACGATTTTTTTAAAGAGCTCCTGCCTGTAAAGATCAATGGACTAGTAAACGTCAGAGGTGATTTTTTTTATCCAAGTTCACCACCATTGAAAATTCTTTCACTCAAGGCAACTGACAGGCTAAGTTATCTGCATAAAATCGAGGACTCTGCTATCACGGCTGGAGGTAAAAAGGGGGATGGCCGTGTAATCCTGCTGTCTTTTGATCCTGCTGATAAAGCCTTTCATCCCTTCTTAGCGGAGCATGACATTTTCTCAGAAAGGCATGACAGAATAACCGCTTCGCCTCCTTTTCCGGGTGCAGACTGGTCTGAAGAGATCCGCGGATTTTACATGGATTACGTAAAGTGGAATGCCGCATATCTGCTTTGCTTTATTCCTCTTGGATTTGTGGGAAAAAAGGGAATGAGGAAAATATTATTGCTGTTTGTCGTTCTTCTCTTTATAACGAGCTTGTTGTCTTCCACGGGAATATTGAACGGTAGAAACCAGCTAAAAGGTATGACAGTATTAAGAGCTTACCATAATGAAAAGGATGTATTTATTCGCTCTGAATTAAGCCTGCTTTCAACAAAAAACACTTCAATTTCTGCAGAGTTCAAGGGCGGCTATCTATATCCGCTGGCTAATGACAGATTTTCGGGAAACCATGAAATAATTTTTCATGAAAAAGACAATAAAAAATTGACAGCTCATTTAGGTATGCTAGGTTATGAAAAAATTAAATGGAACAGATTTGAAGAACTGGATGACATACTAAATGTGAGTCTGATAATTCATAATGGCAGAATCAATGGTGACATTAAAAACCTGTCGAAACACGCATTGAATAGTCTCTTAATAGGGATGAATGGCAACTTTTCCCCTTTGCCGCCAATAAAGGGAGGAGAGCTGATCAATGTTGCGATTAATATTGGAGAAGACGCTTTAGAGCATAATACTGAAAAGTATAAATGGATGAATGACCTGGTTAATCTGGGGGCTGAGATGGAGGTTTTTCAGAAACTTGTAATTGTCGGGGTCTGGGAAAAGCCGGTTCTTAAGTTAGATAGCAGAAATTTAATTACATCAGAGAATAACACAGTTCTTATATACAGCATGTAATGGAGTCCGGACTTTTATGATAGCGATATCACAATTAAGATTATCACTGAATAAAAAATCAGTCCTGGACCGGATTGACATGATGGTCAGCAAAGGGGAAATCTTTGGGCTTACAGGGTTGAATGGGTCAGGCAAGTCGATTTTGTTAAAAGTCCTAGCTACTATTCTGAAACCTGACAGTGGGATAGTCCAAATCTCTGGTTATGATATTGTCAAAAATGTTAATCAGATCCGAGAACTTATTGGATATATGCCGGACGATGCTGAATATGATGACCGCTTAAGTGTAGAAGAGCATCTCGAGTTTTTCTATTCTATGTACAAGAGTGACAGGAAAGGCTATAGTTCATCAGCAGAGGAGTTAATGGATGTCCTAGCTTTACACGAAATCAAGAACAGTTTGTTGTCGGAACTTTCAATGGGAGAGAAACAGAAAGTTTCACTTGCAAGGGCTGCAATACATGATCCTTTAGTTTTGTTGCTGGATGACCCATACATTACAGTAGACCGGAAGAACCAGGAAAGGATTGAAACCATCCTCAAAGAGCGAAGCAAGAGAGGAAGAATCATTGTAGTTACTTCACGTTCTGTTAAATTATTAAACAATATTGCCCATAGGATAGGCGTTCTTCACGAGGGAAGTTTGAAATGGATCTTTCCTGCGGGTGTAGAAAGTCAGGAATCTATTGATAAAAAGATAGAAGGTTTAAAGTGAGGGCAAGATGAACCCTGTCTTTTTAAGGGAATGGAAATATTTTTTCCGCGGCAGCGCTCCGTACTACTTTCTGATTTTTTACGGAATTATCCACTTGTTGATATTTCTTGGGGTGTCTATGTCAATTTTACAGGGCGGATCAATATATGATGGCACTATGGAGAACACCGGCAGAATGCTGGCCGGGAGAATATTCGTAGCACAGCTTTTCTTTATCATGCTTTCATTCCCTGCGTTGTCAGTCAAGTTAATAACAAGGGATCATGAAGGTGCGACACAAAATCTTCTCCAGATTATGCCGTACGGACTATTTAGGATTTCTTGCTGGAAACTTGTCGCATCATTCACAGTCTGGGCACTGGCTATTATTGCGGTTATCCCTCTGATGCTTCTTTCTTTCAGCTTAGGCGGTATTTCAATGAATGAACTGGTCAGTCTTATCGGCATAATACTGGCGCTTGTTGTTTATTGCGGAGTGACAGGGTTATTGTGTTCATCTACAATTAATAGTCCTGCCCGGTCACTTGCGACGACTTATATTTCTGTATTTGCATCTGTATGTTTCCTGGGGTATCTGAACTATCCAGACTCAATTATTATGAAGTTTTTCCTTTTTAGTTTTTAGTAAAGCCTATGGTTCATACATCTAAAAATGGCTGCATCGAAGGCAAAATGCTTATGAAGGAACTGAGCCGGTTTAAGCGCTGTTATCGCCTGCAGTTTTTGATTAGCTACTTTAGTTGGGGGACTGCACTTGCGATAGTTCTGGTATTGTCTTCATATTTCTATAAAATCAGCATTTATAACTTTCATATGCCTGTCTTGGTATTTGCGCTTCCCATCCTGTCTGCAGTTATTTTGTCACTATTACAACCGATAGATTTAAATAAATTTGTATCGAATGTTGACAGAAGACTGGGGCTAAAAGAAAGGCTGCTTACATCCATTTATGTTCTCGAAGGAAAATCGACATATTCAACTCTCCTGTTGCGGGACACGCTTAATCATATGCGAATATCAAACCCTCAGTTATTGTTTCCAGTTAAGTGGTCTCGATCAATTTTACTTTTTACTGCACTGATCGCAACGCTTTTTCTATATAATTTTTACACTATCTCTTATATAAAACCAGTGAATACTCTCCATATCACAGACAACGCAAACATTGTTATCAAGGAAGAAGGTGAACGAATCAATCAATTTGCAGAAAAATTAAAACAAAGCTCGTCATTCAGTGAACCCGGTGAAAGAATTATTATCCAGAGACTGGAGCATCTTGGAAACACACTGAGCACCGCGAATCTTGATAAGCGGGAGACACTGTTACTGCTTTCAGATCTTTCATCATCGGTGAGGGACCGCTTAAATAGGAAGGGGACTTATTCGCATACTCCCGGTGACAATGACCCCGAATATAACGAAGAAGAGCTAAGGATGAATGTCCCAAACACAGACAGGGAAATTCTTGACTCACTTGTGCTTGCCAAAAGACATATTGCAGAAGCTGTCTTTTTAACCAATCGGGAGAACAAAGAATATTTAAGCAGCAGGGCTTCTGATTTAAAATCATACTCTGGACGAGAAATTATGTCAGAAGAAGGTGAAATGATTGATGATCTTTCATTGGGAGAGAGTGCTTCTTCTTCTGGCACTATCGCATCTACGGGACAGGTGGTTACAGGCTCAGGATATAAAATAAATCCGCTGAAACATGCGGCACATATATCAGATAAAGTCATATTAAAATACTCGGACAGCGTTATTCCAATTGAATCTTTGCCTGAAAGATACCATACTATAGTTAAAAAATATTTTAATGCTATCTCAAATGATAAATAATTTTTCGTGAGGAGCTATATAGAATGAAACCAGAGATTAATATTGAGGAGAAGTGCCGGGAGTATCAACAGAATATAAATAATATCGTTGACACTGTTGGAGAAGTTTTCATCGGACAGGAAGAAGTTGTCCAGCAGGTGGTTGTGGCTTTGATTGCCAACGGACATGTACTTATTGAAGGGGTGCCGGGCCTGGGAAAAACTTTACTGGTCAAAACCATTGCTGATGCATTGGATGTGTCATTCTCCAGAATCCAGTTCACTCCTGACCTTATGCCGGCCGATATAATCGGGACCAGGGTAATGCACAGCGTAGAGGGTGGCCCCCCTGATTTTACTTTCCAGAAAGGCCCTGTGTTTACTAATGTTTTACTAGCAGATGAAATCAACCGCGCCACGCCTAAAACACAATCTGCTCTACTGGAGGCGATGCAGGAATATCACGTAACAGCTGGCGGAAATCAATATGACCTGGATGATCCTTTTTTTGTACTTGCAACCCAAAATCCAATAGAAATGGAGGGAACCTACCCCCTTCCCGAGGCCCAGCTTGACAGATTCTTATTTAAAATTAAGATCCTGTATCCGACTTTCAAGGACATGGAGAGGATAGCAGATATGACCACCTCGCAAGAGACTCAAAATGTTAAAACTGTAAGTGACCGGGAAAAGCTGCTGGAATTACGGAAGGCAGCCAGAAAGATACTTGTATCCGAAGAGGTTAAACAGTATGCTGTTAAGATCGTACTTGCAACCCATCCTGATTCTCCTTACAGCAATGAAATTGTAAAAAAATATGTTCGCTATGGTGCAAGTCCCAGAGGAGTCCAGGCCCTGATTCTTGGGGGCAAAGTACTGTCACTGAAAGACGGAAGGTTTAACCTCAGCTATGACGACATCAGAACAGTTGCTATCACTTCGCTGAGACACAGGGTCCTTTTAAATTTTGAAGGTGAAGCCAACAATGTTGACACGGATAATATTATCTCAAACATTCTCCGGACATTATAAATGCAAGTAGTATTATCATCGGGCGGCGCAGGCTCTGTGCAATAAATATTTTACTCGAACAATTCCAACCTGATTATATTTATGACTTTAAACGAATATTCACATAACCATTAATTAAACGGACCACTGGTATGCGTGAACTGTTTTCTGACAAAGAATTTCTAAGTAGACTCGATCACCTGGTTTTCCTATCAAAAAGAATACATTCTGGGCGAAAAGGCGGAGTGCGGCGAGGCAGGAACTGCGGTTATGGACTTGAATATGCTGACCATCGGGAATATAGCAATGGAGACGATATGCGTTATATAGACTGGGATTTATACCGCAGGTCAGGAAAACTTTATACCAAGCTCTTTATGGAGGATGAAGACATAAACATTAATATTCTGCTTGATCGAAGCCGTTCCATGGACTATGGAGCACCGTCAAAGTTTGAATATGCGCTTAAACTTTCTGCGTCTCTGGGTTATGTCGGTCTATCTCTGTGGGACCGTGTCGGTGCTGGTTACTTTTCAAATGATATTGATGGTCTCATACCGCCTAGAAGAGGGAAAGGTCAGCTTTTTTCCTATCTGGAATTCCTCTGTTCATTCAAGGCCGAAAATTCGACTGACCTGAATAATTCTCTAGAGAATTTTGCTGAAAAGGTTAAGACACCCGGGCTTGTAATTATTCTGTCTGACTTTTTTGATGAAAAGGGATATGAAAGGGGCCTGAACTATCTGCTGTTTAAAAAATTCGAAGTTCATGTCATTCAGGTCCTTTGCAGTAAGGAGACCGCCCCTGAGTTCAGAGGGAAAGTCCGCTTACGGAACATAGAGGAAAACCAGGAAGTTGACCTGAATGCAGATGAAACAATTTTGAGAAGTTACCAGATTGAGCTCGAAAAATATAATTCCAGTCTCAGTAATTTCTGCGGATCAAAAGGAATCCTTTATCAGCAGGTGCTCACAGACACTCCCTTCGATGAGTTATTGACAGAATACTTTAAGCAGCAGCTGTAGGTTTTTTTTGGCATGCTGTTTATTTATATATCTAGGGAAATAGATGAACTTTATTAATACATTATTATTCAGCCTCGTCACTATTGTTTCACTCATCCTTATTTATTCAATAATGACAAAGAGGAGGACGGAAACCGTTTCTTCACTGTTCTTATGGAGGGGTATCCGGCAAATTCACAGGGAGCAGTCCCTGTTCAGGAAATTCATAAGAGAAAGATTATTTTATCTCCACCTGTTAATACTTATTTTGCTACTTCTCGCGTTATTTCAGTTCAGCCTCGGAAAATCATCGGGAAGAGGCATGGGGCAGAGAGTAATTTTGATCATGGACATATCCGCAAGCATGAAAACACTTGAAGGCGAAAATAGTCGTTTGGATCTTGCAAAGGAGAAGGCATTGGACCTGATGAGTAATTTGCGAAATCCGGAAGTGATGATTATCGCTGCGGGAACTCGAGTCAGGACGGTCCTTTCTTTCACCAGGGATTCCGGTGAAATAAAAAAAACAATAAAAAGTATGCAGTCGGAAGAGACGGTCGCGGACATAGAGGCGGCTGTTTTGCAAAGCAAGTCTTATTTAATGGATGGTATCTCTGTGTATCTTTTCAGTGACGGCGCTTTCGGGAGACTGACTTCAATCATTGATGCAACACCCAACCTCTCATTTGTTCCAATAGGGCAAACAGTGGCTAATATAAGCCTCAAGAACCTCGAAATCCTTGAGCAGATTGAAGGTATTTATAAGACTGCAGGGGTGTTACTTAAGAACTACAGTCCCGGTTCTGCAAGGTCTGATGTTGAATTATTTGCTGATGGAAAACTTATTGATGTGCAGCGAATTGAAATACCTGCCGGTGATGAAAGGGAACTGTTTTTTTATCATGTCCCCAAGGTTTTTAGAAACCTGAAGACAGTGCTGAACAATCCTGATCCTTTCCTTACGGATAACAGCAGATATTTTAGTCAACCAGAGCATCAATCCACTTCCGTACTACTTGTTAGTAGAGATAGTCATTTTTTAAGACTTCTGCTTGAGCAGTTCGAAGGCCATGATTTAATTATTATAAATCCAGACAGATATGAAGAAACCCTTAAACAGGCGGGAGAAGACTTTTATGACATTGGAATTTACGATAATTATTTGCCTTCTGCTGAAATGAGCAGGGCATCGATCTATATAAATCCGAATGAAAACACTCACGGAATTGTTTTGAGTAATAAATATATTGTTCCGGATCAACTTTATGAATTCAGGGATCACCCTGTTATGAGACATACTGATTTCTCTGATGTAATAATAAGGAAGGCCAGGATGATCCAGTCTTTTGAAGGAACTGCTCTCCTGGAATCCGGGAATTCCCCTTTAATTGTGATTACGGATGCGAACCGGCGGAAAAGGGTTGTTTTCAGTTTTGATATTAGGGATTCCAATTTTCCAAAAAGCATAAATTTTCCTGTATTTTTCAGTAACCTTGTAAACTGGCTTCAGCCTTCCGATGGGGGAATTGGAGGTTACAATATCAGCAGTGGAGATACATTTCTCAGGCTGCTTCCGCCTAAATTCAGAAATCACAAAAAGGCCACTATCAAATCTCCAGACAAGAGGGAATGGAAAACCGAAATCAAGGATGGCATGATTGAGTTTTCAAATACATATATGACCGGCATATACAGAATAATTTTTGATAGCGGAGAGATGGAGTTTGCGGTCAATCTCCCTGTATCCGAAACCGACATAACTCCTGCCCGTAACTTTCCATATGAAATAGAGACAGAAAAGGCACCACACCTGCCAGTACTGTCCACATCCGGAATATGGAAAATGTGCGGAGTATTGGCTATATTTCTTCTTATTTTTGAAAAATGGTTCAGGAAGAGACGCGCCTGGTAATTTAATTGCACTGGTAACGAAACATGGAATACTTAAAAATTGAGACACCTGTATATTTGCTGTTTGGGATTATTCTTATTCTTGCATTGTGGATCTATGACAGAAAAAACGGGCTTCCACTTAAATCAGGAATTATTAGATTTATAATTATCGGCTTCATTTTAACGGGTCTATCTGAACCACAGATTTCAATGAAGACAGCAAACATATGTGTATTGTTTGTTGTAGATGTTTCTAATAGTGTAAGTAAAAAAGATATCAATGGCATTAAGGAGTATATACTTTCTAAAGCTGAAGAAAAAAAACATGATGACCGTGTAGGGGTTCTAATATTTGCTGAGGACGCCAGCCTTGTTATCCCTCCATCCGACCTTCAAGAAAAAAATAATTTGACAAGTGAATTTCATCTGGGTGAGTATACCGGGGTGAACCCGGGCTTTACAGACATTGAGGGGGCTGTACTTCTGGCATCAAGACTTTTTCCTGAAGGATTCAGGAAAAAGATAGTCCTTATTACAGATGGAAACGAGAATACAGGTAAGGTCGCGGGCATTTATGATGAATTGAACTCAAAACGCATTACGTTAGATGTCCTTCCGACAGAAGGAGTGAAGCATAATGAGGTTTTTTTAGAATCGCTGCATGTACCATCACAAGTCAGGGAGGGCACACCTTTTATGCTTGAGGTAGTTATCAGCAGCAACACAGAAACTGGCGGTGAGCTGCATATTTATATGGACGGTCAGAGGGATGCGGTCACAAAGAAAGCGCTAAAGATTGATCCCGGTGTCCGTCAGATACAAAGATTTCCGTTAACTGTCGAAGAAGGAGGTTATCATACGATTTCTGTAGAGCTGGATGCTATACACGATCGTTTGTCTGTGAACAACAGCGCTGTAACTTCCGTATACGCAGAGGGTCGGCCGAAGGTCTTAATGATTAATGATATGTCAGCCGAAAACTCAGGGCGGTCAAAGAGATATCTTGGACAAATCCTTATAAAAAATAATATCAATACTGAATTCCTGTCTCATGAGCAGCTACCTACCGGAACATTGGCATATGCCCCTTATGATGCTGTTATCTTAAACGACATATCTTCCGGGTCGCTTATGTCTAAACAGATGCAGGCCTTATCCTCTGCTGTTCATGACATCGGCGTCGGGCTAATTATGGTAAGCGGTATACACAGTCTTGGATCTCAAGGGTTCGCCGGTACTCCTGTTGAATCTGCATTACCGGTTCGGATTGGACCTTCTTCCGGAAAACGTCCTTCTTCGATTGATCTCGTTCTCGTTCTGGATAAATCTGGAAGCATGTCCGAAGGGGATGGGGAATCCAAAATTGAGTTAGCCATAGAATCCACTCAGTCCATAATTGAAGTGTTCGGCGAAAATGATCAGGCCGGGATTATAGCTTTTGACAGTAAGCCACATTTAATAGCGTTACTCGGATCAATAGAAAACAGGGAAGAGATTATCAGAAAACTTCAGAGAATTAAGCCCCGGGGCAGCACTGATATTTATCCAGCTCTGCTACAGGCTTATGACTGGTTTAAAAAATCAGATGCTGTTTATAAACATATCATATTGCTTTCCGACGGAAAGACCAGGGAAAGAACCTTTGATGACCTGATCAAGAAGATGCAGGGGGAAAATATTACGGTATCTGTTATCGGGATTGGAAGAGACAGTAATATTCCACTCATGAAAGATATCGCAACTAACGGCAAAGGGCGGTTCTTTCAGGTTGAGGATGATCTTCATGAATTATCGAAGATCTTCAGGATAGACACCATGATGGCAGCGAGGACATCGTATGTTGAAGAAACATTCTCACCCCGCCTTAATGATCCCGATCCAATCCTCAACGGCATCCCGATCAAAATGCCCGATATGCACGGGTACATGGTTACTTCGCCCAAAAAAACAGCTTCTGTACCTGTTGCTTCACATAAAGGGGATCCTATTGTTGGATTCTGGAGATATGGATTGGGCAGTGCTTCTATTTTCACCGGAGATGATGGTTCTCAGTGGTCGAGGGACTGGATATCATGGGATAAATTCGGCAAGTTATGGATCCAGATGGTCAAAAGGACGATGAGGACCGTATCAAATAAAGGTAAACCACCGTCGTTTCTCGTTAGAGGCAATCGTGTTGAAATTACGCATGCGGTTTCTGAAGAGACAGCTACAATGCCAGTGACCGTTATGGTGAAGATTTTATATCCGGACGGAACGGCCTCGACCCTTAGACTGTTCCGGTCTTCCGCGGGTGTATATAATGGAGTCATTGATAACCTGGCTCCCGGCAGATATTTTGTTAATGCCGCAATTGAAAGCCCCAACGGTTATGCCGAGATATCGAGAGGAGAGTTTAGAATAAATGGCTATCAGGAATTTCTCACTCTTAACAGGAATGATACTCTACTTGCGGAAATTGCGTTAAATGCCAAAGGCAGGGTGATTAAAAGGGGTGACCCTTTATTTGAAAATGATGGAGAAAGTGTAAACAGGTATGTATCTGTATGGCCTTTTCTGTTCATGCTTGCTGCGGTTTTTTTCCTTTCTGAAGTTGCAGCTAATAGGGGTATAAATCCTTTCCGCAATAAATAGCGGTTTTGCTGCTGAAGTCTATGAATTATCCAGGTCTGACTATACTACGTCAAAAGCGATAATTATTCTGCAGTATTGACATGTTAGATTGTTTATTATTAAGTTATCATATTAGCATTCAGGAAATTTTGAATCAAAATCGGAGAAACTAAAAAATGGATGTTAACCCATCTGCTATTTTTAAACTGGCTACTGCGTACTGGGATTCCTGTGTTTTCTTGACTGCTAACAGGATAAACCTTTTTTCAATACTTGGCCAGAGTGAAAAGACCGCAACAGAAATTGCGGATGAATTAAATATAGAGCCAAGAGCGGCTGAAATGTTCCTTAATGCATGTATTTCTCTGGGACTGCTCGAAAAAAAGGACGGGAAGTATAAAAACTCTTCTATCTCAGATGCCTTTATGGTGAAGGGCAAGCCCGGTTACCTTGGGGATGCCATGAAGTACAGCGATGACCTCTACCATGTGTGGGGCAAACTTGAAGATACTCTTCGGTCGGGTAAACCTGCAATAAAGCCACAGACTATTCTGGGAGAAGACCCCGTTAAAACGAGAAACTTTATTCTGGGTATGCATAACCGCGCACTCGGGGTCGGCAGATCCCTGGCTGATAAAATTGATCTTTCGGGCAGGAAGAAACTCCTGGATGTCGGGGGCGGTCCGGCTACATATTCCATCCTCCTTGCTAAAAAGACTCCCGGCCTTACGTCAACGGTAATGGACCTCCCCAAAGTAGTTGAGATAGCTCGTGAGATTATAGTTGAATTTAAGATGGAAGACAGGGTCAGGGCTATAGAGGGTGATTACACAAAGGACCCTTATCCGGAGGGGAATGATTGTGTTCTGAATTCCGGAATGTTCCATCGAGAGACACCGGATTCATGCAGGATGCTTCTTGGCAAGGCATTTGAGTCTCTTTTACCAGGCGGACTTATTGTTGTAAACGATGTCTTTTGTAACAAAGAAAAGGACGGCCCTCCTTTTGTGATGTTGTTTGGTATCAACATGATGCTAACAAGTGATAATGGAACAGTGCACTCCACGGATGAGGTCTCACAGTGGCTGACAGAGGCAGGGTTTATTGATGTTTCGAGCGAACCTTTACCTCCTCCCATGCCGCATACTGTTGTTAAGGCAATTAAACCATAAATGAGAAAGGAGTTTATCGATGAAAAAGATGTTATCTGTACTGAACCTGATACTCATTACTTTTCTTTTTACCGCCGTACCCAGTCTGGCTGAAATCAAGAATCCAGCATCTAAATTGCCGCATGGCCCTTCAACGCAGGAAAAAATACAGATACCGAGTGCAAAATCCCTCGGAAACGGGAGATTCAGCATTGGTCACATTATTGTTGATACCATAAAAAAAGAAGTCACTGTTCCCGGAAGTTTGAAAATGAATGAAGGAGTCATCGAGTATATTGCCTCAATTAAAGGAGGTTTTAAGTTGTACGAAACTATTTTTGAACTCGAGACAAATGCATATGAATTTAATCTTGCGATGATTTTGATAGGCCTGGATCAGGAAAAGGGGAAGGCCCCTGCCCACCACTTTGACCCGAATGCTCCTGAAGGCGACCCTGTAGAGATATGGGTAGAGTGGGACGAAGAATCGAAAAAGAAGGTCCATCGTGCAGAAGACTTTGTTTTAAATGAAAGCAGCAAGAAAACAATGCCTTATACCAACTGGGTATACACAGGATCTACGGTTCTTGAGGATGGCACATATATGGCACAGATGGATGGTGTTCTTATCAGCTTTGTACACGACCCGTCATCAATTATTGAGTCTCCCACCGATTTTGGGGTTACACAGTACGGGATGTTAGTGGTAAATAAAAAGATAGTTCCGCCTGTAGGCACAAAGGTTCAGTTAAAAGTCAAATCCATAAAAAAAGATTAATTAAGGAGTACAAATATGCTGTTCATTCTGATAAATGAAACAAAAAGTGATCTAACCGATGATGACTATAAAGTCCTCGGGGGTATGATGAATGATTTCTATGAGAACATACCTGCCGATATTCGTCTGGTTGGTGATTATGCCACGCTTGACAGAAGAAAGAATTTTGCAATTCTCGATGCTGACTCAATAGATAAAATCAATGCACTAAAGGCACCGTTTGAGAAATATGTAAATATTGATGTCATTCCTGTTGAGCCAACCGCTTATTTTGCAAAAATGAAACAAGAGTGAATGAGTCGAGAATAAAAAGCCTTCAAAAGAAGTACCCTCGCATTCCTCTTCAGGTTCTTGTAAAAACCGATCTCCTGTTCCACGGGGTCAGGTACACACGGGAACTTGGCGAGGCAGGGACCTGGGCAATTTCCAATTATCAGCCTTATCGCTTTCAGGAAGGTGAAGAAGATCCTACCGGTAAGGGTTACATAAATATCCCATACCTGTTGACGATCGAAGGTGAGGGCCTCGTGAGAATTCTTGGCAATGGTGAGAGCCCGTACAGAATCGTTGCCGATGGTTCTTCCCATGTCCTGATGGAAGGGAATAAACAGGTTATGCAGGTAGCATTTCAGAAAAAGCCCCTCTGGCAGCAAAACAAAACAGCTGACGGGACACCAATGTCTTCAGTCGGGATCTCACAACATGGTGACATGCTTATCTTAAACCCAACACCGGGCTGTGAATATTTTCTTCACACGAATGAAAAGACCGGAGAGAATTATCGCTGCAAGTTCTGTCACTATGGTGTACCTGACAAACGGACGAAACAGCTAGGCCAGGAGATTGGAAAAGGGAGAATAGGTTCTGAGCACATAGAAAGAATAATGAATGTATGTGAAGCTGCGCAGCCAGAGATTAAACATTATTATCTGGTCGGCGGAAGTATGGTGAATATTGAAGAGGAAGGGAAACGCTACGTTCAACTGGCCGAGGCAGTACGAAAAGTAAATAAATCAAATTTCCCCGTATGCTGCGGCTCCTCATCCCTTAAGCGTGATGCAATGCTGCGATTAATAGATGCAGGTGTTACCGGTGTATGTTTCAACCTCGAGGTATGGGATAAAAACATCTGGGAGAAGGTCAGTCCGGGCAAGTCACTTTTTGTTGGACGGAATCAGTGGATACAGGGATTACTTGATGCTGTTGAGATATTTGGCAAAGGCAATGTCATGTCCGCATTTGTTTCCGGAATTGAGTTAACAGTAGAGAATGGATTTGATAAGATAGAAGATGCATTAGCCTCGTGCACAGAGGGTACAGAATGGCTTCTTCAGCATGGGATACTTCCGCTTTATTCAATACACTGGCCTTTCGCTACTCAGCCCGGAAAAGATTTTACACTGGATACTGTTCAGGATTATTTTATAAATTTAAATGTTGCACAGTATGAATTGAGGAAAAAGCAGGCCCTACCCTTTCCAAACGATTTTGTCTGCCACCAGTGCACCTACATGCAGTTAGAATGTGATTTTGATTATTATTCTAAGAGTTAGCTACTGGTAAGTCGATACTCCTCACATTATGGATTAAGGGTCTATCTTATTTCCATGCAACGGATGCAGCAACTGTAGGAGCGACTGAGGCTATACAGAATGCGTGCATCTTCCCATTTATACAATAATACAGCTGATGACAACAAAATTTGTCTGGAGAAGATTATAATAAAGGATGTCTGATAAAAATATAAGGGTTATTCAACAGGACTTTACTCTGCGCTACTCATTCCCTGTTATCTTTACACGTGATGTTTTCAGTATAGACAATCATGCATTGTCTAAGGTATTGCGAAGGACCGGTCAGAGAAACAGGGTTTTAATTATCATCGACTCCAGTGTTTTCAGCGCAACTACCGGACTTGTTGACAAGATCAAACGATATGCCAGCCATAACAATGCAGTTATTGAGCTGATTTCTCCTCCGTTTAATATGAGGGGAGGAGAGGTCTGCAAGAATGATTTAAATGACGTTGACAAGATTCATTCGCTTATCAACAAGCACAAGATGTGCCGCCACTCCTTTGTGCTTGCAATGGGAGGGGGAGCTGTGCTTGATGCAGCGGGTTATGCGGCGGCAACAGCCCATAGGGGAATCAGGCTAATCCGGATGCCTACTACGGTCTTGGCACAAAATGATGCCGGAGTGGGCGTTAAGAACGGGGTTAATGCCTTTGGAAGAAAAAATTTTGTTGGTACCTTTGCACCTCCCTTTGCCATATTGAATGACTTTGATTTTCTGAGTACTTTGTCATCAAGAAATAAAAAAGCGGGGATTTCGGAAGCAATTAAAGTGGCGCTTATCATGGACAGGGCATTTTTTGATTATCTTTATAACGAAAAAAACAACCTCGCTAATTTTTTGCCTGATGTAATGGAAGAAATGATTATCAGATGCGCTGAACATCATATTGAGCATATAGGGAGTTCCGGGGATCCATTTGAGCAGGGTTTGTCACGTCCCCTTGATTTCGGTCACTGGTCGGCCCACAAAATAGAAGAGCTTTCAGGAGGCGATGTTCGTCATGGCGAAGCGGTTGCAATAGGGATTGCCCTGGATTCGCTGTATTCCCATCATACAGGTCGCATAAATGAGATAGAACTGCATAAGATCCTTTCATTGCTTGAAGATATAGGCTTTGAACTTTATCACTGGTCTCTGGGGTGGATGGATATAGATAATGCCCTGAAAGAGTTCCAGGAGCACCTTGGAGGCGAACTGACTGTTCCTCTCATCAATGGCATCGGCAAAAAAACGGAAGTCCATGAAATGGATATAACTTTGCTCAAAAAATGTGTTAATATCCTTGCAGAAAGATACAAAGAAAAGGAGAAAAAGGATGGCAGCAGAGTATTGTCAGATATCGGCAAAAGAGGCCCTCGAATTATACTTCCTTGACAACCGGGCAAGACTGCTCGAGATAGCATCATTCCTGGATCGTATTGACAGGTACAGCGATGGGCTGTCGGCTAGGGAAGATTTCCGCTACAAATCATTTTTAAAAGCAATAAAGATCATCGTTGACTCTGATAAAGATAGGACCAAAAGGATCCAGCAGATCTTAAGTGACCCGACTGCCGAACCCCTTGATAGTGTGACCGACTCGAAGGCCTACGGTGCGTGGAAAGGTCTGGCTGATGAAGGTAATTGACCCGCACATTCATATGGTCTCACGGACTACCGACGACTATATGTCACTTGCACTGGGAGGGATACATACAGTAACAGAACCCGCTTTCTGGGCCGGGTTTGATAAAAAATCCGCGGACGGATTTCACGACTACTTCCATCACATTTCAACCGTTGAACCGGCAAGGGCCGCGAGATTCGGCATAAGGCATTACTGCTGGATCGGATTGAATTCCAAAGAAGCCGATAATCTGAAACTGGCCGAAGATGTGTTAAATATCATCCCTGAATACCTCGACAGGCCGACTGCTATAGGAGTTGGTGAAATCGGTTTGAACAAAAACAGCCGCAATGAAATAAAGGTCCTTGAAAAGCAGCTCGCAATTGCCGCTCAAAGGAATGAGCTTGTCCTCATCCATACGCCCCATCTTGAAGACAAGCTCAAGGGCACGCGTATAATTATGGATTTAATCCTGAACGAGCCCAGTATAAACCCTTCCCGCGTATTGATCGACCATGCAGAGGAACATACTATCAGAGAGATTAAAGACAACGGGTTCTGGTTCGGGCTCACTCTTTATCCTAGCTCCAAGGGGAGCCCTGAGCGGGCTGTGGATACGGTAGAGATTCTCGGTTCCGACAATATCTGCATTAACTCATCCGCGGACTGGAGCGTCAGCGATCCCCTGGCCACCCTGAAGTGTGCCAATGAAATGAGGAGGCGAAGGCATTCAGAGGATTTGATTAAGAAGGTGTTTTACGACAACCCTTGTGCGTTTCTTAGCCAGTGCCCGAAGTTTAAGCCTGCGTGATAACCTACTGCACGAACATACACCCTGGCGAGAGCTGGAATGAGGTATTCAGTAATTTAACCTCTCATGTCTTGAAAGTGAAAAAAAATGTCTCTCCTGAAAAGAGTTTTCCGATAGGGTTGCGACTGTCTAGCCTCGCTTCACTCGAAATAGATGATAACGCTTCTGCACAATTCCTCGACTGGTGTAAAGAAAACGACTGCTATGTACCGACAATAAACGGGTTCCCGTATGGCTCTTTTCATTCGACTGCCATAAAAGAAAAAGTCTACATCCCAGACTGGCGGTCAACAGAGCGAGCCGATTACACCATCAGACTTGCAGGTCTGCTCGATGCATGGCTGCCTTCAGAGATAACCGGCTCCATTTCGACTGTGCCCATCGGGTTTAAAAAACATATTGTAGATAAAAATTACAATCAAATCAAACAGAATTTAGTGAATGCTCTTGAACATTTTGCACGAATCAAACAGAAAAGCGGAAAAGAGATAGTGCTCTCTCTCGAACCTGAGCCTGGATGTGTTTTAGAAACAACTGCAGATGTAATAAATTTTCTTGAACAGATGAAATTTCCACAAGAACTGAGAGACTGTATAGGAGTCTGTTTCGACTGCTGCCACCAGGCTGTTCAATTTGAAAAACCGTCTGAATCTCTCTCCCTGCTTTCCGAAGCGGGCATACGCATTGGGAAGATTCAGGTGTCATCGGCTTTACGCATGAGGGGATTTGATCCTACACTACTGAAAAAATTCTGCGAACCGTGCTATCTACATCAGGTTGTGATCAAAAATAGAGACAGCACATTAACGCGTTTCAATGACCTGGATGAGGCATTAGAGAGCTATGGCGGAAACCCTGGAGAGGAATGGCGGGTCCATTTTCATCTGCCAGTCTTTATTGATGAGATGGATAATTATGGAACGACAAGATCTTTTATTGAAGATACGGTTTCACTTGCGGAAAAGGATATTCTTCTTGAAGTTGAAACATATACATGGGATATTCTGCCTCATGAATTTCAAATGGAACCGATTACAGATTCGATAATACGTGAAATTCAGTGGGTGCAGTCACAGGTAAATGAATAGAACTGTTGTACTCAATGTGGTGGGTCTTACACAATCGCTGATTGGTCAGCATACTCCTAATCTGAGTTCACTCCTTTCAGGGAGCGCATCCATAAGGACTATCACACCTGCTGTTACCTGTTCAGTTCAGTCTACCTATTTAACGGGCAAGCTCCCGTCAGAGCATGGCATTGTCGGAAATGGATGGTATTTCCGGGACCTGTCGGAAGTTCGTTTCTGGAGCCAGTCCAACCGGCTGGTACAGTCTGAGAAAATATGGAACACTGCCAAGAAACGTGATCGTTCATTTACATGTGCAAACAACTTCTGGTGGTACAACATGGTTACAGATGTTGACTGGGCGGTAACTCCCAGGCCGTTGTATTGTGCTGATGGGAAAAAACGCCCTGACTGCTACTCAATTCCGCCTGACCTCCGGGACAAGTTCAACAGGGAGTTCGGGCAGTTCCCTCTATTTCAGTTTTGGGGACCGGCAACTTCCATAGTTTCAAGCGAATGGATTGGCAAGGCTGCTATGGCCCTTGAAAAAATGTATCAGCCGACCCTCAACCTCGTATACCTTCCCCACCTTGACTATGTGCTTCAGAAGGAAGGTCCTCTTGGCAATATATCGAAAGACCTTAATGAAATCGACGAACTGTGCGGGAGGTTAATTAACTTTTTTTGTGAAAGGAAATGTAGGGTCATAGTCCTATCCGAATACGGCATCACACCCGTTAAAGAAGCGGTACATCCAAACAGGATACTGAGGTCTGTTGGTTATCTTGCTCTCAAAGTTGACCTTGGGCACGAGTATCTTGATCTCGGCCGGAGCCGCGCGTTTGCTGTTACAGACCATCAAATAGCTCATGTCTATGTAAAAGAAAAAAACGATATACCTGCTGTCAAGGAACTGTTTGACAACACTACTGGAGTTGAATATGTACTTGATGAGGATGGCAAAAGGGCTTACGGACTTGACCATGAAAGATCTGGAGAATTGGTTCTCATTTCTAATAGTGCCTCATGGTTCACTTATTATTTCTGGGAAGATGATGAAAAAGCACCTGATTATGCACGCACAGTAAATATTCATGCTAAACCAGGATATGACCCGTGCGAGCTTTTTATTGATCCCGCAATTGCGTTACCGAAAGTTAAAATAGCCTGGACCCTGTTTAAGAAATTTATTGGCTGCAGGTATCTCATGGACGTCATACCCCTTGACGCTGGTCTCGTCAAAGGGTCTCATGGGCGAGTTAATGACAATGAAAGCCATGGGCCGATATTAATGACATCAGAACCCAAACTCATTAATAGTCAGACACTCGGGGCAACACAAATATTTGATATAATACTTGATCATGTTTTCTGCGATTAAGCCCTATATAGAACTCTGCCGTATAAGCAACCTCCCGACGGTCTGGACAAATGTCCTGGCAGCAATAGTACTGTCAAGTGCAGGGTTTCAAGGGACTAATTTCCTTCTCCTCTTACTTTCGATGTCCCTTCTTTATTCAGGAGGCATGTGCCTAAATGATATATACGATGAACAGGCCGACAGGATCAAGAGGCCACTTCGTCCGATCCCTTCAGGCAGGGTTTCATTAAAAGATGCAAGGTCACTTACTGTAGGTCTATTTTTAACTGCGCTAGCCCTGTTTTATATTGTCCCTTATCCAAAGGCAATTTTTGTGGCTATTCTACTTCTGATGCTCATTATTATCTATGATAAATATCACAAGGTTCATCGTCTCAGCCTTGTTCTGATGGCGGCCTGTAGGTTCATGGTATTCGCGGTTGCCTCCATAGCTGTGACAGGCGAGGCCGGTTTTCTCGTAATTGCGGCTGGCCTGATACAGTCTATTTACACACTATCCATTAGTATTGTTGCAAGGCATGAAAATAGGTTTAAAAAACCGTTTCCCTTCCCGGCAGTACCGGCAATGATTGCAGGCATGTCATTGATAGATGGCGTGATCATGGCGTATTTTGTTTCACCCGCATGGATTGCCGCGGGAATTGGTGGAACACTTCTTACAATGTTTGGTCAAAGGTATATAAGAGGTGATTAAATTGAAAAGAATACACCTCTAACAACTATCTAATGTGGGAAGGAGATGAAAACAATCCAGTGAATTTCTTATTTACTGATTAGCTGATTTATAAATTCCTGAATCTCTACTGAATAGTATTTATAGATATAACCGCCGGCAATAAGAAAAATAATAAATTTTATCAATTTTGCTGTATTGAAGCGTTTTCGGGATTGCTCGAGTTTCTCAATTACTGCTGACTGTTGCTCCGGAGTCTGTAATATTTTGTCGCATGCCACACACCGCATCGCACCTTTTAAAACATTATTACCGCAATATGGACACGTTTCAAAATTTAAATTCAATTCATTCTTCTCTTTGTTAATAAATCCTGATGCCATTTCTTATCCTCCTAATTTGCATATTCCTCGTTATGATTATTTCATTAACCATTTAAGGTGAACCTTTCATTGCCTTTTATATCGAGTTAACTATATGTAATCTTTAATTTATTTAACTATGAGGATTATGTGTGAAGTCGGACAAACAGAAATTTGATTCCCTGCTCTGGTACTCCATGATATATATAATTTACTTATTCATGTATTATTCATAATTTTTTTCAGATTCTATGTTATAATCTGAAACTTTAGAATCCAGATATATTTCAAAGTCATATTTATTGCCCAAAGGAGAAAACTGCCATGATTATTATTGGTGAAAAAATTAGCGTAATTGCGAAAAAAGTAAGGGAGGCGATGGACGCCCGTGACCCCAAACCTATTCAGGAACTTGCGGAAGCTCAGTGGAAAGCAGGTGCACATTTCATAGATGTAAATATAGGACCGGCAGAAGATGACGGCGAAGACCTGATGAAATGGATGGTTGAAAGCATTCAGGAGAAAGTCAAGGCGCCGCTTTGTCTTGACACCACAAATGCCACTGCCCTTGAAGCCGGTCTCAAAGTACACAATAATGAATGGGGAAAAGCACTCATTAACTCCACTTCCAATGAACCGGAAAGATTTATAATGCTCGAACTCGCTGCCAAATATAATTCGCTCTGTATTGCACTTACTCTTGGCAAGGGTAGTCTTCCTGCTGATGCAGAAGAGCGATGCGGAATTGCTGCAGAAATTATGGCAAGGGCAGCAGAATTCGGCGTACCTATGGAGGACCTGTATCTTGATCCTCTGATTCTTCAGGTTTGTACCATGCAGGACCAGGCAAATCATTCCATCCAGGCTATCAAGATGTTTCAGGAATTGAATGATCCACCGATGAAGACAGTCGTAGGGCTCAGCAATATATCAAATGGAGTTCCCAAGGAAATGCGCAGCCTTATTGACAGGGTTTACCTTACATTATTAATGTATGAAGGTCTTACAGCTGCAATAATGAATCCTCTTGACAAGGATCTCACTGACGTGGCAAAGACTTCTGATCTTTTCCTTGGAAATACTTTGTATGCTCATTCTTATCTTGAGATGTAAATTAGATTTTAAATTTGATTTTTTATTTTTTTGGAGGTTGATATGAGTTATGTAGTTCCAAAAGAAAGTTTTAACGGTAAGGTTCTGTCAGTTGATTTTGGGAAGGATGACAATGCCCTGGTACTGGGCGGCGATAATGCTCTGCCTTTTTTGTCGTTCGATGGTGAGCTCCCTAACAGACCAGTAATCGCCTTTGAAGTTCAGGACTGCCCTCCTGATGACTGGCCTGATACGGTGAAAGACGTCTATAAGGATGTCAGCGGTGATCCCGTTACCTGGGCAAAGCACTGTCAGGATAATTTAAATGCAAAAGCGATCGCACTCAGGCTAACAAGCACTCATCCTGACAAAGACGATCGGTCTGCTGAAGATGCGGCTAGAACAGTAAAAGAAGTTCTGTCAGCTATAAATGTTCCTCTTATTATTCTCGGCTCCAACAATATAGAGAAAGATGCATC
>Ga0255052_10000765_pt1 | contig 25282 bp, 23 predicted proteins | sample JV7_2_21_MG_FD_188632 | JGI IMG/M metagenome (GOLD analysis project Ga0255052, IMG submission 188632) | Seawater microbial communities from Jervis Inlet, British Columbia, Canada - JV7_2_21 | ecosystem: Environmental > Aquatic > Marine > Inlet | place: Canada: British Columbia | collected...
AACCCGAGCATTTCAGTACAATTTGTGTCACGTATAAAACGACAAAAAGACTAGGCCGAAAAGAAAAAGATTTTTCGGCCCAGAGATACTATATTTATTCTTGACAGGAACCTATATGGGTGACCCTGCGCAGCATTCACTTGCTTAGGATCCTCAGGACACGGTTGGGGCTCTATTTGCAGCCAATTTGCAGGCAAGATCTCTAAAAACCACGGAAGATCGGGCACAAAGGCCACGGAGGACACAGCCCGGCCTCCGGCCGGAACCAAAAAGAAAACTAGAAACTACGGAAAACACGGAATACGCGGAAAGAACAAAATAAGCAGATTGACTTCTTCCGTGATTTCCGCGACTTCCGTAGTTGTTTAAAAATGCAGTCGAGATATTATCTGGAAAAATATTTCAGATGTTGGCAGCTTGTAATGCAGAGTTCAGTTTATCTGCGTTAATCTGTGATTTCAACTTCGTGCCTTAATGGTAAGAAATAGTGTTCATTCCCGTTCGGCTACGCTCAGGGCAGGCTGTGGTTTCAAGTCTTTTCTTTTCCCACAATAAATCCGCCTTTATCCCGTATCCTGTCGAAAGAAGATTTTTGCCGAATTTGTTTGTTTTTGGCTGGGACAATAGGTAAAATACATCACGTGTCAAGGAGTTTGCTTAGCGAGGGGGAATCCGTGGCGAAAGCACCATGAACCTTACGTCTCTCATAGATCGGACCAACGGATTTGAGGTTAGCTGAAGCCAACAAGATGAGGGCTAGGATCAAATGGACAAATCCAATCTTAATCAGTGGGTAGACCTAAGGTATCGTTACCACCTCGCGGGACGAACACTACTATTCAATAACCAAATGCAGACTGCTGTCCTAATGTTGGGTTATGCTATAGAAGCCCACATGAAGCAATTGATCAGTGCTGACAAAACAATTGCCAAGAAGCACAGTTTTGGCCACGATTTCCATGGCTCATATGCGATTCTTCGGTCAGCTGGGTATCTGTCTGATGTTGACGTAAGTGAAGACTTTCTTCTATTTGTAGAGGACAACTTTGATCGTAGATACCCCAGCCAGACTGATGGTACCATCAAACGTGCTAATTCAAGAGGACATGCTATATCAGTGTCTCCCACGGTCATTATTCCTTATGATGAGTTTATCCTGCAGCTAGACCATTCGTTGACTCTAGCATTTCAGAACCCAGGGGCATCTGTATTGATGCATGCAGCCAAAAGTGTGGATTGTTCTGGTGGAGAGTACTTCTTTCATAATAACTATTCTGCAATAGCCAGGTTAGATATAGCCCTAAGACTATGTGAAGAAGATTTGCTTTTGCTAAAGAATCGTGAGCCGCATCTATATGACATCAACCTGAAGGCCCATCAAGACAGAAAGTTGTTGCTAGAAGATCCAGAGAAGTTACTAAATTCCAAGAATATAGGTATGCATATCAAACCGGGTGGAGGAGTGAAAGGGGCGCTGAAGTCGGCAAAGACATTCGTTTATCCAGGTAAAGTAATCAATAATCCGGATGGGAGTGTTACTCACAGCTCATCCTACTGAAAGAAAATAAGAAGCTGGTTCTAGGAAAATAGACAAAACAGGGACGAGAAGATAGTGACTGTCCCTAATAGATCCAATAAATCCCAATAAATAGCTGTCATTTACGATGACAACCATACTTCACATTTCAGACATGCACGACTGGGACGGTCAAACTCTGAAATACTTGGAAGGATTCGTCAAGTCTCATTCCAAGGCCGATGTGGTAGCTGTTACTGGTGACTGCTTCTTATCGAACAAGAATCCGTTGCCAGACAGCTGGAACACATGGCCTCACCGTCTAAAGCTATCGGTTCCGGGCAACCACGATGGAAAGAAAACGTTCGATCGCCTGATAAAGTGGAATCACACGGCACCGTATGTTTGCCTGCATGGATGGGATGAAGTGAAAGAAGAGCATTACGTCGTTCGGCACAAGTGGGATCGCTTAGAATCTTATGTCTCCCATCCGTATGATATCACGTTCATTGGCTTAGATGGCAGTAAGGTCCCCATAACTGGCAAGGAAATGAAGGACCAAATCAATGAACTGGATGCGTCTTTGACTGAGACAGGCTCTGCCTTAGTGATTCTATCTCATTGGTGGCCACAGGCGGACGAAGTGCCACAAGTTTGGGAAATGATGCTCAAACTGTGTGGTAGAAGACGGTCCCTGTTGATACTCTGTGGGCATGAGCATCATCGTTTGTCCGAGAGGCCACGATGGTCGGGGCCTGTCTACATTCAAGGCAAAGGTGTAAAATGTTACTGTTCACATGTTTTCAGCCAAGAAGATAAAGGTAATCTCATCACCTGGGACGGCGATTGTTTCGTATGTAAGTGAGCTAAGGGGAACTAGGGACAGCGACTTATTTATGGCTGGAAACAGTTCACAGAAAACAGTGACTATCCCTAACAAAAAGATGCAAAATGACAAGTCAAAACTAAAACCGATAGTGCGACTAAAGGGTTTCACTCTTCTTGAACTCTTGATAGTAATGTCCATTATCGTCTTATTAATGAGCATCCTTCTGCCCTGCCTTTACAGAGCAAAAGAAAGTGCATACGAACTATTTGCTATGCAAACCGAAGTTGATGAAGAGGGAAAGGTTCGCCTGAAAATTCAAGATCCCTCTGATAGAAAAGCACAAGACGACATATACATGATAAAGATTGAGCGTCCGGGCAGGGGCCAGGTTCGCTTAAGAAAGCCACATCCGTCCGGCATGAAACTAATAAAGAGAGATGGTCAGGAGTATATCAAATGGAGACCTGAATGGGATCATATTGATACAAGGAGTAGAATCACTCTATGGTTGTATAATCAGATTTCCTATCAGTAATTTATGGAGGCAAATATGAAAGATAAAAAAATCAACCGCAGAAGATTTATTGCGGCAACTTCTATCGGTACTGCATCTGCAGTTTTTCCGGGAGGGTATTGTTTGTCGGGGACCAGTTACAGAGGGAAAAGCAAACTTGCAATTACCGGAGGTAAACGCCTCAGGGAAAGACCATTTACTTCATGGCCTCAGTCGAGCAAAAGGATAGAGGATTCACTTGTTGAAACGGCTAAAAGCGGATGCTGGTATAGGTTCCAGAGCGGTTCTAAGAATGTACATACTTTTGAGAAAAAGTTTGCAGAGTTCGTAGGAACAAAGTACTGCCTGGCAACAGGATCGGGAACCCAGTCTCTGCATACGGCTCTATTTGCCGTTGGCGTGGAAGCGGGAGATGAAGTGCTGGTGACTCCGCTAACATATATAGCTTCACCACAGGCAATATTCCTGAATAATGCCCTGCCGGTCTTTGTTGATGTGGACCTTAATACATTTCAGATGGACCCGCATAAAATGGAACCGTTGATTAATGCCAATACAAAGGCGATAGAACCTGTACACATAGCAGGGAATCCATGTCAAATAGACGAGATTATGGAGATTGCCAAAAAGCACAGTCTTAAGGTCGTAGAGGATGCAGCCCAGGCTCATGTTGCTGAATTAAATAATAAATCAATCGGAACGTTTGGCGACCTTGCCTGTTACAGTTTTCAGGACAGTAAAGCGCTTCCATGCGGAGAAGGCGGCGCGATTGTCGGAGACGATAAAGAACTTATTGATTTATGTTATGCTTTTCATAATATTGGTCAGCCCGGCACCAACAGTAGCGTAAAAGGTACTATCATGGGACCGAAATACAGGATGAATGAATGGGAAGGGGCAGTATTACTTGCTCAGATAGATAATGTAAGGAGACAAGTTGATTTACGGAATAAAAATGCCGCTTATCTCACGAAAAGACTTAATGAGATACCGGGTATAGTTCCTCAGAGGTTATGTAAAGGAGTGACAAAGGGCACATTTTATCTTTATGGATTCAGGTACCTGAAGGAGTATTTTAATAACGTTCCGAAGAGTAGATTTCTCAAGGCATTGAGAGCAGAGGGTGTTTCAAACACTGATATATACTTTGACAGGTTAAATAAACGGAACTTTGTAGAACATACTTTAAATTCGAAGGCATTCCAGTTGATATATTCAAAGGAGAGGCTCAAGAGATACAGGGAGCAGAATGAGTGTCCTGTTAACGATAAGCTCTGTGAGCAGGGTGTTTGGCTCTGGCAGCAGTTTCTGTTGGGGACGAAAAAGGACATGGATGATATTGCAGATGCAATAGCAAAAATCTATAAAAATAGAGATGAACTGGCAAACTCTTATACCCTTGAAGGGTGGGAAATTCTCGCGAGTATAACCATAACCTGTTATTGTAAGATGACATACTCGCGCAAGAACACGAATTTTAGGTCGGGAACACTATATTATGAAGCCACTTACCCGCGCATAAACGCGAAATCTCAATCGAGAGCACTATAAATAGGGGTTAGCATGGGGGTCAGAAGGAGACTATCATGAAGCTTTCATTCCTGATGCCAATCTTGGCAGCCGTGTTGGCGGTTGTGCTTGGCGGATACGTCACCAATGCCGGTGAAACGCCACAGGTGATCGTCCTTAAACTCGATGATGTGGTTGCCTACGGCTCGGAAGATGGCTCGCCGGTATCTGACCGGTGGCAGCGGATCACGGACTTCCTCAAGGCATCCGAAATCAAGGCGTCATACGGGATCATCGGCTTCTCCTTGGAAAAGGACAACGAGGCATACTTCGACTGGATCAAGGATCTGCATAAGAGTGGCCTCATCGAGTTCTGGAATCATGGGTACAGGAATCGGAAGGCCACGGACAAGACCGGGGAGTTCGAGGGATCGTTTGAGGAGCAAAGGGGTGCCCTCGAAAAAACTCAGCGGCTTGCCAAGGAGAAGTTGGGTATCGAACTGAAAGTCTTCGGGCCGCACTGGAGCGGGACGAACAAGCACACTGCACGAGCATTGGAAGGCATTCCCGAGATCAAGATCTGGTTCTACGGGCGAAAAGGCACGACCAAGTTCATCTTCCCGAGGTTCTTGACGCTGGAATATCCGACGCACGTCGCTGATTTCGCCAAGTTCAAAGCGGCCTATGAGCGAGTCGGGCACGACAAAAAGTGTTTAGCCCTTCAAGGACACCCCAATAGTTGGAACGACGAGCGTTGGGCCAACTTCGTGAAGATCATTGAATATCTCCGGTCCAAAGGCTGTCTTTTCATGACCCCCTCAGAGTACATGGCGAAGGTGTCGAGGCATTAGGAAACTAGGGACAGCCAACTATTCATGGCTGGAAACAGTTCATATGAAACGGCGAGTGTCCCTGGAGAAGAAGATGCAAAACGACAAGTCAAAACTAAAGCCGATAGTGCGACTAAAGAGTTTTACTCTTCTTGAACTCTTGATAGTAATGTCCATTATCGTCTTATTAATGAGCATCCTTCTGCCCTGCCTTAACAGAGCAAAAGAAAGTGCATACGAATTATTTGCCATGCAAACCGAAGTTGATGAAGAAGGAAAGGTCCGCCTGCAAATTCAAGACCCCTCTGATAGAAAAGCACAAGACGACATATACATGATAAAGATTGAGCGTCCGGGCAGGTGCCACGTTCGCTTAAAAAAGCCTCATCCATCCGGCATGAAACTAATAGAGAGAGATGGCCAGGAGTATATCAAATGGAGACCTGGGTGGGATGATATTGGTGTGCATTTGATTACTGTTGTATTTGAAGGTGAAGAAATCTCTGAGAAAGAAATTCGAATTTATGTTTTCAACAAAGAGCTTTTGGAAGCTGAGCGAGAAACGAAGGACGCACCACATTAAACCCATCAAGCCCCGAAACTAGCGCTTATGATGTTGGAGCGGCGTCTTATGAAATCAGCCTTGAGTCCAGTGAACCATGATCACACTAAAGCCAAGAGGATTACTTTTATGCTCCTTTTCTCATTTTTTGTCATGCCCGTTGTATGTGGCCGAAACTAGGGACAGCCCAAATCCTAATAAATCCCTGTCCCTGATAAAGCCCTAATAAATCGAAATCCCCTTGAAAAACCTATTGACTATGTGTAGCCAATAGGCTACAATGATCGCATGATCGAAATTCGTAAGACGGATACGTTCGCAAAATGGATTGATAGCTTGCGTGATATTAAAGCTCGAGTTCGTGTTCTCGTACGAATCGAGCGATTATCACTCGGAAATCCAGGGGATGTAAAGCCAGTAGGCAAGGGAGTATCGGAATTACGAATTGACTATGGCTCCGGCTATAGGGTCTATTACAAGAAAGTTAGGCAAACAGTGATTGTTTTGCTGGCGGGTGGCGACAAGCGTACACAAACCAAGGATATCAAGACCGCCCAGCGTCTAGCGCAAAATCTTTAGAGGTTGAATCATGGCTAAAACTAAGACTACACGATACGATGTTGCCGAACATCTGAGGACTCCGGAGGAGATGGCTGCTTACTTCGAAGCTTGCTTGGAAGAAGCAAACGGCGATGCTGCTTTCATTGCCAAAGCGCTTGGAGATATTGCTCGCGCCAAAGGCATGTCGCAGGTGGCACGCGAAGCCGGTTTGTCACGCGAAAGCCTCTATAAAGCTCTTTCTGGTGATAGAATCCCGGCATTCGATACGATCCTGAAAGTCATTTCAGCTCTTGGCTTGAAGTTGCACGCGGAAGCGCTGTAACAGCTCAAAATACGTGAAATACGTGAAATAGGGACAGCCCACCTATTTACGTTCTAATGTTTTGGCACTTATAATTTGGAGCTGAGCTTTATGAAATCAGCTTTGAGTCCAGTGAAACATGATCACACGAAAATGCAGAGATTTGCTTTTATGCTCCTCCTCTCATTCTCTCTTACGCCGGTTGCGTGTGAAAGTAGCACCCCGGCGGCTGAGAAGGTGTTTGCCTATCTTAAAGGGTTGGGAAACGGCTCCTATCTATTCGGGCAGATGGCCACCTGGGTGCACAATGAGAATCCGGACATGGATCACGGCAGCAATTGGCTAAAGAAGGTATACGATCACACGGGGAAGATGCCCCGCTATGGTTGTGTCACCTATGATTTTCACGACGATCCCTTTGACGATTCGGATTGGAATAACGGGGTCAAAGAAATGTGGGATCGCGGCATGATTGTAGGTGTGTTCACGTTCTATGCCAACCCGTCAGGAAGATCATGGAACGATCCGGTTGATATCGATCCGATATTTGCCCCGGGAGATAATCCGACCAAACATAACTTCTACAATCAGATGGACAGGATGGCCGCCAATCTGCAGTGGTTGAAGGATCAGGGCATACCTGTTGTCTATACCCCCTTTGTGGAAAGTGATGACAGGAACAAGTGGCACGCCAAGGTCGGAAGTGCAAACGCCATCATACTCTATCGCCTGGTTCACGACTACTTTACCAATGACAAGGGCCTTGACAATATCATCTGGGCCTATCATACCACCGCCAATCACGGTGCGCTGGAAAAGTACTATCCGGGCGACGCCTATGTGGATGTCCTGGGAAAATCAGCCTATGGCGCCGGTTTGAATTTTTCCGAGTATCACTGGGCCGTCGAAAAGAAGAAAACGGCCGGAAAGGTGATCTGGTGGTCGGAACTGGGGATCCGTGGACGTTCGGATCCGCGTAGAGATTGCCTGGATGTGATTAGAAAGCTGGAAACCAGTTATCCCGAACTGGCAGGATTTGTCTTCTGGAGTGACAACGGGCATTATAACGTGATCGGCAACAACAATGGACCTGAGCTTATGGCACATCCAAGAATTGTTACCCTGGAAAGGGATGACTAGCGGCTTTACAAGACAATCCTGGTTCGGTACAATGACGGCTGGTCTGATGTTCGTGATTCTAAATCACAGTGTGGAATAACTCTTTAAGGAGACCGACAATGAAATATTTGCTTGCGGCATCATTTGTCCTTGCCTTGCTGGTTGTGCCCTGCGCCGGCGGGCAAGAAGCGCCGGCGGAAGACAAGATCTCACTTCGTATTCTGTATGCCGGTATGCCCGATACGGCTCGACAGAAGGATTTCGTTTCTTTCCTCGGCAAGCACTTTGTGGAGGTCAAATCCGTTGACGTCGGTTCCTTCACGCAGGAACAGGCCAAGGACAGTGACGTGGTGATCCTTGACAAGGACGGAATTCAATGGGGCAGCAGGGGCGATAAGCCGCTGAGAGACCTCAGACTGCCCAAGGACTATTTGCGGGCTACCCTTGCCCTCGGAATTCCCGGTGCGTTTCTTTATGACAGAATGCGTTTGAAACCAGGGTACAGGTGAAACTGCCTCACTGACTGGGCTCATGGTGAGTCCTTCGAACATGCCGTTTACCAACAACCGTTCAAAGTTGACCTGCAATTCACACAAAAAGACACACCCGCAACATACCTGCAAACGTTACCCAAAGGGGTATCGCTGGGAAAGTCGATGAAAGCCTGCCGGATTCAGGACACGAACAATCAGGTAGGAAAAGCAGGTGCCGTTGCACCGGGCGTCTACGGCGAGTATCCCGGTGAGGCTGAAGCGATTATGCTGGGATTTGCTCCCGGCAAGGCGTACGACTCGGTGGGCATCGGTCGGCATGGTAACTTTATGTTGTGGGGCTGGTCCGCCGAACCGTCAAGAATGACGCCGGCCGGTCGCAAGCTGTTACTGAACTGTATCTGTTATATACACAAGTACGACAGGAAACCATTTGTCGCGATACCGCAGCGAGCGATGACCCGAGACCAGGACCTCGTGAGGATGTTCGGCATAATGGAGCAGAGGCCTTCATATGCGGAACGTTATTTGTCCCGGTGCTTCCCGCCGGAAATAGCGAGTCAATACAAGAATGATATTGCCGGCATGCGCAAACACTATGAAGAGAATATTGAATTCGTCTATGCGGTCGGAGGCAAGTTTTCCGTTGATGAAGACCTTCAGTCACTTGGAATAGACTCTAATCGAAAGGTCGCCATAATCAAAACGCTGATCGAACTGCTGGCCGACGAGTCAAAGTCCGCGCTTGCCCAGGAATGCCTGAATCGTTATACGAAACAGACATTTACGTCTGCCCAGAAATGGAATCAATGGCATGAGGAAAATGCAGGGCACCTGATATTCTCAGACCGCGGCGGATATTGTTTCTATAAGGTACCTGAGCTGAACTAGCATCGGGTGAAGTTCTCTGCGATCTCGATAGACGGCCATTCAACGCCTCGCGATCCAGGTGACCGTCAACCGGTCGCACCATTTTCCTGCTGCGAATCAGGCCGTGATTCTTGTGCCGAACGGGATTTTGAAAAATTTCTTTTTTTCCTTGCAATCTCTACAAGTGTAAAGTAATATTGACGGTGTTAAAGATAAAGGAGATTCTTATGACAAAGAGAAACAATGAGCTTACCGAAGGTGAATGGGCGATCATCACGGCTGTCTGGGACAATGAGCCGTGCGCGGCGCCGACAGTTCAGGAAGAACTGGCGAGCCGCAAGAAATGGACCTACAGCACGGTCAAGACGATGATGGACCGGATGGCGACCAAGGGATTGCTGAAGACAGAGAGGATCCGCAATCTCATTTTGTACCGCTCGGCCATCACCAGAAAACAGGCCCAGAGCGGCGAGATTATGCGCGCGGTAAAGAGGGCGTTTGACGGGGCGCTGACGCCGATGATGCAGTTCATGCTGGATAATAACCTGACGCATGAGCAGCTCGATGAGCTTGAGACCCTGATAAAGAAGAAACGCGCCGAAAGTACCGCGTCCGCGGCAGAGTAGTTTTTGCTACAACAAGACTCTGAGCCAGGCGTCTTAATAAGAGGAGAACTTGTTATGATCGCGACAATTGAGCAGATAAACGAGGCCGGCTACGCATTTGTCGAGTTTGCCTTGCCGATGCTGATCCAGTTGGGCTTTCTTGTATTGATCCTGTTATTGGTCGATTTGCTGCTGCGCAAAAAGGTGCGGGCGGTGTTTCGCTATTGGATGTGGATGTTGGTGCTCGTCAAACTTCTCCTGCCCACTTCGCTGTCGTCGCCGGTGAGTTTAGGCCGTTGGTTCGGCGACGAGCTGGCGTATGTGGATATGACCTCGGCGCTGGCTCCGGAGCCGAAGGTGGGTATCGCGCCAGAGCCGGCCGTCAAGGTGCCGCCGGTCATAGACATCCGGCGCGTCGAAACGATCACACGTGCGCCGGCAGTCGTTCCGGTTGAGCCAACGATACAACGGGCCAGGCCTATAGTTGCGAAGCTGGTCAGCCCGCCCGCACCACCGCCGACGCCACTGTCCTGGCAGGGGGCGGCGTTGCTGAGCTGGTTGGCTGTTATAGTGGCGATGGTGTTGTTACTGCTCCAACGGGCGCTCTTTGTCAGGCGGCTCATCGCCCAGGCCGGGCAAGCAAGTAGTCCGATGGCAGACGCGCTTGGGCATTGCTGCCAACGTATGGCAGTGAAAAGAAAGGTCGACCTGAGGATCTCGGCCAGCGCGACGAGCCCGGCGGTATGTGGGTTGTCCAAGCCTGTGATCCTGGTGCCGAAGAATCTGACGCCGAGCCTGAGTTTGGACGGGCTTCGAGTGGTCTTACTTCACGAGCTTGCTCATATCAAGCGCCGTGATTTATGGGTGAATCTTGCTCAAACCATTTTGCAGATCTTCTATTTCTACAATCCGCTGCTCTGGCTGGCCAATGCCATGATCCGCCGGGTGCGCGAGCAGGCGGTCGATGAGATGGTCCTCGTGGCGATGGGGGACAAGGCCCGGCAGTATCCCGAGACGCTGGTAAATGTGGCGAAGTTGGCCTTCAAGCGTCCGGTTTTGTCTCTGCGGTTGATAGGCGTCGTAGAATCTAAAAGCGCCCTGACCGGCCGGATCAAGCATATCCTCAACCGCCCGATACCCAAGACCGCAAGACTCGGAATCTTCAGCTTGCTGGTGGTGCTCGTCGCTGCTGCAATCTTGTTGCCTATGGCGGCGTTTGCGCCGGGTGCTCCTGAGTTGATTATCAAAGGGATAGTGAAAGATGCTCAGACGGGCAAACCGATAGCTGGGGCAAGGGTCTTTGATGATGGTTATGGGCCGATACCATTGTGGGACCAAATCCGAGCCGACGAGCAGTCCGAATGGGGAGCAATCACAAACTCGGCTGGCGAGTATAGCTTTCTTACCTGGCCGGAACATCATTCCATAAGTGCAAAGGCGCCGGGCTACACATCTAAACGGGAAAGTCTATATGACAACCATTTCACAACTGACAAGAATGACGAAGAGACAATGGACTTTGTGCTTGAGCCTGAAGCAGTCAAGGGCCCGGCCAAAGAGGGTATCGGCTCGGACTCGCCACATCTGGGCCTTCTTTCACCGTCTGTCCCCGTAATAGCCTACGAAGTCAAGCTGAATTTCGCTGATCCGACCGTCAGGGATGGGAGCTTCCACAGCGAACAGAGTGTAGCCTTCCTTATGAGCTTCCATGGTATCGAAAGCCTGCAAACCGACATATTATTCGGCCGGCTGCTAATCGGCCAGACAACATGGCCCCTGCTCCTAAAGGATGATTGCATAACAATCCAGGAGGGCGTTTCTGGACAAGAGATTCGTTCTGAAACATGGCCTGCTGACGAGCGGGAATTTGAGAAGGTCATAACGCTTCCTCTCAAGTATGGGCAAAAGGAATATTCGTGTCCCGTCCATGTGGAACTGATGCGGCCTGAAGAAGGAACTCCAATGGGTTCCTATTGGTTCTGTGCGTACCTTTCCGGGCGGCTGCCCTGGGGGGCAGGGGGCAGAGGCTTTGAAATCGTCAACTTAGATCAGCAGATGGAGTTCCGCCTCGTCGGCGACGGCACCGACAAAAGGGATGCTCTTCTGGGGATAGATATCGATGGGGATGGAAAGATTGACCCCGCAGAAACAGGCCGCGAGCAATTCGACCTCTACGAACCGTTTCAAATCGGCTCAAAAACCTATAGGGTGGCTGAGGTGGACCCATATTTGCCACGGGTGGTGTTTCACGAGGTACAACCGGAGCAGCCGCTCAACTCAGTGGCGAAACTCGATGTGCAGGTCGAAGGTGGAGATCCTCTCTTCACCGTTTGCGGCAGGGTGACGGATGATTCCGGTCGCCCTGTGGAGGGCGTTCAGCTAACCGCCGATTGCGGGCATGGGAAGCTTGAACGGACAGGCCGGGCCGTGACGGACCAGAACGGTCGATATGTGCTTGGCCTCACAAGCTCCATCAAGAACCTCGGTGCGGACCCGTACGACGTGGGCATCCAGACTGCGCGGATCGAAGCCCGTGCGAAAGGCTTCTATGAGGCCAACATCTGCCGCGAAGGCAACCTGACTATGGCGGGCAAGCCCCCGAGCCCCGACGAACAGCAATTCGTCGCCGATTATGCCGGCGTGGTCCTTCCGCACAAACCGTACGAGTTGAATTTTGTCATGCGCCCGGCTGCGCGGATCGAGGGTGAGCTTGTCGATGAGCAGGGCACACCGATGCCGAGACTGGGACTCTGGCTCGGGGGCGACGGCTTGTACTTGTCGAACCGTGCCGATATATATGGCAGGTCTGACAGAAACGGTAAATTTATCATCGAAGACACCCCGTGCAAATCAATTTGGTTCAACTACCCTGGGCCGAAGCTCGTGAGAAGTGGAACTGTCGACCTGGCGATGCCGGGCACGTACCGGATTAAGCTGCAATACGTTGAATCGGCGTTAGGCGAGCCGACTCTCAAGATTGCCGAGTTCCACGGCCCGGCATCCGTTTCATCCGAGATGTCTCAGAGTGACCTTTATGGTCGAATAGCCGATGCCGCCGGCAGTCCCGTAGCCGGCGCGCAGGTGGCGTTCAGTACTGACAAGATAGGCGTGCAGGTATCGGATGGCAAGCTCAAGCCTATACGCAGCGATGTCGAGAGCAGGATTGTTCAAACCGATTTGCAGGGCGCCTTTGCCCTGGGTCAGCGGCCGGCCGATAGCTTCATCCTGATTGTCGCCCACGACAGAGGATTTGCGTTCGTGAGGTCCGAGGAGTTCACTGATTCGCATGAAATCCGGCTCCAACCCTGGGGGCGCATCGAAGGGCGGGTTGTCACTGGTCGCGACGCCGAAGGCGGCAAGATATGGATGTCGTCGCTGCCTAACTCCACATGGTTTCTGCACAAGCGAGAGTATCGCCATGAAACCGAGTGCGATACGGACGGGCGCTTTGTTTTCGAGAAAGTCCCGGCCGGCTGGTTCGAGGCGGGGTATTGGACAAAAACCGGAGATAGCGGCTGGTCTCCGACGTCTCGAACGCCGGTCGAGGTCGAATCGGGCCGGACGGCTAACTTCACTCTCGGAGGCAGCGGCCGGCCGGTAATCGGCAGGTTTGTGCCGCCCGAGGGTTATGACAAACCCATATATTTCGGGAATGGACTGAGGTCTCTGATAACGACACGACCCGACGAACCTCGTCCCGAGAACTACGACCGGATGACCAGGCGAGAGCAACAAGAGTGGCGAAGCCAATGGCGCAAGAGCGACCAGTACAGGAAATACCGAGACGCCTACTGGCACAATCCGAATTGGCGGCAGTTCGCGTTCATGACAAATAAGGACGGCTCCTTCCGCATTGAAGATGTGGTCGCCGGTGAGTACGAATTCACGGTATGGATCGAAGAGCGCATGTCGGGCCAGGGCAGACCGGAGGAGATTGCCACTTATTCCGGCACGATTGAAGTGCCGCAGATGCCCGGCGGTCGAAGCGACGAGCCGCTGGATTTGGGCGAGCTTGAACTGACAATGAATGACCCGCTCCGCGTCGGTGACGTCGCACCTCTCTTCGCGGCCCGAACTCTTGATGGTGAGGATGTGAAGCTGATTGACTATCGCGGCAAGTTCGTCCTGCTGAGTTTCTGGCAGCCTGTATTTCATCCCGAGCTTGAGCGGCTCAAGATACTGTCCGCCGGCTACAACGCCGTCGGAAGGCTTGAGATAATTGGATTGGGTGGGCAAGATACACTCGAAGAGATAAGAAAATACGTCCAAGAGAACGACATCCCGTGGCCCCAGATCTTCACAGGCGAAGAGTTCAAATCAGGCATTGCAAAAGACTACCGGATACCGGGCATGCCGTGGATATTCCTCATTGGCCCCGACGGCAGGATACTCGCTAACGGCCTGCGCGGCGAGAAACTGAGTTCTACCGTGCTGGAGGCACTCGAAACCCCAAGCCCGAGTAGAACCGAAACGTCCGCCGAAACTAAAGCTCCCCAGCCACCCTTTTTCAGGGACAAAGTGACGGATGTCAGATTGCCATTTACATTCACGATATATACCTTGACGCCAGACAACAAACCGCAGCCTGGAGTGAAGGTCAGGTGTTTGCATCCAAGGCCTGAACGGGCAGGGCCGATTGTGGACATGGTTGTCGAATCTGATGAGAACGGCGTAGCAGAATTCACGATCACTCAGGCGGACCTGCTGACCGACTGGATGTACTGGTTTTCGCTGGATGATGAGGAGAAAGACACAAGACGGACGAGGAAGGGGAGTTCTCGATTCGGATTGCCCCGGGTGACATTTTGACGCTCACAGTCCGAGATGCGCAAACACGCGCAATCGTCTTTAGGACCGAGCCATTCAGCGTCAAGGAAGGCGAAATAATCGAGAAGAATATCACGGCTAGTAATATGTCATCTCGCCTGAAGCCGAAGACGAAATGGAGAGATCTATTAAAAAACAGATTTCTCCACTGCGTCCCAACCTGCGTTGGGACTTCGGTCGAAATGACGACGTGCAGGGAGCCTCATTACGAGTGTCGTTTATCTGTAGACTGAGATGACTTTCCCCAAGATAAACACGTATGCGTACAGGACTCTGCGTCTTTGTCAGCCGAAATTGTAGTGTTTTGTCACGGCTTCGTGGACGTTCCATGTGCATTCGAGGTCGTCGGGGAAGACTACGAGGTCGCCGGGGCCGAAAGCTACCGAATCATTGGCGTCGGTGACTGTTACCTGGCCCTCTATCAGAAGGCAGGTCTCCTTTTCCGTGTATGACCAGTCGAAGGTGCTCGGTTCGCACTTCCAGATAGGCCAGGCCCTGCAGGCTGAGGCCTCTGCATCCGATGGTTTCTTGACAATCACATCTTTTACTGTTGACATATCAAGTGCTCCGTTGATTATTGACTATTTACTATTGACTATTGACTATATACTATTGTGACAGGACAACGCCTGATCAACGAAAGCGGAAAAGAATAGTATACTAATAACTCGCAAACAGTAAATAACAAATGTTGGCAAGACTGCACAGCGTTACGCTCGAAGGAATTGAGGGGATAGTCTGCGAGGTTGAAGTTGACGTCGCCCGAGGGGGGTTTGAAAAGTCCATGATTGTGGGTCTGCCCGACGCGGCCGTGAAGGAAAGCGTCGAAAGGGTCAGAAGCGCAATTGTCAACAGCGGCTTTAGGAATCCAAAAACGGCGTCGTTGGTAAACCTGGCGCCGGCTAATGTGAAAAAGGCAGGCCCTGGCTTCGATCTGCCTATCGCGCTGGGGATGCTGATCGGTCAGGGGGCTCTGGTCAGCTCAGCCCTCAATGACACGATTATTGTGGGCGAATTGGCTCTGGACGGCAGGGTTAGACCCGTCAACGGCGTCTTGAGCATGGCGATGAGCGCCGCGGCGAAGGGTTTTGCCCGGATGATAGTTCCCTTGGACAATGCCAGGGAAGCCGGGGTTGTTCAAGATGTCGAGGTCTTCGGGGTTGGCTCGCTCGCCCAGGCGGCGGGATTTCTTTGCGAGCAGTTGCCGCTGGAGCCCACCAACATCGATGTCGAGGGACTTTTCAACGTAGCATCGAATTATGATGTTGATTTTTCAGACGTTAAGGGCCAGGAAAGCGTCAAGAGGGCGCTGACCGTTGCTGCCGCGGGCGGTCACAATATAATGATGATAGGCCCGCCCGGGGCCGGAAAAACCATGCTTGCCCAAAGGTTGGCGACCATCCTGCAACCTCTGAGCCTGGCTCAATCGCTGGAGACGACGCGCGTGTACTCTTCGGTCGGCCTGTTGGGTGCGAACCGGGCGTTGTTGGCTACTCGTCCCGTGAGAACGCCGCATCACTCGGCAAGCGGCCCGGCTCTGGTGGGTGGCGGGCCGGCGCCTCGGCCCGGAGAATTGTCGCTGGCTCATTTCGGGATATTGTTTCTCGACGAATTCGCTGAATTTCCACGGCATGTTCTCGAGATGATTCGCCAGCCGTTGGAAGATGGTTTCGTCATCATATCCCGTGCGAAGAGAACGGTGAAGTTCCCCGCGCAATTCATGCTTGTCGCGGCGATGAATCCGTGCCCCTGCGGCTATTTCGGCAGCGAGGCGAGAAGATGCAAGTGCACGCCGGGCCAGATCAGTCGATATCTCTCGAAGATCTCGGGGCCCCTGGTGGACAGAATTGACATCCACATTGACGTGCCGGCGATAAGCTTCCGCAAGCTGCGATCGAAATCCGGCCAGCTCGACTCGGCTGCGATGAGACAGGATGTTCTCAAGGCCGCAGGCATCGGGGCCGAGCGTTTCGGCGACGGGCAGATTCACACCAACGCCCGGATGAGCCATAAGCAGGTGGAGAAATTCTGCAAACTCGATCAGGCGGGCGAACTCATCCTCAAGCAGGCGATGCAGGAATTCGGTCTCAGCGCCCGCGCCCATGACAAGGTTTGCAAGCTTGCCCGCACGATTGCCGATTTGGCCGGTGTTGGGGAAATAGCCACCGAGCACATCGCCGAGGCCATAAGCTATCGAAAGCTGGACAGGAAATTGTAGACCCGGATTTCTCACAAACTTCGTAGCGACACGATCCAATGAGCTGGTAAAGGTTGGCCTCGGCAAGGAGGATTTTTCCGGCTGCATGAACGACTTGCCCAATCGGTTCTTGACTGACGCCGAAAGAAACTGTAGATTCTGGCCGAAATCGTTACTTAGCACAAAAACAACGAGACTTTTGTTCCTAAGTTGAGGAAAGGACATTTTAGATGTTTACACTTATTATTGACGTTACGGCCAGAGAAATCCTGGATTCCCGTGGGAACCCGACCGTTGAGGTGGATGTCATGCTCGAAGACGGCGGATTTGGTAGAGCCGCGGTTCCTTCCGGGGCCAGTACGGGGGCTTATGAAGCCGTCGAGCTGCGCGATACGCAAGCAAAGCGATATATGGGCAAGGGCGTCGCACAAGCCGTCAAGAATGTGAACGAGGCTATCGCCAAGGAAGTTGTCGGAATGGATGCGTGTGCCCAGGAAGAACTCGATCAGCTCATGATCTCACTTGACGGCACGCCGAACAAGGGCAAACTTGGCGCAAACGCCATCCTGGGGGTTTCGCTCGCTGCGGCCAAAGCCGCCGCCGATTCTGCCGGGCTGCCTCTCTACAGATATCTCGGAGGTTGCAATGCAAACATCCTGCCGGTGCCGATGATGAACATCCTGAACGGTGGAAGACACGCTGACAACAACGTCGATTTCCAGGAATTCATGATCATGCCCTTCGGGGCGAAGACTTTCCCGGATGCCCTGAGAATGGGTACCGAGACTTTCCATACACTCAAGAAAGTCCTCGCCAAAAAAGGCTATGCCACGAGCGTCGGTGACGAAGGAGGCTTTGCCCCCATGCTCAAGAGCAACGAAGAGGCGCTCGACGTCGTCACCGAAGCTATCAAGAAGGCCGGATACAAGCCCGGGAAGGATATCTCTATCGCCCTCGACCCTGCGGCTACCGAGATGTTCAGTAGTGAAACGAAGGACTACAGCTTCTTCAAATCAGCTCCAGCGAAACGTATCTCTTCGGATGACATGGTCAAGTACTGGGCCAAATGGGCCAGTGACTATCCGATCATCTCGATCGAAGACGGACTTGCAGAGGATGACTGGGACGGCTGGGCAGAACTCAAAAAGCAAATCGGCGACAACGTCCAGATCGTGGGCGACGACCTCTTCGTTACTAACACGCAGCGGCTGGCAAAGGGTATCGAACTCGACTGTGCCAACTCCATTTTGATCAAACTCAACCAGATCGGCACTCTTACCGAAACGTTCGAAGCGATCAACATGGCCAAGAGGGCCGGCTGGACCGCCGTCATAAGCCACAGAAGCGGTGAGACCGAAGACAGCACCATTGCGGACCTCGCCGTCGCGACCGGCGTCGGCCAGATAAAGACCGGCTCGCTTTGCCGAACGGATCGGATCTGCAAGTACAATCAGCTTCTGAGGATCAATGAAGACCTCGCAGACGCCGCCCAGTACGCAGGCTTTATGTTCAGATAACAGGCCTGAAAAGCCCATATTTGACCGTATATGGAGTTGTTTTTCGTTTCTTGGCAAAGCACCGAGGCCGGTAGGGAAACTGCGAAATGGCGCCGGGCTCGGTTTTCTTACTCAACTTGTCTGAGATTTATGCCGATAGAATAGCAAAGAGATGTGGGTTCTGTAAATAAAAGGAGATCGAGATGGGGATACAAGATTGGTCTGAAGACATTATTCTCGTGGACTTGCCCCAGGAGCCGGAAATGGGTGATGAGCTTAAGACGGTCACTGGGATCGTGCGCGACCGGGGTGATTGCGAAGTGGTGATTGATTTTTCCAACGTCGACATCATAACTTCTTCCAGTATCTCCAAGCTCCTGAAGCTGCGCAAATTGGTGGGTGATTGTGGGCATCGGCTCGTTTTCTGCAGTGTTGCAGCGGCGACAAGAGGTATATTTACAGTGACCGGCCTTGATGGGATTTTCGAGTTTGCCGACGACAAGTTTGTCGCTCTGGCGAGTTTGCAGATGGTCAGTTGATATGGATGAAGAGACTCTGCGGCAAATCGAGCAGATCCTAGGTTACACATTTTCTAACAAGAGTTTGTTGAGCAAAGCATTAACTCATTCCTCTGCGGTTGACAATCGTCTTTTGAGCAATGAAAGGCTTGAGTTCCTCGGCGATTCGGTTTTGGCTGTGGTAATCTGCCAGGCCCTCTTCGAGAGATTTCCCCACTACCTTGAGGGCGACCTGACAAAGATAAAGAGCAAGCTTGTTTCCCGCGAGACCTGCGCCCGCGTTTCCGGACGGCTTGAGCTGCAGGAATTTCTAAAAGTCGGCAAGGGCATGGTCTCCAACCGTGCTTTGTCAGGCTCTCTTGCCGCCGGTGTGCTGGAGACAATTATTGCTGCAATACACATCGATGGCGGGCTGGGCCCTGCTCGCGATTTCATTTTGAGGATTTTTGGCCCATTAATCGAGCGGGCCGACGCCGAGCAGGTCCAGGGCAACTTCAAGTCTTTGTTGCAGCAATACTCTCAGGAGCAGTTCAGCGCTACGCCGTCCTATGTACTGCTCGACGAGAAAGGCCCTGACCATAATAAGTGTTTCGAGCTGGGGGTGGTTATCAACGATCGCCATTTCCCGAGCGCCTGGGGGACGAACAAGAAAGAAGCGGAGCAAAAAGCCGCTCTCAATGCCCTTGTGGAGTTGGATGTGCTCGAAAGAACTGCCGTGGAAGACGGTTTTTAACCCCTGCCTTGGAGGTCACTCCGTAATAAACCAGGCCGAAGCACACAGAACCAACGCTGTAATAATCATAAATATGACAATCGAGCCGAACAGGATCGACGTTTCTTTCACGAAATTGACGGCCGTAATCTTCGGAACCTTTGTTGCCTTATAGACGACCGCAATCGATGCGACCAACGGCAGCAGCCAGAGCATGGACTGCGGATTGACCCCTATTGCCTCCGGCGTCGTAAAATTTGCCTGCAGTAGAGCTGTCATTGTCGCCATTTCAGTCTCCGACGTTTTCGATTCTGCGCAGATGAGCCAGATAGACGGCGTTGACGATGCACAGAAGGTTGAGCAAGCCGGCGATGCTGGTGTATATCTGCCCGATTTCATTTGGCCTGCCGTACACAGGATAACCTCCCCCTCTGGTCATCTGCCCGAGGGCTGCCACTGCCGGCGTATTCATCACTTGCGCCACATACCAAGGCTTGGCCCCCACGGGGTTAATTACCCCGATTGAGCCTATGTACAACCCTATGCACAGAGTCATGAGGATAGTGGCGAATATGACTGCGGCGTGCATTTTCTTTCTGAGCATGAGATGACCGGCTCCCGGCACAAGCCAGGCAAGCAATCCCACGATCAGCAGGAACAGGATGTGGCCTTCTCTCGAACGCGGTGCCATTACGATGCCGCCTCCGATTCTGCCTGCGTCTCGGCATCTGCGGGTTCTTCATCGGTCCTGGTCCATTTGAGGCCCACACGTTTGATAATATTTTCGGGACTGAAATGGACCGCTGCCAGGCTCTGAGATCGAATAATATCCTCTCTGTATAGCCGCTCCACTTTGATTTTTTCGTAACCTTCTTTCCAGAGACGTTTGACCGATACGTTCTTGATGGCATAATAACTCATCTGAGGTTTGACTTCCAGGGCCAAAGGCATATCTTTATCTTTGGCTGTGTCACTGTCGGCCGGCACGAGCGAATGAAGCTGAGCTACGAGCCGCCGATTACTTTGGTTTTCGTTCAGGAAAAATGCTCCTGCGGGATTGCCCTGGTTCTGCACGGTTAGTGTCTCCAGTGTTGCCCTTGATATCCTCCGCAAGTCTCTGGAGTTTTGCAGTCTGAAGGCATCCGGTTCATTTGCATCCAGTCCATGCTTTTGCTTGTGAAGCTTGTTGAAGCTATCGACCGTGCTTCTCCAGCCGTCCTTGGCGGCCTGGGCGATGAACTCTTTAGCCTTGGCTTTTGCCGTATCCACCGCGGCGAGTTTCTTCAAATCTTCGGCGACTTTTTCCTTCACTGAATAAACGTCCTCATCCGATTCTTCCTGATTCGGGTCGAATCTCAATGAGGCTGTGCTGAAGGTCTGATCAATACTTTCCGGCTCGGAAGCTTTTCGAGCTTCAGTAATTCGCAGGATCGCCACAATTGTTTCGGAGATATCATACTCACTCATCCAATCTTTAACCGGCCCGATATTCTCGTACATTTTCGGTTTTCGCACGTCGAATTGTCCCAGCTCGCTGGCAGCCAGCTCGTCGACCGCGAATACAACCTGGCTCAACGTTACCGGGTTGCGCCCGTAGCCTCGTACGACCAGGGTCCTGAGTTGCTCGTCCGTTTGCATTTCTATCGGGCCCAGCAATCCCGTCCGGCCCGTATGCACCTTAATACCATATTTCTTGCCCAACGCTTGTGCGGCCGCTTTATAATCACCGGTGAGTTTCATGAACTGCTCGGTGTCGAGGGCCTCGATCCTGGCATCATTCATATCCGCCAGATTGCTCTCGGTGAGCGCCTTTGCGTCCTGGAGGATCGTCTCAGTCTTAGCGTTTATCTTGCTCTTCAAAAGCTGCTTGGAAATGCTGTCTGCGACCTCCGCATAGCTCTTGACTCGCTCGGTCAGCGAGTTCGGATCGTTCGGATCGGATTGGACCTGTTCGGTGAATGATTGTTTTTTGTTTCTGTTGTAATAATCTCCCATCTCATCCTGTGTGGGCGGTGTCACTATAGTCCGAACATCATCGAGCTTGACGACCATGTACTCGAGCTGAGCTCTGTCGGGCAGCTTGTATCCGAAGCCATAGGGATTCTCGTCGCTTACCGCACCGGCAAAGAACTTCTTGTACTTGTCGAAGTGCTCGGCCATCCTCGCTGCGTCCGGCTCGTCCCGGCCCTCGGCAAACACACCGGAGTCGAATCTGACAAACTCCAGGTTAGTCCCCTCCCCTTCGAGACTGGCGGTATGCATTATCTGCTGCGTCGTGACATCCTCGCTCGAGCAGACCATGTGGGCGTACTGCAGCACGGATAGCAACTTGCCCAGCGTGGTCAGTATCTGGCCCTGTGGAATTCGCCGCTGGCTCATTATCGAGCCGATTACTTGCGAATAAGTCCCGCCTTCGAACAACTGCGGTATTATCTGTGCAAGCAGTTTACTCACCTCGGCCTCCGGCAAGCTGATCCCGGCTAACTGCGTTTCGTGCTGCAAGCAATGCCAGTAGATATCAGGCGGCGCCTGGCGTCTATATATGTCGTTGATTTGTTTCTCGCTGATTTCGTACTGTTCTTGCCTGATGCTCTGCTTGAGACGATTGATCAACGCCGCTGAAGCCCTCTGATCGGCAAAAAGCAGCTCGCCCAGGAAAACTCCCTGCAAATCCTGCGATTTCAGCAACACATCGGCGCGCAGCATTCTCAAAATGTCCAGCTCCTGGCGTGCCAAAAGCAGATCTTCCCTCTTTATCTTGGTCTTGTCTCCGAGGTAAGCTATCACGTCACCCAGGCCCCCGCGGTTGCTCTGCAGCAGACTTGTCAGGGCCGAACCACCTATAAAACCGACCATTATGACGATGACCACGACGGCCATCACTTTCTTGTTATTCCTTCGAAACCACTTGACCAAATTCATACATATTCTCCGATTCCGGCCGGCTCAATCGAGCCTAGCCAAATTTTAAACGCCATGAGTATAGGTGAATGCGCAGACTTTGCAAGAAAAATAGCCCACAGGGGGGAGCAAAAGCAAATCGGGGTGTGGCGGATTTTGACGCTGGAAGTACCCGGGAAGAATGCCCGATGAGGCGTGTCCGGATCGTACGTTAGGCAAAGCCGGTTCGGATCGTCGCCGAACGCGGATGTCAACGGGCGGCGCCGGCTGGCCAATGCGAGAAGAGGGCTCAGTAACGTCCTATATTAGCCGGCTCTGTTGGCCGGTGGGAAGAATAATCGTCCCATTGGACTATATTTAGATGATTCTTCCGGCAGGCGCAGGCACCGGGCCGATGGCCCAACCTGCCCGGTTGATCCGACACAACCGCCAGAGAAGCCGTCATCCGTTCTGCGACTAATCATGGAGCCTCTCTGACCAGTAGTTTGTCTTGCTCAGCGCCTGTCTCAAAGCGGGTGAATTTCTTCAAGTGCGGGATAAATTTCTTGCACTAACAGCAGAGACCGAACATAATAACTGCGAGATGTTTGAAATTAAGGAGATATAGAAATGGTCGAGAATCATGGGGGCAATGATTTGCTGGACACCACCGATTGTCTCGAAGCTGTTGGTGTTTTCAAAGGATGGAAGAACTTTCTGTTCCTGATAGTATTGTTGTGTCTCTTGCTGCTGCAGGCGAGTTTTCATCTCGTAGACAGAGGTTACATCGAGATTGACGGCCAGTTCTACGGTGACGAACCTTCCGTTGAGCCAAACGAACCAGCAGAGCCTAATAAGCCAACCGAGGATGCCGAATCCGCTGAACCTACCGAGCCTGCCAATGAGCCCACCGAACCCACCGAGCCCGAAAAGCTGGGCGAATCCGTCGAGCCCAACGAGCCGGCCGAGCCTAACGAGCTTGTCAAGTCAAGTTCTGTCCTCCCGTGGATCGAGCCAAGAATCCGATCAACGGCACCGCAAATGCAATATGCCGGTCAGTGGGTCCCGAAGAACTTTATAACGTTCGAACAATTGACCCTGCTAATCAGCCTTGTCAACGCGGTGCTTATACTGACGGCAACGCTGTACTGCCTGACGTTGCTCTTCAGCCTGAAGGTCTCAATGAACGGCAGGCTGGGCGGCATAAACCATATCAGCAGAGCGTTTTTCCTATCGCTGCTGATGCTCGTACTCTTGCTGCCCTGGCAGAAGATGTTCGGCAGCGTAGTTACCGGAGTGGTTTTTACCCCCGAAGAGTTGGTGAAATGGTATTCGGGCAAAACTGACGACATTCTGGACGTTACCCTCTACTATTTGCGTTTCAGCGGCTACGGGGTATTGATGTTGTTGCTGCTTATCCTTTCGCAATTGCGCAGCTTGCGCTGGGCAAAGGCCATCCTTCGCCGGCTCGAGATAATATAGGGCGGACAGTCCAGGCGGCGGTTTCATCCGCGTCGGCACACCACTTGACGTGCCGGCCCCGTCGACATTGTTACACCAGGGGTGACGGCGCAATTGTAGATTGACTGCCTGTGACTAAGAGCTTATACTCAACTTTTCCGGTTCGGGCACGACCGAATCGGCAAGTCGAAAGAAACGATAGGGCGTTTAGCTCAGTTGGCTAGAGCGCACGGATCACACCCGTGAGGTCACAGGTTCGAGTCCTGTATCGCCCATTTATAACTCATTTGAGTTAAGTGACTTACACGTCATTCCTGAAAGAAGCCTCGAATAGACGGCAATTAATTTCAGATAGTCTCAAGCCATGTCTCCGTGAGGTCAGGGTTTGTACGCAACCAGTGAGTAAAAGAGGCAACCTTGTCATTTCCTTATGAAGGATACGCTGCAAAATCCTCCTTCAACAGACAATCACTTTCATCCGCAACGACCTCATGTAACTGTCATACAAGGAGTTATGTGGGGATAATATTTGCACCCCACGGGCAAGAGAAGTTTGTTAAGGACGGCGTGACTTTGCTGTGGCCACAGGCCGTCCGGCAGTTCCGTTGACAACAATGGGTTGTCATTTCTGCCGTGCAAGCTTCAAGGACCTGCGGGAGCAACAGACAAGCAGGCAGCAAGAGCATCTTGGGCAACGCATCATGGCCTCCACAATCGGTTTTCTGTCTAAACCCTGACTTTTTCCCTTGAATTGAAATTTCGCTTGAATCCAGTTCGCATCGGAGATTTATGCCGGCGTTCCAGTTGCCGTTGGTCCCTGTATTGCTACGGCCATATATTCTTCAGATAACGTTCCAATAAGCTCTTTGACGGAGACGATTCTACCTACTCTGTAGGCATTAGCTCCCGCAAAAGCAAATCCTTCTTCAAGATTCCCTTTCTTGGCGTTGGTTAATGCAAGAGCAATGCAATATGGCACATTCCTAAAATTACAACTTCTCAAGCACTTCCAGGAGCATTTGAAAGTCTCTCTAACGCCTTGCGAGACCCGCTTGAGAAAGCTACCCTGTATGGCTCTTCCCGGCAATCCGACGGGGCTGTCAATTATGACAATATCCTCTTTCTTGCAGTTCAGATACGCCTCTTTGAATTCTATGGAGGCATCACACTCATGGGTTGCAACAAACCTGGTCCCCATCTGGACCCCCTGAACTCCTGACTCCAAGAATCTATGAATATCGGCACCTGTATATATTCCCCCGGCGGCGATGACCGAAATGCTCTTGTTGAATTGCTCCTCGAAAGGCTTTACCACGGCGATCACGTCCGGCAGTATTTTTTCCAGCGCATAGTCAGGATCGTTGATCTGCTCCTTTTTGAAGCCAAGATGCCCCCCAGCCAACGGACCCTCTACAACCACCGCATCGGGTACGTGGTTGTACCGTTTCTGCCAGGCCCTGAATACTAATTTAGCCGCTCTGCCG
>Ga0255052_10000766_pt1 | contig 25276 bp, 20 predicted proteins | sample JV7_2_21_MG_FD_188632 | JGI IMG/M metagenome (GOLD analysis project Ga0255052, IMG submission 188632) | Seawater microbial communities from Jervis Inlet, British Columbia, Canada - JV7_2_21 | ecosystem: Environmental > Aquatic > Marine > Inlet | place: Canada: British Columbia | collected...
CTGGCAGATCGACCGTGTCACCGAACGCCATCATTTGCCGGTCGTAATCCGTCAACTGCCGCCTGATATCGACGACAAGCATGAGGCCGCGCAGACTCTGACGTGTTCTGAAGTAGTCGGTCAGCAATTCGCCCCAGTGGCGTCGCATTGCATCCGAGACTCGCGAGTAGCCGTAGCCCGGCAGATCGACGAGGCGCTCGCCATCGCGCAAACTGAAGAAGTTGACGAGTTGGGTCCTACCCGGTGTCTTGCTGGTCCTCGCAAACTGGCGTCGGTTCACGATGACATTGATGGCGCTCGACTTGCCGGCATTTGATCGGCCGGCAACAGCGATCTCGATCCCGGTGTCCGGGACAAACTGATCAGGCCGGTTGGCGCTCTTTATGAAATGGGCTTCTGGGTAATGCGACATAGCGTGCGCCCCGCTGTTTGTGTGTATAATTTGGGGCTGTTTGGCTCGGGATCCAGCAGTTTGACGGGTTCGGGGTCGCGCAGCAAGGCGCAAGCGCGGCTTTCAGCCAAGTGTCAAATCTCTCGTATTGGCGCCACCCGGACGTTTTAATTAACAAACAGCGATGGTCGCGGCCAGAGCAACGAAGTAACGGTCAAAAACATGAAAATCACGCACACTCCCCTCCTGGTGTTCGCTGGCATTGCGCTGGCGACATTTCAGGTGCGCGCCGAGAGTCTTGTCGACGGCTCAGCTGAACTCGGCAAGAGCAGATCCACGACGTGCGCAGCATGTCACGGTCAGGACGGCAACAGCACCATCCCGATGTGGCCGAGCATTGCCGGGCAAGCCGCGACATACACCGTCGCTCAGCTCATGGCGTTCAAAGACGGGTCGCGCAGCGATCCGGTCATGAGCAGCCTGGCTATGACGCTGTCCGATGAAGACATACGGCACCTGGCAGTCTATTTCGAAAGCTTGCCCGGACCGACGATGGCTGTTGCGGACGCAAACACGGTTTCCAAGGGCGAGGCGCTATACCGTGGTGGAGACGCCCAGACCGGTGTGGCTGCCTGCATAGCATGTCACGGACCGACAGGAAGTGGCAATCCGGCGGCAGGTTACCCCTCGGTTCGGGGCCAGCACGCGACCTATACCGCCAAGCAACTCCGTGAGTACGCTGCAGACACACGCAAATCAGACGGCAAGACACGCATGATGCGTGATATCGCAGCTCGTCTGGACAGTGACGACATCGACGCAGTGGCTTCCTATATGCAGGGTTTGCACTAGTACTTCACCAGGGCGATATCGCTGCAGGAACATGCCCGATACGATTTCCTTAACCAAACCAATTCGACCCGCATCGGTCATATCAGTAGATTCTTCCGGGAACACGCTATGAAACAAACATTTTTGATCGCCTCATTGTTTCTGTTGCTCGTTGCCTGCGGCGAACAAGAACCGGCCTCGAGCACGGTCGAACAAACAGCCGTGGTAGAACAACAGCCGGCAGATGTCGCTGCCGATGCAGTGGCACAGGCTGAGGACGACGTCGCTGTCGCCACAGAGGAGGTTGTCGAAGAGTCGGCCGCCGAGCCTGAGTCGGGCGAACAGGAAATCGTGCTCGCTCTGGCAGACGCACCAACCGCAACACAAAACTGGCAGTTCAAAGAGGGCCAGCATTATGTGCGCATGGTGCCGACACAGCCCACATTAGGTGGTGCCGACAAAATCGAAGTCGCCGAGTTTTTCTGGTACGGCTGTGGACACTGTTACACATTTGAGCCGCTAATCAATCCCTGGGCCGACAACAAACCTGCCAACGTCCGCTTCGTACGCATTCCGGCAACCTGGAACAACCTCTTGCTTCTGCATGGTCGCCTCTATTACACCGAAGAAGTGCTCGCCCGCAACGGTGTGATCAAAGATCCCGCTGCCTTCAGAGATTCGATCTTCCAGGAATACCATCGCCGCAGAAACCAGATGGGAACCGAAGATGCTATAAGGAAAGTGTTCGTGCGGCTGGGCGTGAGCGCCGATGACTTCGACCGTACATGGAAATCGTTCGAGGTTGATCAGAAACTTCGCGTAGCGGCTGACCTTGCGCGCCGCTACAGCATTTCGGGCGTACCGGCAATCATCGTCAACGGCAAATACCGTAGCAGCGGTAAAGAGGCCGGCAGTTATCCGAAACTGCTCGAAGTTATCGACGAATTGGTTGCTCGGGAAAGCGCTCGCTAGCGGCGCCCACGGCTGCCACATCGTAGGAGCGGGCCATTGCCCGCGATATCGTGGAATCGCGCCCATGGGGCGCTCCAACGGGGCAAATCGGAATCTGACTAATTGCTAGCCGTTGTCTTCGGCGACAATCCTGAATTCGCCGCTTTCCGAGCGGCGCCAGTACAGCCGCTTCGTTGTAATAATCGATTGCCCTGCATCGACAATCGTTTGTCGAAAACGGCTGAGAAAAAGGCCCTGGTCTTCCGGGTCGGCTAGCAACATGACCTCGCCAAGAATGAAGCCCTGAATCGATTTGGCACCCATCGTGTGCAATCGATACGCTGACCACTCATTTCGGTCCAGGCCGCGATGGCTGAAATCTTCCGCATACATTGTCAGATACCGGTGCAAATCTCCCGAACGATAGCTCTGCGCCCAGATGTCTAGGGCAGCTCCCAGTTCATCTCGCAGCACAGTGATCTGAGCATGTGTCGTCCATTCAATCTGGCGCGTGATGATTACCGGAGTAATCATGGGAACGAAGTCATTCTCGAGCTTGAGTAACTCGTCGTTTGGCAGTGCGATGCATCCCTCGGTATCTTGTGGTGCTCGCAGGCCACCCTGCGAAGTAACTCCGTGTATCCAGATTCCATCTCCGGAGCGTTCTTTCATGCGGTCCCAGGCATTGGGATAATCCAGTGGAAAGGCCAGCGGACCGTACCTCTCGTGTAAGCCGCTTGTATCGAGCTGATCGTTGATGAAGTAAATGCCGAGTGGCGTACGCCCATCCCAAGCGCGGCGCTTACCAATGCCATTCTGGCCGACGGACATGTAGCGCTCGTCATGCAAATCCACGCCATTCGGGTCGCGTACAAACCGGTGCAATGTCGAGGTGTCCGCCTCGGCAACAAATATGGTGCCAGCTGAAGCCGGTAATTGCAGCAGGTATACGGGCAGGCGTTCCACAGGTTGAGCATTTATGGCAAATGGTGCCAGCAACGCCGCACTGACAGCAATTATGGAGAAACGGGCCATGTGCGGATATTACAGCTGCCGGATTGCCATCACCATGATATGTTCCGTTGCATCCGATCAGGTTACAGAGGTACGACCGTGAACAAGTTGCCGTTGATCCTTGCCCTCACGCTGATCAGCAGCGATGCCCTGGCCGCTTCAGCTGCCGATGAGGCTTTTGAAAATCTCGCGGACGAATACATCAGCGATTTGATCAATTTCTCACCCGTCAACGCAACATTGACTGGCGACCACCGTGCCGACGACAAACTTGACTATGTCAGCGCAGAGGCGCGCACTAAGTCGCGAAGGATGTTTACGGAGTACCTGACTGCGCTTTCGGCAATCGACCGAGACGAGTTGTCACGCGCAAATCAGGTTGATGCAGAGTTGCTCCGAAATGAGATCGAATCGAGTCTGTGGTCGCAGGATACGCTGCAGCAGTGGGCATGGAACCCGCTCTTGTACGTAAATATTTCAGGCAGCGCCATCTACGGCCTTGTCGCGCGCGATTTCGCCCCGATTCAGACAAGGCTGGCCAATGCGGCTGCTCGTATGGAGCAGTTACCCCGATTCCTGGCTCAGGCACGAGGGTCCATCGATCCGGAGCGGGTGCCGAAGATCCATGCCGAGACAGCCGTGCAACAAAACCCCGGTCTCGTCTCGATCATCAACACAATGATTGAGCCAGAGATGGGGTCTCTTGCACCTGCGGCAAGAGCCCGTTTGAGTGCTGCAATTGAAACGGCGAAGGATGCGGTAGCTGAGCACCAGGGCTGGCTTGAAAATGAGCTGCTGCCCAGGGCTGCCGGCGACTTTCGTGTTGGCGCAGAAGTGTTCGATGCCAAACTCGCCTTTGCTTTGGACTCTTCGCTTGGCCGCAAGGAGATTACTGCTCGTGCAGAACACGAGTACCAGGCAGTGCGCAATGAAATGTACGAAATCTCCAAAGAGATCTACGTGGGCCTGCACCCCTACACGACTTTTCCCGACAATCCGGAAGAGGCTTACAAACAGACGATCATCCGGACCGCCCTGGAACAAGCCTATGCAAAATTACCGCCACGCGATGGCATTGTTGATATTGCGAAGCAGTATCTGCAACAGGCGACCGACTTCGTTATTGAGCACAATATCGTCACGGTTCCGGATGACCCGATAGAGATCGTCATAATGCCCGAGTTTCAACGCGGCGTGTCGGTCGCTTATCTTGATGCTCCAGGAGCCCTCGACAAGGGCGAGAAGACGTTTTACGCCGTCGCTCCACTCCCGGAGAGCTGGACCGATGAGCAAGTCAGGTCGTTTCTGCGGGAATACAACCTGCTGTCAATTCAGGACCTTACGATTCACGAAGGAACACCGGGACACTTCCTGCAACTGGCATTAAGTAGTCGCTACCCGTCTACGCTGCGGAGCGTGCTCGGGTCCGGGTCTTTCATCGAAGGCTGGGCTGTTTATGCCGAACGCGTCATGATCGACGAAGGCTACCTCAATCATGACCCGCTGATGAGGCTGATCAATCTGAAGTGGTATCTGCGTGCCGTCACCAATGCGATCATCGACTCTGCCATACATGTCGATGGCATGACGCGAGACGCAGCACTGAAACTCATGATCGAGGGTGGCTTTCAGGAAGAGCGTGAGGCGGCCGGCAAGTGGGTGCGTGCGCAACTGACGTCGGCGCAGTTATCGACCTACTTTGTTGGTTACCAGGAACACATCGAGATGCGTAGTGCGGTAGAAGCTGCCTGGGGTGACGAATTCACTCTGCGTCGTTACCATGATCAGGCATTGTCCTACGGCTCGCCGCCCGTCAAATACGTACGCGCTCTGATGCTCAATGAAGACATTCCGCAACACGGCGATTGATTCATCACGCGTTTGCCGGGATTGCCTGTCCTGACCGGTTAGGCGTCACTGGTGTGTCGCGTTCTGGACCTCGCCACCGGAAACGGGGCGACTGCCAAGATCGCAGCCGAGACTGGCAGCTAACGCGGCAATATTTTCGATGGTGCTGCATAGGATCTCGCAGAAATCAATGTCGCCCTGGCTTTCCATTACAGCAGATCACCGGGGCCATTGATATCGATTGATTCAACGCCAAAACAACGGCGGGCCGCAGCAAAGACCAAGATAGGTGAGCGTATGTACCCGCAAGGAAATCTTGACCGCGCCATCATGCTGACTAACCCGGAGACTATTGAAAATCAAGTGAGAGCAATGCCCTACAGTTTTGGAAAAGGCGGCCACCATGTACTCAACCCTGGACATGGGATTACACCGGAGGTTGCTCCGTAGCGTACGACTGAACTCGCTGAATGCGTACGTCAATACCGTCCTGCGTGACACTAGAACATGGATGTTCCAGATGTTACTTTAAAGATCCAATGATTTGTGATTGATCGGGAGAATGAAATGACTGAATCAAATGCTGACGCTGATACAGAAGCGTTGGGATCCTGGTACAAGCCTTTGCTGGATAACGTGGTAAAGGAAATGATCAGGATTAAGGCAGTTACCGGAGCTGCAGTACAGGCCAGTCCGGTGTGGATGGTGCCTTATGAAATTCTTATTGCCAAGGTCTGGGGAATCACTCATGAAAATGAATTTGTCTGGACAATTTCAGTCGACAAGTTTATTGCAGATTTCATTGCAGGGTCTTTGGCCGCCACCCCTAGAGAAGTGGCGAGACATTTTTCCCTGAAGTGGCAATTGGATGCAGATCGATTACCCAATTTGATAAAGAGCACGGTGCCGATCGAGAATGCTGATACACGCACGCAAGCCTATTCGAAGCAGCTGATTCGGTATGCAGAAACCCTCTATGATCTGGCCAATCGTGATGATGTTTGGCAGGAGCGGCAAACGTTTAATGACTGACGGGCAATTATGGTGAATGACTTGATAAACAATATCAATTTTCTGGCGTATAAATTCAATTTCGACATCGAAAATGTTGAGTTTTTGCCGATAACAGGATCTGGCAAGTCTCTGATGCTTTACACGGTTGCGAGGAACTTTGTTCTGTCACACTGAGAAAGGGCGAAGGAGGCAAGCAAACCGTCAGATCGATGTTTGATTTACTACGTTGTGATTTTAGCATCTGTCCAATCTCCAGTTGACAGATACGATTCATATGACCGAGCTGAGGGTCATCATGACACTCTGGAGACTACAGCTTGAACAGGCCGAAAAAGCACTTCAGCAATTTTCATCTGGAAACGTAATGGCTTCTTTGTACGGGGAAAACTTGATCCATGATCCCCTGGAGATTCTCCGGGCTACCAACCGGTTCCTGGCCCTGGGCCTTTCATCTGAACAAATTTACGCTATCGTGAACAGGGACAATCGTTTCGTTGATGCAAAAAACAATCCCGCTGTCAGGCTGCATCCCAATTTAGCTGGAGCGCTCAACCTATAGGGCCAATGCGGCGCACCTATATGGTTTCGTTCAGTTAGCTTTCTTGTAACTCATCGAGCAGTGGCTGCAGAAACTCCCGGTATTGCTCCCATAACTTCACCGAGCTGGTATACATTGGCTGGCGCGCCTGGTAAGAACTTGCTGTTCTTACAACTCCGGTACTTCTGTCAAATGTCAGGCAATTTTCTTGCCAATCAAGATCACAAGCCACCAACAGTTTTCGAATTTCCGCTTCAGGATTATGCGTAAGAGATTCGTAACTTATGTCGTATATAGCGTTTGGCATGACCTGGTGCCAATGTTTCATTAGCATTTGGTATTGATTGTGAAATTGTCCCAGAGTTTTTAAGTTATAGGCAAACCGATAATTCCCAGTCGTGAAATTTTGTTTATAGATGGACAAGCAATTATCTTTTGCCTCTCTGACGCAATGTATGATTTTTGCGTTGGGTAGTGCAATTTTTATAAGCCCAATCATCATCATGTTAAAAGGCATCTTGTCGATGATGCGGCTGGCCTGACGATCCAGCAACTCAATTTTTTCAAGATAACTTTTCCCCAACATTTCAAACGAGCTCTTTGCATAAGTGTCCAGAGGCTTGAATAGATAGTGAAGTGATTTCTTAAGAAAAAGGCGGGTGCCCAACGAAAAAATGTAATCCAACTCCCCTGCGCCATAAACATCAGAATGACTGGAGATTATTTGTTCCACCAATGATGTTCCGGAACGGGGCATACCAAGAATAAAAATTGGTTTATCGGAGCTCTCAGGATTGACTTGCACTCGTGACAAGGCTTCCTGATTAAAGTTCTGAATAATACTTTGAAAGAGCTCTTTATCGCTCTCAATGTCGTAATTAAACTCCTTGTATCTCAAGTCGTTACCTGTCTTCAGGTATTCGAATGCCTGCGGATAATCTTTAATATCTTCGAAGGCTTTAGCTAGGGCAAATGCGAGCTGGATCTTGTTTTCGGTTCGAAGTTCTGGTTTTTGATACAACTCAAGCATCAATCCGATATGGGGATCGGTTTTGTCCTGATATTTATGGATGCCGGAATAAGTAAAATGCGCTTGGGCATAGTCCGGTTGTTCAGCCATTATTTTTTGATAATAAGTAGCGGCCTCCGTGAACTTGCCTTGTGCTTTGAGCAAGTTGGCCAGGAGATACTTCGCGACAACAAATTGTGAGTGATCAGAAATGATCTGTCGATATAAGTTTATTGCCTGCTCAATATTACCGGCTTGTTGGTAGCTGTCGGCCAGGGGCATTTGCGCCTCAAGAAACTTCGGGGCAATGGCCAGGGCTTTTTTCCAAAGACTAGTAGCCTCTTCCTGGCGGGCTGACTGGGCGCAAATTTGAGCCAATTTACAATAGATCTCGGGCGATTTTATTTTTTCAGCGATTAGGGCTCGATATTCTGCTTCGGCAATCACCAGGTTACCTGATGATTGGGCGTGAATGGCTTGTTGCAGCCGGACATTTTGCTGCCTGGAAATGGCGTGTCTGGATGTAGCTTTTTTTTGAGGCTTCTTTTTGACTTTGCGTTTCTTGTGACTCATTGCCGGCAAACCTGATCAAGCGGAAAACCCGAACAAAACGCGCTAACTCGCCGGGGAAAAATCATTTTTTCCAAGCGCTTGTTTTAGAGGCGTGAGAAACGCTTCATAGTTTTTCCAGTGTTCAAGTGCATTGGTATAGAGTGGCTGGCGGACTTGCTCGGAGCTTGGCGTTGCCACGGCACGACTATTCAAATGAAAGTTTAGACAAGCGTCTTCAAACGCTAATCCACAATACTGCAATAGGGTGTCAACGCCGCCGCGCAACTCGTTGACAAGGCTTTCATAGTCGATTGTTAGTATTTGCTTTGGCAGTACGCTGTGCCAATGGTCCATCAACTCAATATAGTCGTTGTAATATTGACCGATTGTCGCCAGGTCATAGGAAAATTGATGGCCCTCTGCAAAAAAATGTGTGTATAGACTCCAGCCGCTCGCCATCGGGTTACGTCTTACATCAATAATTTTGGCGTTGGGGAAAAGTGTCTTGATCAAACCGATATGATGAAAGTTACCGGGCGCCTTATCGACGAAATAGGGGGCTTGTTGCCTATATGGCCGCGCGTAATCCAGATAACGTTGCGCGAGGTTCTGGATCTGAGCTGCACTCAAATTCACAATGGACTGAGGGTACTGCCCCTGCTCTGGCTGATCTGAAACATTCAGCTCCCTGGCTATGGATATGACCTCGGTAAGCTCCATAGTTGCATCAACCCTACTATGGCTCGTCAGGATTTGTTCTACGAGCGTTGAGCCGCTGCGTGGTAAGCCGACAACGAAAATGGCTGCATCTGAATCAATTTCGTTTTCTTTTCTGCCAGAAAAATATTCTGCCGTATAAACCAATTTCGATTCGGCATTTTGATTGGCGTGTTGTGAAGGTCGTATTTCCGTATAGCTGCTGTTTGCTGCTTGGTAACACTGAAAACTTTCTGCAAATTGTTGCGCATCCTCCAGTGCTTTACCTAGTGCAAACTGGATCAGCACTTTATCCAGAACCGGTATTTCATCGGCCTTTATCAGCTGTTGCATCGACACGATTTCATCTTCTGAAAACCGGTAGGTTTTCAAATTCGCGAGATTCCAATAGGCCTCACCTAACGTGGCCTCAATTTTGATTGCCTGTTGATGGCAGCTTATGGCTTCTGCAACGTCACCAACTGCTGTTAGCACATTACCCAGACGCAATAAGCATAATGCACGTTTTTCATGTTCTTCTGACAGCTCACGATAAATTGCTATTGCTTCTTCATATTGACCCAGCCGAACCAAGGCTCCCGCTTTAACATCGTAGATATCAATATTCCCGGGGGCAAGCTCGATCAGACGATGGCATTGTTCCAGTGCTTTTTGATTCGTTTTGCTGGCCAGCAGCGCATATGCGTACTCTAAGCCCACGGCTGCATCACCGGGCATTATTTCAACGCAGCGGGCAAGGATGGATGTACTGATTTCAAAGTGGTGAAACTGTTTAGCTATCCTCGCGAGCAATCGAAGTGCACGCACTTCAGTGGGTACCTGCTCAAGCAACTGCCGGCACAAACGATCTGACTTTTTATAATCAGCACTAGCAAAAGCCTGTTCTGCCACCCACAAATTATCGTTAAATGCTTTGATCATATCGTACTGTTTTAACGCGTCTTGACTTGCCTCAATTTGTTCATCCTGTCGCAAATAATCGCTTAACAAGCGCCAGTTTTCGGCAATTTCAGGCTTGGCATATGTCGCTTCCGTTAGTAGCTTAATCGCCTCATTGGCCTCATCTTCGCTGAAACAAATCTTTGCCAATTCAACTTTAGCTGACACATGACCTGGATCGTGTTCTATTAAGATCTCAAGCGTGTGCTTTGCTTCTTTCAATTCATCGCAAAGCAAGTGACAACGCGCTAACAAAAACAATGCACGTGAATTACAAGACTGGTCTTCCAATAAGCTATCAAGAGACTGTTTTACCTGTACAGCATCTTTCGGCAGTCGGTTTTCCAGCGCTTCAAGCGTCTTATTTTTTTTGTAGGCTTCGAGCATATGTGTTTTTGTCTTTGATGCGTCAATCGGGCGATTGTACTGTGGCCTGTAATAATAAACCAACCTTCAGGACCGTAAGTAACACGGAGAAGATGAGACCGGGAACCGGTCGAGAGACTGGCCTGGGCCATGTCGCGCCCGAGTTCCCATGGATGGGTTCATGGCGCATCCCGGTAGTAAATACGCGCTCCAGCGGCGCCGGTGAACTAAGTGGGACAGCAGCGGGCTGACCCACTTATTCCGTTATTGTGGGCTTGAAAAAAACGTTAGAAGCACATCATCCAAAAGGGGTGCCCAGTTTTCCCAGCCATGCCCCTTCCGCACTGTCACATAAGTCAGATCATAGCCCTTGTGCTCCAAGGTGCGCTTGAATTGCCTTACAGCATCGGTATTGTCATTTCTTGTCCCGACGCTTATGAAAATCTTGAGCGGTAAGGTCTCTCTTTTCTCATATAATTCGCGCACTACCCCGATGTGATCTCCACTGGCGGGCGATTGCATGGCAATCCCGGAGAACAAATCCGGTAGCATCAAACCAAAGCAGGCACTGTTCAGACCACCAAACGACATCCCTAGAATTACACGGTCATCACGCGACAGGCTGACTGGCTGTTCCCTGCTTATGGTTGGAACGAGTTCGTCAGCAAAGAAAGCAGCAAAATTCGTGTTGCACATGAACTCGGAGGTGCGGCGGTTTTCCTTGAGCTTGTCAGGGTTTCGACTGTCCAGAAAAACAACCAGTAGCGACCTTATCACATTTGTGCCAATAGCCTTGTCCAGGACGGACTTGAAGTCACCCTGCTTGAGGTACGACTGGCCATCAGTGATATAAAGACTGGGCAATTGATCGTCGCCAGATGTTGCGGCCGGTCGGTATATTCTGTACTGCAATTCATAGCCCAAATGCGTACTGAATATACGTTGGTTGTCACCCAATGTACTCTCGTCAGCTATGGCAGCAACGGCGAACAAGAGTGAAATGTTCAGGAAAAATAGCTGCCGTACCAGGAAATGCATCTGCGCCACATTTACCGTACACGTTTAACACGCGCCGATTTACCACCTTCAGTCACAAGGAAAAAGGAACCCAATACGCCCGCTTTTATCTTAGCCTGAAAGGGTACTTTTGAACTCCAATTACCCCTGTTGCTCTGCTTCCAGACCTTACCATCAGCGGTATGGAAATAATGGATACCAGTGGCACCTTTTTGAACACGCACAATAGTAACGGCTAATTGATCAACTGAAATATCCGGCTGCCTTTTCTTGCTTCCAAAATTCTCTGTCTGCACCTGTTGCAACTTCTGCCGATTAAAAACACCGCCATCGGCAACCGTGTCATAACAAAGCAGGCGCTCCATCTTGGCCGCAATCGCACGGCACCCTTTGACGTCACTTACATTTATGAGCTCGTCAGCCAGTAAAGTCTGCATGAGCATTTGCGATACTATGAGTCCCAGCAATAATGAGAGCATAAACAGAACCGTGACAGTTTTTTGCTGTAAGGATTTCATTTTGAACATTCTCCCTGAAACAATGCCCAATTTTGTCCGAGCCAGTGCCTTGTCTCAATAGCAGTGAACGGACAGGACCGCGTAAATACAGATTATCAAATACTCGCACCATGATCAGCAATCTATTCGTAATGAATTTGATTGAGAGTTCTTGTTTTGTCTGGATTTCGATAGGAAATCCGACTTCACTCGTACTGAACTCATATTGGAAAATACTGTCTGAATAAGCTGTTGGTGTTTTCGTTCGATCCTCGTTGCCACGGAATTTGTCGATCACATGTGTGTTCTTCTGATGGGTTCTGTGTTGTAATTATCTACCGCGCCAGGTGGCTATCATGATGAAATACATTGGCTCCACTATACTGATTTTTTGCGGGTTTTTGGCAGTGTGCGAAATGGCAAATGCCACGGAATCAGCTGTGCCTGAACCATTCCAGCGTTTTGATGCCACTTCTTCGCACACGATCAATTATGACGATTTGACAGCCGTGCTAAATGCGGTGGTGTTAGATGTAGGGCGGTCAAGTCGAGAGCGGGTCGCTCCCAGCCATGCCAAAACCGGCACTCGGATGCAAACTAGAGTCCAAAGATCAACCATTAACGAAGGCAACCGGTTCTATTTCGAAACATTTGTAGACAACGAGGCAGGTCAGCAAACGCTGAGTAACATTCGAAAAAGCCTGGAACAGGTACCAGCGGATGTACCTCTCGAATATTTCTCCCGTGACGAGCAATTAGCTTACTGGTTGAATTTGTATAACGTCACTGTCCTGAATGAAATTATTGCGGTGTACCCGAAACGGGATCTCAAAAAGTTGTTGCAGGGCAAGAACTCAATTTTGTCAAAAAAACTGCTCACGGTTGCAGGAGTATCTCTGAGTTTAGACGATATTCAATTTACCATTCTGAAACAAAACTATGACAATAATCCGTTGATCATCTATGGCCTTTACCAGGGTATTATCGGTGGTCCAAACATACGTAAAACGGCTTATTCTGGTGCAGATGTGTATCGCGCCCTGACAAATAATGCCATTGAATTTATCAATTCCAATCGTGGCACAGCCAGTAGGGATGGGAGATTCCGGGTATCGAGTTTATATGAACGTAATAAGGAGTATTTCCCCAACTTTAATGCAGATTTGACTGCGCATCTTTTGGACTATTTGGAAGGTCCTGAGCTAACGGAGTTACAGGCAGCGACTACATTAAAACCGGATATCAACGACTGGACGGTGACCGATTTAGGTGGAACTTATCGTAAGATTGGCGGTAGCATAGCGGATAGTAATGCATCTTTAATAAACATTGTTAGTAACGCTATACTTGACCGTTCTGCACCCTCATCACTTGTATCAAAATCAGGGTTGACGGGGCGTATTAGTCCAGCTTTGCTTAAACATATGCAAGAGCTCAAAATGAAACAGGAGATGACACCCACAGGGATCATCACCGCAACTGCGACGATTGAGGAATTAGGGGAAGTCCCTGTTGAGCCTGACACTGGTCCTGTCTCTGAAAGTAATGATAATAATTAGACGCATAGCGAAATGCGGTTGCGATCAACGTCTTATATGTAACAAATTTGCTTGAGAGGTCTTTTATTATCTCGATTTCTATAGGGAGTCCAGCTTCTCCGGCATTGGTCGTATAATTCTTTTTTCAGACCGCTTTCATGGCTGTCATGTGTATTCTCTGGCGGCCTTTATTGCTGTAATTATCTATTGCGCCAAGAGGCTATCATGATGAGGTTCATTGGGTCGGCTATATTGATTTTTTGTGGGTTTTTGACGGTGTACGAAGTGGCCGATGCCACCGAGTCAGCAGTGCCTGAACCTTTCCAGCGCTTTGATGACACTTCCAAATTCACGATCAAATATGATGATCTGACCGCCCTGCTAAAAACAGTGGTGGTTGATGTGGGACGGTCAAGCCGGGAAGTAGCCCAACCGTCCCAGGCCAAGACTGGCACTCGCATGAAGCGAAAGGTTAAGCGATTGACCGCCAATGAAGGCAACCGGTTTTATTACGAAACATTTAAAGAAAATGAGTCAGGCCGGCAATTTCTTCGTGATATCCAGGACAGCCTTCAGCAGGTACCGGCGCAAGCACCACTCGAGTATTTCTCGCGCGATGAGCAATTGGCCTATTGGTTGAACCTGTATAACGTCACTGTGTTGAATGAAATTATTGCGGCGTACCCGAAACGGGATCTCAAAAAGGTGTTTCGGGGCAAGAATTCCATTTTGTCAAAGAAACTGCTGACGGTGTCCGGAGTATCTCTGAGTTTAAACGATATTCAATTTGTCATTCTGATGCAGAATTATGATAATAACCCGCTAGTCATGTATGGCCTTTATCAGGGCATAGTCGGTGGTCCAAATATTCGTCGATCAGCTTATCGCGGCGCGACTGTGTATCGCGCCCTGGAAGACAATGCGCGTGAATTTGTAAATTCCAATCGCGGCACATTCAGCAGGGATGAAAGAACTTTCCGGGTATCGAGTTTATATGACCGTAACAGAGCATACTTCCGCGATTTTAGCTCGGATTTAACCAAACACCTGTTGAAGTACCTGGAAGGGTATGAGCGACGTGAGCTGCAAGCGGCGACTACATTAAAGCCGGATATCAACGACTGGACGGTGACCGATCTGGGTGGAACCTACCAGCAGATTGGCGGCAGCTTTGCGGATAATAGTGCAGCCTTATTGGACTCTGTCAAAAGCACAGTACAAAGCACCAATGCGGGCGCCGGTGCGAGTACGTTGGGAACTTCTGTTGGTTACGGGTCTTCGTCGATGGCATCAAAAGGCAAGCCGTTGAGTCGCTTTGAACCGGAATTTCTCGAAAAAATGCATGAAATCAATGCGAAGCGGATTATCGAAAGCCAGCGAAATGCTACTGTCACGATTGAGGATATAGGGGAATCCCCGGTCGAGCCAGCTCCTGACGCTGCCCCTGATAAGGACGGGAGCAAATAGTACCAACAGATTAACGCGTGACGTAAGTTTCCCGCCAACCAGAGTCACCACTGCGATCCCGGTCTGGATGCGAGCTATCAGGCGTTCAATTCAGCGCCGAAAGCATCAACAAATTGCTGTTTGTAATTCTTCCAGCGACCAATCGACTTATGGTGGAGCGGTTCCCTTACCTGCCAGACACTGGCAGTTCTTACGCTGTTCTTCAACTCATGGAAAGAAAGACAACGCTCGTCCCAGTTCTCTCCGAGCCAATCCAACAGGTCAGTTACTGTTCGTTGCGGTTGCAGGACCAGGTCTTCGTAGCGAACCCGTATTAAATCGGAGCCCAGCAGGGCCTCCCAGTGATTGATAAGTTCGGTTTGAAGCCCGACGTAATGGCGAATATCTTTAAGACTTGTCGCGTAGGTTTGACTCTGCCCGAGTCGCACAGAATAAATTGAGGTGGCAACATCCCGCCAGTCACGCTCTGTTACCACGAATTTTGCCGAAGGCAGAACTGCTTTTATTAGCCCGATATATAAAAAATTGTCGGGACGCTTGTCAGTTAGTCTGGATGATTCTCCAAAAAGCTGCATTGATTGCTCGTTGTGCTGCTGTTGCCACCTGCGAAGCTTTTCAATCGAAATACTGTCCAGTCCCTGTGGGTAATCAGGAAATTCCCTTGCCACCAGACGTGGGAAGAACTCACTTTCCCCCCCGGCAACGAAACCAGGATGTGAGGCAAGCATCTGCTCCAGCAACGTGGACCCGCTGCGAAACATCCCGCATATAAAGACGGGCTCACTGGACAGATCCTCGTATTGCTTGAGCCACTTGCGGTTACACTGCGTCATTATGCGGTTGAAATCAGCTTCAGTACGCTCGGGGCTGTATGCACGCAATGCCCGCTTATCCAGCTCATTGCCCTTCGAAAAATGCTGCCAGGCCATTTTGAAATTGCGTAATTGTTCATACGCCTTCCCCAGTGCAAGGTGCACATCACTGTTGTTACTTTTCTGTGCGGTCGCGATAAGCGTGGCAAGTATTGGATCATCCCGCTGAACAAACTTTTGTGTGTCTGCAAGGCGTGCTAGCGCTGTTTCGTTGGCCGGGTCAGCTTGCAGGCATTTTTCGAAATTCCGGCGTGCCTCGTCCCGGTTGCCCTCCTGTTCTGACAGGTTGCCCAAATTGAAAAACGCACTGGAATAGGCGGGATTCCGGGCCAAGGCCTTTTCCAAATGCACTCTTGCCTTGTCGTGAGCGTGCAAATGATCCATGTAGACATTAGCTATATTGAGATGCACTTCTTCCGGTGCGCTTATACCATGCTCAAGTGAACGCTTGTACATATTGATTGCAGCTTCAAATTGCGCTTCTTTGGCAAGATTGTAGGCATAATTGAAAGCAGCATTTGCGGAATTTGGCTGGTACGTCAGGTATTTTTTGTAGGCCTGCAATACGGGACTCAATGGATACTGTCTTTGACGCATATGGTTGGCAATTTGATCAATGGCGAGCAGGTCTTTTTTGACATGAATCATAAGCAACCGCAGCTGATCCAGTGCACTGTCTGTTTTCTTTTGGCTCTCCAGGTTTTGTACCAACAACCAACGGGCTTGCACGTTATCAGGCTGGCTGGCAAGTAGCTGGGACAGCAGTGTAATTGCCTCCTCACATTCCTGTCTCCTTGTGGCATCCATTGCCCGCTGCAAATCAGGATTTTTCGTCATTACCGCACAGAAGATTCCCAGTCAAATCCCGGCAAGGTTACTTTTTCTACCGCCCAAAAGAAAGCGGGCCAAAGGCCCGCTTTCTGGTACTACATGTTTCTAGAAAAACTTAGAAACGAACAGTTGCCTTTGCAAACATGAAACGGCCAAGTGTATCGTAGAAACCTGCGATCGTATTGGCGTTTGTGGTCAATGAACCACCAACCATAGGCGGCGCTTCGTCCATGACATTATTGACACCAATGGTTACATCAGAGTTCTCAAAGAACCTGAAAACACCATTCAGGTCAAAGTAGCTCTGAGCAGAACTCATCTCATCCTGTGCAATCGTATCACTGGTTCCGTCATAGTCGACGCCACCGAAATAACGCCATCTGGCCGTAACTGCCCACCACTCATTGGAGTCATAGTCGACTGACGCCGTATGCCGCCAATCTGGCGTTGGGAAGCAGCGTGTACTGATAAAACCCACACAGTCATACGTTGAAGTGGCATCGGCCGGCAGCGGCGTAGTTTCCTTGGTCATCATGAATGTGCCAATCAAGTTGGCCGTCCAGCTACCGCCCGCAGCTTCTATTCCCCAGGAGGCGGCCACATCAACACCTTCCCATAATTGCTTACCCAGGTTATTGGTCGTATCTCTAACATAACCCTCAGTACCCAGCCAGAGACTACCAATGGCATTACGATTAACCGCATCACACAGCTGATTATACAAACCACATTGCTCCAGAATCGTCGTGGCACCAATATTACTGATCGTATCGTTAAGTTCGATACTCCAGTAATCAAAGGATACCGTCAGATTTTCGATTGGGTCGATGACAATACCGGCGGTATAGGTATCGGCTATTTCAGGAGTGAGGAGCGGGTTACCACCAAATATCGCGTTGTACTGATCAGCAGGGCTCTTAGCAATGCTGCCATACTGTGCGGCTGTGACACCCATATTCGCACATTGTGCCGCAGTGTATGCCGGGGCTGCGCCGGAGCAAGGATCGTCACCACTCCACAGACCTAAACTCTGGTCAATGAAGAGTTCTGCAACATTTGGAGCACGGACCGCGCGGTTGTAACCGGCACGAACACGTACCATGTCGACAGGCTGCCAGTCTAATCCAATACGGTAGGTGTCTGTGCCACCACTGGTGCTATAGTCCGAATACCGGTAAGCGAGATCCAGCGTAAGATTCTGGGCCCCTGCCACACCCGACACCAGTGGAACATTGGCTTCGGTAAAGAACTCCATTGCAGTGTATTGGCCACCGAAACTCAGTCTTGGACCACCCAGCCCAAGCAGGGCACCTTCCTCAAAAATCGTATCTGAATCACGGTCGAAACTCTCTATGCGATGCTCAAAACCGGCAACAACAGCGATGGAATCGTCTGCACTTGGAAGGCTCCAGCCGAGATCGCCTGATACATAGCCGTTGATGACTTCGGTGGAGGTTTCGCCATTCATTGCGGCAACGCCGGTCAGGCCTGCAGACATTTCCGGTGTAACACCCTGATAAGTGAAGACCTCGTAAGGTATACAGGTAGGATCTGCGGCGCAAAGGACACCGTCAACAGCGATGGCAATTCTCGGGCCGAAGAAGTCATTGATGGATACCTGGGACGAGGATGTATGCCCATACATGAAGGAAACATCATAATCCCAGTCGTCATTAATCGCACCCCTGACACCGCTTACGATACGGTAACCGTCATGCAGATAATTGCTCTGACGAGGTCCACCTTCGACGTTACGTTTACCGATGTAAAGACCGAAGTCAGTCTCACCTGGCCATAACGTCGCAAGAGAGCTACTGAAATTTGCAGGGAAAATGCTGTTATCTATTGGCAGATGATATTCTTCTGCAAAGAAGGTGCCTGACTCAGCGATCTGGCCATACGTCTTATCGAGTGCAAACCCTGTCTCCACGTAGGCGGTGGCACGTTCATTGATCTCGAAATCAACAAAAGCACCGAATGACCAGCGCGTATCAGGACGCATGAAATGGTTGACCGGGGCGTAGTTATACACATTACCTGAACTAGAAATCAGAGAACTATCAGATGCCAGTGTAAGGTATTGATATTGCCCCCAATCCATTGCACCCCCAACCAAGGGAGCTATGTAGAAATTAGGAATAATCGCGTTACCTGAACCACCGCACGTGGTACCGGCACTGTTCAATGCACAGCTGCCATAGTCGCGTGATGCCTGCAGCAACTCTTCGTTTTCACGCCAGGTTGCATAAGCGGTCGCATTACCTCTGCCATCAGCGAAATCACCGCCGATAACGATATCAATGTTGTACGCCTGACCATCAACGCCTGAACTGCCTGTAGGATATACGAAATTTCTTGCATCCATCAGTGGCGTGATGTACGAGTCGTCATTGTCGTGCTGGTAGCCGCTTGAGCCCACGCTGATTTCAACGCCGTTTACTCGGCGCATAATGAAGTTGACAACACCCGCCACAGCATCGGCACCATAAGTGGCTGATGCGCCACCGGTCAGGACTTCTACCCGCTCTATCATGGCGGAAGGAATCTGGTTTACGTCCGGAGCCGTTGCGGCTACGCCGCCCGGTTGCATACGACGGCCGTTAAACAGGACCAGGGTCCGGTTGGATCCGAGTCCACGCAAGTCAATTGACGCAGTACCCGAGATACCATTGGCATCAAATGAATGTAGTGCCGTCTCAACAGAGGGCAGGCTATTCAATAGATCTTCAACCCGGGTGAGACCGAGTGAAGCAATGTTATCCATTCCCATAACGGTCACTGGACTGGTCCGGCCAAAGCCATCTTCAGTCACAATTCGAGAACCGGTAGTAATAATCTCTTCAATAGGCTCGTCACCCGTAAGCGCATCGTCTTCCTGCGCTAATGCAGCAGTACCCAGAACACCTCCAAAGGAAGACACTCCGAGTGCGGCCGCCACGGCTGCCGCCAGTGGTTTACGTTTTAACATGGTTATTCCCCAAAAGTTATAATGTTAGAACTTCCGATAACGTATCTGGAAAACATCTGCTGCATGCATACACGGCATACACCCAGAAAAATCCCAGAATCGACGGAACCGATGCTATCTCAATACGTGGCGAACCTCAACTTAATGTGGCCAAAATCGATACAACGATTGCTGACAAAGAATAAAGCTATAATAAACAATGAACTATAATGTTGCTTTTTACCAACGATCTCGACAAATGGCCGTTCCCAACCACATTCCGGTTTGATTCGCTTGTCATGCCGCAAGAGCCGCGCAGCCGCATTGCCACCCCCCATTTCCAGATTTCGCGGTCTTGAATACAGCCGGCTTGCAACATTGCCACAACATCAAATGGGCAACACGGTGGTGTGCCTGATGTCTGATGTCTGATAACGCAATGCTGGAACTCACTTCCTGTATGCCTGAAAGCTGCGATGACTTTTCGTAGAGAAACTGTTCGTTGCATATTCCATTGATTTCGGCCATTCACTCCAGGCGAAGCCGGCCACGCCTTCCATGGCAACGCATGTCATGCCCGAGAATCCTTGCAACGCTTCGAGATGGGGGGGTGGTGGCAGAGGTACATCCGGCCCAACTCATGGCAATCTGTCATGATATCTTGTACTTACGTCGTACTCGGAGCAAGGTCTCTAAATATCCGCCCAATTTCCAGGTGCTTTTGGCTTGACCAAGCGCCGCCCCCGGTTGTCGTGACCGCTCTCCGTTATCTGGTCATCTTTCGCAGCCAATTTCTTCCCCTTGGCATGGTAGTGAGCAGCCTTTTGAATGTTACCATCGCCAATATAGCTGTCCCCAAGCAGGAAATAGAACTCGCTTTCATCTGACTTTAATTTGATCGCCTTGCGAAGTTGGTCGATGGCGGTCCGGTAGTCGCCTCCGGCGTAGGCCTTGCGCGCCTCTGCCAGTCTATAGTAGGGGTTCTTCAGTCGGTGCCTCAAGACCAGCCCATCGTAATGATCTGACAATTCGGTGCGCCCCTGCCGATCGTAAAGTCGCTGCAGGTTGCTCATGGCGGATGTTTCGTCCGGCTCTGCCTGCAAGGCTCTGAAGTAGGCCTGCTCAGCCAGATCCTCTCGACCGGCGCGCTGATACATCACACCAACCAGAATCCAAGCGGGAGTGAAATTCGAGTCACCTTCCTGGAGCGCCTTTCGCAGGTACGCGAACGCCACATTATTATTGCCGTTTTCGAGACTCTCTGCGGCCCAGTTGTTATAGAAGTGGGCCAATGCCCGCTCATCCCTTATTGACCTGTCGATAAACCTCGCAGGAATCGCATCTTCGCCAAAGTCGACCACCCGCTCACCCGCGCGATCTAAAGTCATTCCCCTTCCCGCCAAGCGGATATACACATTCACATGCCGGCGCAGCACCATCATGTTTCCCCGCTTGATCCAGTCAGGTGGAATGCTGACCTCTTGAAAACGGGCATTCAAACCAGCCCGGCGAGCCATCGCCAAGAACATATTGGTGAAGGTCAAGCAGTTTCCGCGACGTTGCTCGAAGGCCTCGGACGCCGTCAAAGTCTGATCATCATAGGTCAGGTCGCGAATGCCAAAGGCGCTCATCGCACTCATCAGGTCATCGAAAATCCGTTCGTCACCCGTGGACATTACGTTGTCGGCCAGGAAGCGGGCCATGTCGGGGCTAATTGCGAATACGTCTTGTGCCGAGCGCAGAACCTTATCTGAGGGCGGCGGAAATACGTCTCCCGCAAGTAACTGCTTATCCGTGACAGTGAGTTCATGATGTACCTGGAACACGCTGGAACACGAAGTCATCGCTATCGCAATTAGAGCGAGGAGTGCTTCTCTATGAACAATTTTCTTCATGCTGCTTTAGAAGCTCCTGCGCGAACTTGGTTCATTGAACGGCCGACTTCACGGCAACCTCTTACCGCGGAACTCATAATGGCATTTGCAATCTCTGCAATCACCTCAGGAATCGACGTACCCATCGGCCCATAGTGGTGCAAGGTCTTTTCTGTAAATTTGTCATGGTATAGAAGTCCGAGCCGTCCGGCGGGCGCGATCGCGGCCATGGGCCGCTCCCACAGTCTAGCCAGGGCAATTCATGAATAGTCCGGGCTAGATCGGCAGTGCGGTCGTGTGCTTGATGTCCGATAACACAATGCTGGAGTTCACTTCCTGTATGCCTGGAAGCTGCGATAACTTTTCGAAGAAAAACTGTTCGTAGGCTTTGATGTCCTCGGTAACGATTCGCAGCAGAAAATCGACGTTACCCAGCACCACATAACAATCGAGCACCTCGGGAAAATCCTGCACTGCATCTGCGAAATCAGACAGGTTGCTACGCCCGTGCGAGGTCAGCTTCACGTGTGCAAAAACCATCGTATTGAGACCCACCTTCTCGCGGTCGAGCTTCGCAGGCTGGTCCCGGATGATGCCTTCGTCGCGCAAGCGTTGAATGCGCCGCCAGCAAGCTGACTGAGACAAGCCGATTTGCTCACCGATGGTCGTGGCATTTATGCCGGCTTGTGTCTGCAACAGATCGAGAATACGTCGGTCGATTTGATCAAGGTGAGTGATTTGCATAATAATTAGCGTTATACAGTGTTTTTACACATAGCTCATGTGTATTTGGTCAACATGAGTCCATAATAAGCATCTTTTATAGGGGTTTGCCGGGATATATTGTACGCATTCATCAGTGACACAGGGCTGCCGTCATGGGTGTTTTTGGTCATCCGGAATTTGATCACCACGAATCCGTTCATTACTTTCATGATGCCCATACCGGGCTCAAGGCCGTTGTCGCAATCCACTCAACCGCGCTTGGTCCCGCGGTGGGCGGTTGTCGCCGCTGGCAATATGCAAGCGATGCCGACGCACTGACCGACGCACTGCGCCTGTCCCGGGGCATGACCTATAAAAACGCGGTTGCCGGGCTCCCGTTCGGCGGTGGCAAAGCCGTTATGCTGGCCAACGCCCTGACACCGAAAACCACTGATCTCTTCTACGCATTCGGCCGCGCCGTGGATTCACTGAACGGCCGCTACTTCACCGCTGAAGACATTGGCGTTGGTGTTGGTGACATGCGCCGGGTGCAACGGGAGACCGATTTTGTGTACGGACTGCCCAAAAGCGGCGACCGCGCCGGTGGCGACCCGTCACCGTGGACGGCCCTCGGCGTCTTTCTGGGCATCAAGGCGGCTGCTGACATACAGCTTGGCAGGGACTCCATTGAAGGCCTCAAAATCGCCGTGCAGGGCGTCGGTCACGTTGGCCTAAGCCTGTGTCGATTGTTACACAATGCTGGCGCGATTCTCTTTGTTGCCGACGTAAATAAGAGCAAGCTGGAGCTGGCGCACGGCGAACTGCCGTTAAATGAAGTCTCGCCTGCCGAGCTGCTGTACTCCGATGTCGACGTACTCGCACCCTGCGCGTTGGGCAGCATTTTGGACTCCGATACGATTCCACGCATAAAAGCAAAAATCATTGCTGGTGCAGCCAATAACCAGCTCGCAAGTGATGCAGATGGTGCACGTCTTGCCGAGAGGCAAATACTTTACGCACCTGACTATGTCGTCAATGCGGGCGGTATTGTCAACGTCGCACATGAGCATGTCGGGAACAGCACCGAGGACAAAGTGCGCGCAGACATCAGTCGGATCCCGGAACGCCTGAAGACCATCTTTGCCGAGGCAGAAGCTACAGCCCGACCGACAAATCTCATCGCTGATGACATGGCGCGGCGTATCGTGTCCGCCGGCCCGCCGGATACGGAATTGACTCCTGCCCGCAAGACCGCCTAGCGTGATCCCTTTGCCACCAGGGTTTTTCGAGGACGCAAGACCCAATGGCCAATAAGTCACTCTTGCACATACCTCGGCCGTCGGCGCGTCCGGGCGATAAACCGGATTTCGACTATTTGAATCTTGCAAAAGCCGGTAGCGTCGAAAAGCCGCCGACCGACGCACCTGCCCGCGACGTTGAATATCTGAGTTCTGGCATTGTGCGCGTGCTCGATGACGATCACAGCGCCCAGGGTCCGTGGATTCCCGACATCGATGCCAGTGAACTGCAAATGGCGCTGCGCTGGATGCTGTTGAATCGGGTATTCGACGAGCGCATGTGGAAGATCCAGCGCCAGGGCCGCATATCGTTTTATATGCAGGCAACCGGTGAAGAGGCCGTCTCGATCGGCCAAGCCATGGCGCTGAGACCCGGTGATATGTGCTTCCCATCGTATCGTAATCAGGGTCTCTACCTGTATCGCGGTACAAAACTCGTCGACCTGATGTGCCAGTGCCTCTCCAATACGCGCGACATGTGTAAGGGTCGGCAGTTACCGATCATGTACCACAATCGCGAAGCGAACATCTATTCGATATCGGGCAATCTCGGCACTCATTACCCGCACGCGGTTGGCTGGGCGATGGCGTCTGCAATCAGGGGTGAAGATCACATTGCCACTGCATGGATCGGTGACGGCGCCACAGCCGAGGCTGACTTTCATCATGCGCTTACATTTGCCGCGGTTTACCAGGCCCCTGTAGTCCTCAACGTAGTGAATAACCAGTGGGCCATATCGACGACTCAGGGCTTCGCGGGCGGCGACCGTCGTCCGTTTGCCATGCGCGGCCCCGGACTTGGCATTCCGGGCGTTCGCGTTGACGGCAATGATTTGCTCGCGACTTACGCCGTTACACGTTGGGCCGCCGATCGTGCCCGTAGCGGCGGCGGTCCGACGTTGATCGAACTCGTGACCTACCGCGGTGGCCCGCACTCGACGAGTGACGACCCCAACAAGTACCGCCCGAAAGACGAGTGGCTGTCATTTCCTCTGGGTGACCCCGTCGAGCGTCTGAAGCAGCACCTGATTAGAGAATGCCAGTGGTCAGAAGACAGACACGAGGCGCTACTTGAAGAACTCAAGGCCGACGTACTTGCTGCCTGGAAAGATGCCCAGCAGTACGGCACGATGACCGAGGGACCCTACCTTGACCCGGCGACAATGTTTGACGACGTTTACGCCGACAATCCGGCACATCTCGAGGCGCAGCGCCGGCTAATGCTGGACGTGGCGGGCTCCTGATGTCGCAAATGAACATGATCGAGGCGATTCGCTCGGCGCTCGACGTCGTCATGGCAAAGGACCCGGGCGTTGTTGTGCTTGGTCAGGATGTCGGCTACTTCGGCGGTGTATTCCGTTGTACGGATGGCCTGCAACTCAAGTACGGTGAGCATCGTGTTTTCGATGCACCGATCGCCGAAGGCGGCATTATCGGCGCTGCCATCGGCATGGGCGTCAACGGTCTGCGCCCGGTCGCCGAAATCCAGTTCGCCGACTACATCTACCCGGCTTTCGATCAGATCGCCAGCGAACTCGCGCGACTGCGTTATCGTACCTGTGGCGAGTTCTTTTCGCCGGTCACTATTCGGACACCCTGCGGTGGCGGCATCCGCGGCGGGCAGACGCATTCCCAGAGTCCCGAGGCGATTTTTGCGCACGTTTGTGGCATCAAGACGGTCATGCCTTCGAACCCTTACGACGCGAAAGGCCTGTTAATCACTGCAATTGAGTCTGATGATCCGGTTGTGTTTTTCGAGCCGAAACGTATCTACAACGGCCCGTTTGACGGCGACCCTGAATTACCAGCGGTTTCCTGGGCTTCGCATCCAAAAGGCGAAGTACCCGATGGTCACTACACCGTGCCTATGGGAAAGGCAGAGGTTGTTCGAACCGGCGCGGAACTCACCCTGGTCACCTATGGAACATTGGTGCATGTAGCGCAGGCAGCTGCTGACGCAACCGGAGTGGACGTCGAGGTAATCGATGTGCGAACTATCGCGCCGCTCGATGTCGAAACTCTCGCTGAGTCGGTCAAGAAGACCGGTCGCTGCATCATTG
>Ga0255052_10000767_pt1 | contig 25273 bp, 26 predicted proteins | sample JV7_2_21_MG_FD_188632 | JGI IMG/M metagenome (GOLD analysis project Ga0255052, IMG submission 188632) | Seawater microbial communities from Jervis Inlet, British Columbia, Canada - JV7_2_21 | ecosystem: Environmental > Aquatic > Marine > Inlet | place: Canada: British Columbia | collected...
CGCATGGATGAAGAGGGGAAAGTTTTCAATGATGCCCCCCTGGGGATGCTGGTTCCGCTTATGATCGTTGCGGCCGGTCTTATTGTCCTTGGGATTTACACTGACACTATAGTTACAAAGGTGATTCAATTTGCCATACCAGGAGAGATAAGCTGACAACTAACCGTAAATCACTGTGCCGGCCGATTTGGATGAGAAAACCATAAATGGAAACCATTCTTTCTATCAAACCTTTTCTCGCGGTAATTGTGTCTATATTGGCGGTACCGCTGATTGTTTCAACCCGCAAGGCAAATTTTCGCGAGGGGTGGACCTTTCTCGCGGCCTTCGCCAAGTTTTCGATCATCGCTTCAATGACCCCTCTGATCCTTGATGGTGTTGAGATCGAATATACCATCGCCCAGGTGTTACCCTCGGTTGCCATTAAATTAAGGGTTGACGCGTTTGGTATGATGTTTGCCCTTGTCTCTTCCTTTCTTTGGATTGTTACCTCCGCATATTCCATCGGGTATATGAGGAGGCTAGGGGAACATGGCCAAACCCGATATTTTAGCTTCTTCGCTCTTTCCCTGTCAGCTACCATCGGGGTTGCTTTCTCAGCAAATCTTCTGACGCTTTATCTTTTTTACGAAATGCTTTCATTTGCCACCTATCCGCTGGTCACCCATCACCAGGATATGGAGGGGCGAAGCTCGGGACGGAAGTACCTTCTATTTATCGTAGGATCCTCAATCGGGCTGGTTCTTCCTGCGATGCTTTTCATCTATCACATGACCGGCACCCTTGAATTTGCAAATCAGGGTTTTATTGCAGGGATAGTATCGCCAAAACTGATATGGATCCTTGTTCTCCTCTTCGTGTTCGGATTTGCTAAGGCCGCCATTATGCCCTTCCATTCATGGCTCCCTGCTGCCATGGTGGCTCCCACACCTGTGAGCGCATTGTTACATGCGGTTGCAGTGGTAAAAGTTGGGGTTTTTTGCATACTGCGGGTACTTATCGGCGTCTTCGGGACCCAACTGCTTTTTTCCTTTCAAATGGACACCATCGTCTTATATCTCGCATCGTTTACCATCATCGCTGCTTCTTTGGTGGCCCTTTCCCAGGACAGTTTGAAAAGCCGTCTGGCCTATTCCACCATCGGACAACTTTCCTATATTATACTGGGCGCTGCACTCCTCTCCCCCAAAGGAATGATCGGAGGGATGATTCACATTGCCATGCATGCTTTCGGCAAAATCACGCTCTTTTTCTGTGCGGGTGCCATATTTGTTGCAACCGGAACTAAAAATATCAGCCAGATGGCGGGGATTGGGAAAAGAATGCCTGTGACACTTGGCTGTTTTTTCATTGGATCCTTAAGTGTCATCGGGATTCCACCGGGGGGTGGTTTTATCAGCAAATGGTATTTGATTCTTGGCACACTGGAGGCAAATCAAATGGTCATGTTGTTTGTCCTCCTAACAAGTGCACTTCTCAATGCCGCATACTTTTTACCCATAGTTTACAAAGCGTTTTTTTGTACGCCCGAAGAATCGTTGTTTGAAAATAAAATTAATGAGGCACCGCCCTGGTGCCTGGTCCCCTTGACAATTACTGCCATTTGTTCAATTTATCTCTTTTTTTATCCTGAACCTTTTCTTTCTCTGGCAAAAATGGCATCGGTCAGCATCTTTTCGGGGCCATAGTTCGAGAACGTGTAGAAGGAGTTAAATATGGTATCCAAAAAAGATTTAAGGTCAATAGTTATTTTGAGATATCTTACGGATGAGATGTTAGATAAACTGATTCCTGTCACAGAACTGCTTATATTTGAAGAAGGGAAAGTCATATTCAGAGAAGGCAAATCGGCAGATCGGTTTTATATGCTAAAAAGAGGAAAAATTCTCCTTGAAAAGAGAATATCTGATCATGTCACCGTTTCTCTGGGTGCAATCAAACCGGGATATTCCTTCGGGTGGTCTGCCGTACTCGACGGAGGACCGTATACGTCCGATGCAATGAGTGTCGAAACAAGTGAAATTTTTTCAATAAAAAGAGAGCACATTGTACCTCTTCTTGAAAGTGACCATCACATGGGAAATGTGTTGACCCAAAGATTCCTCAGGGAAGTTAAAAGCCGCCTGGATCGCCGCACAGAGCAATTCTTGAGGTCGGTAAAAAGCCATCCGGATATGGACGTTCTTTTGGAATGATACGTTTGATCCCATCAGGGATTGAATGTCCCTGCTATCCTTTTTTTTCAATAGTTTTATCTCAAAGAATCAAAGATTTTTCATACCGCCCGATTTCCACGGATGGCAGCCCTATTAAATGTGGAGAATTCGCTTGGCTTGTATAATCTAATCTGCTATTCATCCATCCCTCCAGTTGACATTTTTCCGGGGTTGTTCTATGAAATCCTTTTCCGAACATCTCTTACGTCATGTTGACTGCAGAAGTGTTCGATTGACTCCCGAAAAAACGAGGCATTAAGCCAAGGAGATATTTCATGGACAGAGAAAAATTCTTTTTTACATCCGAATCGGTATGTGAAGGCCACCCGGACAAGGTTGCCGATGCGATATCAGATTCCATATTGGATTTCATTATCAAGGAAGATCAAAATTGCAGAGTGGCATGTGAAACACTTGTAACCACCGGAATGGCCATTATTGCGGGTGAAATTACGACCACCTGTTATGCTGATATCCCGCAGATTGTTCGGAGTACCATCCGGGATATCGGATACCATTCATCCCAGATGGGTTTTGACTGGCAAACCTGCTCTGTCATCACCAGTATTGACCGTCAATCGCCCGACATTGCCCAAGGTGTTAACAAGGGTGAAGGGCTGTACAAAGATCAGGGCGCCGGCGACCAGGGTCTCATGTTTGGATTTGCCACGAATGAAACGCGCGAGCTTATGCCAATGCCGATTACCTATGCCCATAAGCTGTGCCGTCGTCTCGCTACCGTGAGAAAGAATGGATCCCTCGATTTTTTAAGACCGGACGGTAAATCACAGGTCACCATAGAATATGAAAACGGAAATCCAAAACGGGTGGATACCGTTGTAATCGCTGCCCAGCACAAACCGGATATCGCTTATGAGGATTTAAAAGAGGCGATCATCGAAGAAGTGATTAAGAAGGTAATTCCAAAGGAGATGACCGATGGGGACACCCGCTACCTCGTCAACTCCACAGGGAAATTTGTGATCGGAGGCCCTATGGGAGATTGCGGCCTTACCGGCCGAAAGATCATTGTTGACACTTACGGCGGTCAGGGAAGCCATGGGGGGGGTTGTTTTTCCGGAAAAGATCCGTCCAAGGTTGATCGCAGCGGATCCTACATGGCCAGGCATATCGCAAAAAATATTGTTGCGGCGGGTCTTTCTGCAAAATGTGAAATTCAGATCGCCTATGCCATCGGTCTGGCCCAACCGGTCAGTGTTATGGTAGATCTCAAGGGAACCGGCATTGTCCCCAAACAAAAAGTTGAAGAAACTGTTATGGAACTTTTTGATTTGAGGCCTGCTGCCATTATTGAATATCTTGATCTTTTGAGACCTGTCTATCGCAAAACTTCCGCCTATGGACATTTTGGGCGAAGTGAAGCTGAATTTACATGGGAAAGAACAAACATGGCGGAAGCAATCCGCGAAAAAGCAGGTTTGTAAATAGAACTCCGAAAACCTTTAACCATGATTAATGGCGTTAATTTGATGGAGACGATAATAGAATGAAATATGATATTAAAGATATAAAACTAGCAAATGACGGTGCAGGACGCATCGAATGGGCCAATCAGAGCATGCCGGTATTAAATCGAATCCGTGACAGATTTAAAAAAGAAAAGCCTTTGAAAGGAATTCGAATCGGCGCCTGTCTACATGTCACCACTGAAACCGCCTCTCTTATGCAAACACTAAAGACCGGTGGCGCTAAAGTTTTTCTTTGCGCATCCAATCCGTTAAGCACCCAGGATGATGTTGCCGCGTCCTTGGTTAAAAACAACAAAATCCCCGTTTTCGCCATAAAGGGTGAAAACAACAAAACATACTACAGACATATCCACACGGTTCTGGATGCCGGGCCCCATTATACGATGGACGATGGAGCTGATCTGGTTTCTATCCTCCATTCGGAGAGAAATGACTTAATCAAAGATGTTCGGGGGGGTACGGAAGAGACCACCACCGGTATTATACGACTGAAAAGCATGGCAAGAGAAGGGATTTTACAGTACCCGATCATTGCGGTGAATGACGCCCAGACCAAACACTTTTTTGACAATCGCTATGGCACGGGACAAAGCACGATCGACGGCATCATCCGATCGACAAACCGTCTTTTAGCAGGTTCTAGCTTTGTTGTTTGCGGCTATGGCTGGTGTGGAAAAGGCCTTGCGATGAGAGCCCGTGGAATGGGGGCCAATGTGATTGTCACAGAGGTGAATCCGGTGGCAGCTCTCGAAGCGGCCATGGACGGATTTACCCTGATGCCGATACGAAAAGCAGCAGGGATCGGTGATTTTTTCTGCACGGTCACCGGAAATATCAATGTTATTCGGAAAAATCACTTTATGCTCATGAAAGATGGCGCCATCATATGCAATTCCGGCCATTTTAACGTTGAGCTCGACCTTGATGGGTTAAAGGAAATCACCATCACCACAAAAACCCTTCGGCCCCATGTTCAGGAACATGTTCTGAAAAATGGCAAGCGGATTAATGTGCTCGCTGAAGGACGGTTAATAAATCTTGCTTCAGCCGAAGGCCATCCTTCGAGCGTGATGGACATGAGTTTTGCGAATCAGGCACTCAGCATTGAACACATGGTCAAACGGAAAAAACCATTGGAAAGGGATGTTTATCCGGTGCCTGAAAAAATAGATCGACAAATTGCCAAAGAAAAACTGGTGAGCATTGGGATTACTATTGATAAGCTGACGGGAGAACAAAAAAAATATTTGGCTTCCTGGGACATGGGCACTTGATCTTCCCGATTGGAAGGCGGGGCACAGCCTGGTTTACGAAGAGGCTAATCAGGGCATTGTTCTTTTGATTTTTTGTATCGCTTCATATTCACTGTCCGCCTCTTCGACGAAACCGTTATCAATTTCAAATACCCGAACAAACTGTTCTAAAGCTTTATCATAATCATGGGATATTTTGTAAGCCACCCCCATGTAATAGTATGGTTCCGGATTATCTCCACTGGCCGATTTTGCTTTCCGAAAAGCATCCTCTATCCGTCTTAACCATTGTTTTTCCAGCTTCACCCTGCCAAGTATATAAAGTCGCATGTATCCGACCTGGGCTATGAGTTTTTGTTCGGCCTCCTGGGCAAATTCATCCGCCTGTCTTATGGACGCCAAGCCTTTTTCAAACTGACCCTTATGGCCATATACCAGGCCCATTCCCACATATGGAGATGATAATTTTGGATCGAGTTCATTTGCCCTGCTGAATTCTCGAAAAGCGGATTCAAACTTGTCCATCTTCAGCAATTTCATACCGTTGCGAACATGATGAACAGGCGTATCGAGTCTGGTCTTTGGTGTAAGCAGCTTCGGGCCGCAAGCGGAAAAGAGAAACGCGCTCATCATTGCCACGGCGAAACATTTTATTCTAAATGCCATGATTCCTCCACATCGCATCGAAACGCCCGGCATTTAGGCACAAAGAGCCTTCCGCCTGCCGGGGATTTAGTCCTATTTTATGATTTTTCCGCTGTCTCTATTTATTGGTCAACCACGATCATCACGCGGCATTTTTTCAAAAAAGAGAGGTGTTCCGAAGAGCTCCTGAGCTTTGAGGCATCTGCATTGCTAATAACGATCAATGGAGACCCGGTGCCGATTGTCCTCAATCCTTTTACAATTAGCGGCTTATTCGTCACCCGCTGATGATTTTGAGCGAAGGCCATATCTATTGTATACCCCCCAATTCCATGCTGAACAGCACATTCACGGCTGACAAATGCGGACCCATAGACCTCCTTCTGGTTTTCATCAACGATTCGGAGGGTCATGGCCGGACGTACACCAATCTTTCTGGCATCTACAATCAGTCCTGTAAAAGGAGAATGTTTCCCCTGGGTAGGTGCCATGGTTTTAATCGATCCAATCTGTTTGATGGCTTGAGGAAGAATAAGTTGAGAAAAACCACCCAACAGGCTCACCTCCATAATAACCGCTACCGTCCCATCTGACAAGTAATTTTGCTTTACCACTTGTGCATCCTCAATCAGGCTCTCTATTTTGCTTAAAATAACATCGCTTTCATTGGCATAATCACTGACAATAGAGTTGGAATCGATCCTTATATTTTTTACAATTTCGAGGATTTTACGTAGGGCCTTCTGTTTCGCAACGATCAATACATCTTGGGTTTTGTTTTTTTCGTCCTTTTCATTCGGCGTGCCGACCCCCTTGGTCTGAACCACCCACCTGGACCAGTTTATGCTGCCGGCTGCCAGCCTTTCTACCAATTCCTGTTCTTCACCACAATAGCCAGGCGTTGCCACCGATACGATGCAGATAAGCGTCCAGAATAAAATTGACAGGCGGTTATACAAAATCCCTCCTATTTTGCGACCGATTTTCAATTTGATCTAAATTCTTAAAGTACTGGCCTGTTCAAACTTCCCAACTTCTTGATAAAATGTCAATCAATTTCATTATTTCAAACCTGCTGTGGATGAACAGCACTCGCGTGCAGCTTGACATTCAGGTTGAATTTTGCTCTAAATTATTATCTGAATGAGGGTTCGGGGAGCTATGGCTGCATCTCGGATGTATCGCGTTATAGAAATTTGGCAAGTAAAGGGGGGTAGATAAATGAAAGAAATGTTGTGGCATAAACACAAATGGCCTGAGCATGTCATGAAATCGCTCGATTATCCGAACGAACCGCTTTATGGGGTAATCGATAGAACAGCTGACCGGTACGGCGATTCGATCTACACTGTATGGAGTGGAGTCGGACGAACTTTCGCTGAGGTCAGAGATAGTGCCGACAAGATCGCCAATTTTCTCTTCAAGCAGGGCATCAAAAAAGGCGACAGGGTTGCGATATTCCTGCCCAACATGCCTCACTATCCGGCTGTCTTCTTCGGTATACTAAAGGCGGGTGCCACCGCTGTTACATGCAATCCGATGTACACAGCCGGCGAGCTGAATTTTCAGCTTAAGGATTCCGGGGCAAAATCAGTATTTTGTCTAGACCATCCGAAGTTTACCCCCATCACTTACGAAGCCATCAAAAAAACGGACATCAAGACAGTGGTTGTCTGCAATGTTAAGTCCTTTTTGCCAAAGATGAAGGCTTTTATCGGAGGGCTTTTGGGAAAAATTCCCAAGAGCCCATTTTATGAAGAGGATAAGACCTTCTTTTACGATGGCATCATGGCAAATCATGAACCCGTACCCCCCGAGGTGTCCATCGATCCATCAGAAGATCTGGCATTAATACTTTACACCGGTGGCACCACAGGAACACCGAAAGGGGCCATGCTGGTTCATCAGAACCTATACAGCAATCTGATTCAGATTCATGAATGGGTTCAGCTGGAGATTCCGGAAGGATCACCACCGCATCGATTAAAACACGGCGAGGAAGTGTTTGTTGGGGCTCTCCCCTGGTACCATAGCTATGGATTAACGCTGACCATGATTGCGTCTGCCCATCTGGCGAGCAGACTCGTTTGCATCCCGGATCCAAGAGCCGGAGACCCACCGCTGTCTGATCTGTTAGAAGAGATACAAAAACAAAAAGGTACAATTCTGCACTGTGTCCCCGCCCTGTACGCCGGCATTGTGAACCATCCGAATGTGAACCAATACGATCTCTCGAGTCTCAAAGCATGTGGGTCGGGCGCAGCGCCATTGGCCCCCAAATTAGCGTTGGACTTCGAGGCAGTAACCGGTGCCACACTGTTTGAGGGCTATGGGTTGACCGAAACTTCACCTATGAGTCATGCTAATCCCTCTTTTAAGTCAACCCGAAAATTCGGATCGGTGGGCCTTCCCATCCCTGACACCTATGCAACAGTGGTTGATATGAAAACCGGAGAGACCGAGTTGCCTCAGGGCGAAACCGGTGAGATCGCCATCAGCGGCCCCCAGGTCATGATGGGATACTGGAACAAAGCCGAGGAAACCGAAGCGGTCTTCAGAACCATTGATGGGAGACGATACTTCCTGACGGGTGATGTCGGCCACATGGATGAAGAAGGTTTTTTCGTTATATCTGACCGAAAAAAGGACATGGTTAACGTGGGCGGCTTCAAGGCCTATCCAAGAGAGATTGAGGACATCCTGTTTGAGCACCCGAAGATAGTCATGGCTGCGGCCATTGGCGTGCCGCGTGACGATGATCCGGACAACGAGTTCGTAAAAGCCTTTGTTGTTATCAAGGAGGGGGAGACCGTCGCTCCCGAACAGATTATCGAATGGGCTAAAGAGAAGCTGGCGGGATATAAAAGACCCCGGGAAGTCGAAATAGTCGACTCACTCCCTATGAGCCCTGTGGGAAAAGTCCTCAGAAGAGAGCTTCGAAAAACCGAACTTGAGAAAAGGGGGGGAGTGTAATTGGTGTGAAATCGAACTTTTCTGATGCACAGCAAGCCCGAGGAGTAGAAAAGATGTTTAAAACGCTTTTTGTTTGTGTTTTTTGTGCGACCCTCTTTCTGATTTCTGGATGTGTTTCCAAACTCCAGTATTTGGAGTTAGAAGAAGAATTTTATATATCGCAGCAACAATTAGAGCAGCAAAAAAGAGGACTAGATATTTTAAATAAAAAGCTTCTTGATTTAGAAGCAAACAGAAAAAAAACCGATAAGGCCATGTTAGATTTTCGTGCCAAAAACAAACTTCTGATCAAACGAAATGCCAGGCTCCTTCGAAAGATTAGGAATCTCGAACGCATCATTTCGATGAAGCAGCCGAAAGGCAGGTTTGAATTGAAATGGTAAAAAGTTCCGAAAGGAAAACCCATGGAACAAAATCATCTGTTAGAGGGGAAAAGAATTCTCATTGTCGATGACGAACCCGATGTTTTGGAAACACTTGCGGATCTATTGACCATTTGTGTGGTAAAAACGGCTTCTACTTTTGATCAAGCCAAGACGCTCCTCGAAAGCCAATATTTTGATATCGCAATTCTGGACATCATGGGGGTTGAGGGATACGAATTATTAAAAATATGCAACGAGAAAAAGGTGATCGGTGTGATGCTGACCGCCTACGCAGTGACACCTGAAAATATAAAAATGTCATATGATGAGGGCGCTGCATCGTTTGTACCCAAAGAAGAGATGACCCATATCACTATGTTTTTAAATGATATTTTGGAAGCCAAAGAAAAAGGAAAAAACTTCTGGTGGAGATGGTTTGACAGGCTGGCGGACTATTGCGAGAAAAAATTTGGACCTGATTGGCAAAAGGATCATGGCTTTAAGGTTCGCTAGATGGAAGCACCGGTGATGAAGGCAATCGGATCTTGGATTTTTTATTGATCTTCATCTTCCATCCATCCTTCCCAGAGCAGTTTTATGTTTTCCCAATTTTCCTCCTCCGGAGATGAAGCGCCGGATTGATAATAATCCCCGCGGAATGGTACCGCCATGTCCGCCTCCTTTCCTTGCAACACTTTAATTTGTTACGGATTACAGCATTTTGTCAGGAAGCCAAAGCGCCAACTGGGGAAATAGCATGGTCAATATCAATACGAGCAATTGAATGGCAACAAATGGCGGTACCGATCGCCATATGTCCTTGGTGTGTATTTCCGGTGGCGCAACCCCTTTCATCAGAATCAGGGCCCAGCCAAAGGGTGGGGTTAAATAGGCGACCTGCATATTGAGGATAAAGACTATGGCAAACCATGTAGGATCGAAACCCAGAAATACAGCAATGGGAATAAAAATGGGTGCACATATGGTCAAAACAGCATAATCATCCATGAACATGCCGAATATGAGAAGGATGATTTGCATCGTGAACAAGATCAGCCATCGGTTCAGCAGCAGGGTCTGAACAATCTCCATCACCATGTCCTGGGCGCCGGCACTGGTGTAAACAACGCCGAAGAGGGTGGCCGCAACCAGTATCCATAAAGCCAAGCCGCTTATTTTCATGGTTGCAAGGCAGGAATCCGTAATGACTTTCCAGTTCATGCGGCGGTAGATAACACAAACCAAAAATGAGCCAAACGCGCCAACACCGGCAGCCTCAGTCGGGGTGGCGATTCCTAAAAATATGGAACCCAGCACTAAAACCACCAGCAAAGAGGGCAGTACAATATCTTTGAGGGAAGCCCATCGGGTTTTCCAGGTCGTTTCTTCTGCCACTCTGGGTGCGAGCTCGGGTTTAAGATAACATCTTCCCAGGATATAAATAATATACAGACTGGCGGTAATAAAGCCCGGGATTGCTCCGCCGAAGAAAATTTTGCCTATGGATATGCGTGAGATAAAGGCAAAAATAATCATGATAATGCTGGGGGGTATAATTTCACCGAGAACTCCACCGGCCATTACGCTGCCCAGGGCCAGGGATTTATCATAGCGCTGTTTGAGCATGGCCGGTACGGCAATCAGGCCCATGGTGAGGATACCCGGACCGAACCCCCCGCACATGGCCAGTGCGACGCACACACCGACGGATACAATGGCGAGACCGCCTCTTATGCCCGAAAGCCAGACATTAAGTGCACGAAACAAACGATCCGAAATGCCGGAGTGAATTAAAAAGTTTCCCATCAGAAGAAACAGGGGAATGGTAATCAACCCGGGATCGGTAATCTGACGGTAGGTGGTGGTCGCAACAATATATAAATCGTTAGGTCCCCCAATGAGGAAGGCGATAAGTACGCTGATACCACCGAGGGCAAAAACGACCGGAACTCCCATTGCCAGTAGAACAAGAAGACCGCCGAATAAAAGAACCGTAGTTAAACCGATCCCCATGATATGTTGTCCGCTAAATTCATATTAAAATAATGAGATAAAAGCCCTGCCAAATCTGTTCAATCATCACCCCGACGAAAAGCGGCAATACCTTCCAGAAGGAATAAAAAGGCCACAATGGGGATGAGAAGCTTGAACGGATACCAGGGGATGCGAAACGCACCGGCCGCTTTTTCATTCATTCTAAGGGAGTTCCAACCCATCCAGGACCCTTGCCAGACCAACACCCCCATGAAAGAAACAAAGCATGCCAGGGCAATCCATCTTGCGAAATTCTTTAATTTAGGAGGGAAGTGGTCATACAATATTTCAATTCGGATATGCTCACCTTTAAATAAGGTATACACCCCGGCAAAGAGGATAAAAACGCCGAACAGCTGTCGATTTAATAGCCAACCCCAGAGAAGAGGGCGATTGAAAACATATCGGGCAACAACATCAAAGGTGGTAACCAGCATAATGATAAAAACCAAATAACAGGTAACTTTGCCTGCCTTTTCAGCGATGGTGTCAACCCAGTCGAAGAATATTTTTACAGATTTAGACATCTGAATGCGCCTTCAAAGTCGGATGGATGAAGTCAAATCAGGTAGGCTATTAAATAACCAGGAAGGCAGCGAATTGCCCTCCTGGCTTTTTATAAAGAATGAAAAAAGCAACGCTTTAATTATTCAGCATCGCTCTATTTAAGCGTTTTTCTCCAATCCTTAATTATTCCTATCGCCTTTTCTGCGGAAGGATCTCTTTGCCCGATTTGGTCCCACAGTTTAAGGGCAGCTTCTTCATGTTTTTTGTCACATGCAGCATCAAGGGGGCTGTTGATAACTTTGCCGGCCTTGACAAGTTCCTCGACTTTTTTCAGCTCACTATCATAGATCTTGTTGAGGTCGTGAAAGTATTGCTCCGCCGCATCGGCCAGTGCTTTTTTGAGCTCATCCGGCAGCGAGTTCCAAGTTTTCATATTCATCAGAATGTGTCCGGGAACCACATCGTTTTGCCCGCCCAGAATCCGGTATGGGGCCACTTCATGCCAATTTAAACCGGTTACAGCACTGACATCCCACTGGGAAGCATCGATGGTGCCGAGCTTCAGCCCCATATAGGCTTCCATGCCGCTGATATACGTCCCGCGGGCACCCAGCATATTGTAATAATCGGCCCAGGATCCTTCCACTCTGAATTTTAATCCCTTCATATCATCACAGGTTGTGATCTTTTTGGTCGACATGGTGAAAATGGGTCCGTAGGAATGCACATCCAGCCAATGTAGGCCCTGTTTAGCGTATTCCTTGCGCAGTAAATCCGCTAGCCCGGTTTCCAAAAAGAAGCTGCGAATAGCCTCCCCAGCCTGGTAAACATCGGGTTCCCCTGGAAGGTTATAAGCATACGGCAGGCCAAATTCCACTTCACCCACCGGTACGATGCCACCCCACATGGCTGCCACGGCATGCAGCATATCCAGCGTACCTTTTTGAGTCGCTTCGAACAGCTGTTCTGCCGGAACCAGCTCCGGATCGGCGAACACCTGTATTTTAATTCGCCCTTTGCTGAGTTTATCTGCCGTCGCTGCAAAATCTTTCAACAATTCCATGGAAAGATCGCCCCGCGGATAGGCTGATTGTATCTTCATCCGGTAAACCTTCTCGGCTGCTTCGGCGGTTAAATGACCAATGAATAGAGAAGCGACAAATAAAGTGACCAACACGCCAGCACATATCGAAAAGCTTTTTTTTCTTATCATGAGTCTTCTCCTTTGTTAGATGGTTAATAAGGGACGGTTTTTCCAAACCTTTTATATATAGATTTTAGCACGGTAAAAATGATTCGAATACATCACCTCCTTTTTTATGTAACTCACGGACATATTAGCAGTTATAAGAAATGTGTCAATAGGCTTATCTTCTGCTTGATATCCCTGGGGCCCGGGCTTCTGCAATCAGTTTATCATCGGGACCCGCCCTCGATTTTTCTATCCTCCACACAATAAATGCCTTCACCGGACATGGCTGGACCGAAACACGCGTTACACGAAATACATGTGGCGTTTCGAAGATCACCCGACACCCACCGTTTGATTAACCCGGGCTCGCGAATAAACGGCCGGCACAAGGAAATGTAATCGGCTACTCCTTCAACCATCAGCCGTTCTGCCAAAAGATACGAACGGATACCCCCAACCAGGATCACCGGCGCCTTAATTGCCGCCCTTAGCAATCGGGCTGCCTTCCGAAAGTAAGCCTGATCCCGTTCAAAAATGATTTTGTTCCGGCAGGGACCCAATTGCCTCGACACAAAGGTTCCGCCACTCACTTCAATTGCATCCACACCCGCGCTGTCCAGCAGGGCAGCAATACTGATAGTATCCCTTAAGATTAGCCCCCTCTCCACAAAATCTTCGGAGTTGATCTTGACCAAGATCGGGTAATAACGGCCCACCGCCCGACGGATGCTGTGGTAGACTTCCAAAAGCGCTCTGGCGCGATTCTCTACTGATCCCCCGTACTTATCCTCCCGTAGGTTGAAGGCGGGTGAGATAAACTGATTGAGAAGATACCCATGTGCTGAATGGATCTGAACACCGTCAAAGCCTGCTGTTTTTGCCCGTCTGGCCGCCTGACCAAATGCCGCTATCGTTTCCTCAACTTCATCCAGGGTCATTCTCCGACCCGGATCATTATCCTGATCTTTTTCAGAAGAGGGCCCTTGAGGGGCGGTGCCGGTTAATTTGGATCTGGCCCTGAGACCGCCGTGGGCCAGCTGGAGAATGATTTTGCCGCCTTCGCGATGAACAGCCTCGGTCATTTCTTTTAGACCCTCAATGAGGCTGTCTTTGTAAAGGCCCAGTTGCCGGGGCGTGGCCTGTCCGGCTGAAGAGACATAGGTGTGACCGGTAATGATCAAGCCAACACCCCCTTTGACAAGTTTGACCATCAAATCCACCAGTTCAGGTGTACAAGCGCCATCCCCGTCGGCCAGTCCCTCCCATGTGGCAGAACGGATAAAACGGTTGGGTAGTTGCAAACCCTTTATTTCGGTATGCTCAAGGAGTTTCATCGGCATTCTATGACCGTGACCTGATGCGGCTCTCTTCAAAATATCAGATGTGTAACTTGAGTTCTTATTTGCGCACAAGATATGAGCCGATAATGGCATCGGCTTCGATCTCCACCAGATGGGCGGGCCGCACAAAGGCTTTCACTTCTACCAAAATGGTAACCGGCTTGATCTTTTTGAAAAATTCGGAATAGGCCCGCATGTATTCCTCTGAACGACTGATATCTGTAACATATATGCGGACCCGGTATACTTCTGAAAGTCTGGCACCTGCCTTTTCCAGCGCCTTTTCGATTTTCTCAAGTATGATCTTGGTCTGAAGGTAGGCATCCCCTTCACCCTCCACTATCCCTTTTGAATTAGTGGTGGTTGTACCGCCTACAAATACAAAATTTCCGACTTTTACGGTCCGGCTGTATCCAATTTTTTTTTCCAAAGGTGCGCCGGATGAAAAATTTACTCTCTTCATTAAGTCCATAGCCATGCAGTTCCCCATTTGGAATTAACAGTTATGATGATCCAAACCGATATCGAAAATCATCGGTGAGGATACACCGTCTGACCAGCGTGAAGGTCCTTGAACGGGTCAATCCCTCCCCCCCGGTAGCGATGTGCAGAGATTTGAATCCCTCTCCCTCAACGCCGAGGCCTGCAATGGATGACCCGTTTTTTATAAACTGGGAGGCATCGGCTATGCTTGCCATCCGTGCGAGATTTCTTAAATCGTTGGAGTGAAAAACAATGGTGTGCCGCATCCCCTGTTCGGCCGCAACTCCCATGTCCATGGCTTCATCCGCATCCTGGCATCGAACAAACGGCAGAATCGGCATGATCTGCTCGGTCCAGATGAGCGGGTGTTCCTTGTCGGTTTCCAAAATGGCAATTTTTGTGTCCGGCGGGATCTCCAGTCCGATCGCTCTTTTCAAAATTACTTGAGGGGGCTTGCCGATATAATCCATATTGATTACGCTGGGGCCTCTGCCGGGTCGAATCTCTTTGAATATCTCTTTAATCAAATCGCTGCCCTGTTCAGCCGTAAGTTCGAATGCACCGTATGTTTTGAGGAGATCCTTTAATTGGTCGGCAACAGTTTTTACAACAAAAATTTCTTTTTCGCTGGAACAAGGGGTACAATGGCTCAAAGAAGCACCCCGAACAATACACTGGGCGGCATTATCTAAGTCGGCGGTTTCATCGACCACCACCGGTGGATTTCCGGGGCCGCCTGCGATGACACGTTTGCCGGTTTGAGTGGCAAATTCAACCACCCGATGCCCACCGGTAACCGCAATCAAATTGATCAGGGGGTGGGTCATCAGATGCTGCGCAGAGGGGATATCCGGGTTTTCGATGGTGTTCACACAGTTGTGAGGCCCGCCACAATCTGCGACGGCTTGATTTATATCACGAACCACGCGAGCGGAAATAACTTTGGTTTTGGGGTGGGGATTGTTGACCACTGTGTTGCCACCGGCCAGCATCAGAATGGCGTTGCTTACGATGCTCGGCGCAGCATTGGTTACCGCGTTGATAGAAGCAATGACCCCGACGGGGATTCTCTCTATAATGGTAATTCCCAGGTCCCCCGTAAAGACCTCTGGCGTCAAGTCTTCAAGACCCGGAACACCGCACGCCACTTCCAATTTCAGGACAGTTCCTTCCTTCGCTCCGATATCGGTCTCCTCTAACTCCATACGTCCATATTCTTCACGATTGTTCCAGCAAACATCTCGAATGCCCTGAATAATTTTTTCACGTGTGGCCAAGGGCAGACCAACCAATTGCTTTTGTGCTTTCACCGCCGCATGGATCGCATCCTCCATTTCTCTAAAAACGCCATCTCCTGTTTCAAAAGACCGATCAGGAGATGACGCCTGATCGGATGGAGATAATCTTTCCAGAACCATTCCTACGATCTGTTCTATCTGCTTTTCATCAATATCCATAACATACCATCTACACTGTTTTCGATTGGCCCTGTGCTTCCGCACCAAAACGATATCGAAAATCGTTTGAGAGGACACAGCGTCTAATCAGGGTAAAAGTCCTTGGTCGAGTCTGTCCTTCACCGTTGGTTGCAATATGAAATGAGATATACCCCTCTCCGGAGATACCAACGCTGGCCAGACCGCAGGACCCATTTTTAACAAATGCAGCACATTTGGCCATACCGGCCATTTTTTTAATGTTTTCCAGGTTGTTGGAATGAATAGCCATTGTATGGCCGTATCCCTGTTCGGCGGCAATCGCTGCTCCTATTGCGTCATCAGCATCCTGGCAACGGATAAACGGCAAAACCGGCATGATCTGCTCGGTCCAAACAAGGGGGTGGTTTCGATCGGTTTCCAAAATGACGATCTTTATATCAGGAGCCACTTCCAGGCCGATCGATTTTAAAATTGTTTGGGGTGACTGGCCGATAAAATCCATGTTGATGACCCCCGGTTCTCCGGGTGCTTTGATTTCCGCAAATATATGTTTGATCAATTCTTCACCCTGTGCCACAGTGATCTCGAAGGCGCCGTAATCCTTGAGCAGTTCCTTCAGTCGATCAGCCACCGGTTCAACAACAAAAATCTCTTTTTCACTGGCGCAGGCAATACAGTTGGAGAAAGACGCCCCTTCGATGATAGACCTTGCGGCCCTGTTCAGGTCGGCGGTTTCATCGACCACCACCGGTGGATTCCCGGGGCCGCCCGCAATAACCCGTTTTCCGGTCTGGGTGGCAAATGCCACAACCCCGTGCCCGCCGGTAACCGCAATCATTCTTATACCGGGATGTGTCATTAGCTTTTGGGCCGACTCGACCGATGGTTCTTCAAGACTGCAAATAGAGTTCGGTGGCCCGCCGGCCTCAACGACCGCCTTGTTAAGATCCTTGATTACCCTTTGTGACACGCCCCGCGTTCTGGGATGGGGGTTATTCACCACGGTGTTACCGCCGGATAACATCATGATGGCATTATACAGGATCGTCGGAGAACCGTTGGTTATTGGATTTATTGAAGCAATCACACCAAAAGGGATTCGTTCAATTATGGTGACCCCTTTGTCACCGGTATAGACCTCAGGGGAAAGATCCTCCATACCCGGGACTTCGCAGGCGGATCGATTTTTTTTCACGTTATCTTCAAGCTTACCCAATCTCGTCTCTTCAAATTCTAGTCGGGCATACGTTTCAGCATTGGAGATGCCAACCCTGCGCAAAGCTTGAATGATTTCCTGACGAACGGTTAACGACAGGGCCAACAGCCTTTTTTGGGCTGCGAAAGCGGCTTGGATACACTCTTCCATGTCCTGGAAGACACCATCTACTATCCCGCTGGATCCAGGAGAACTCCCCAAAGAATCCAACCGTTTTGAACCTTCTGGCTGCAGACCTCTGACGACTTGTTCAACTATTTGTTCGATTTGTCCTTTATCAAGACGCATGCCGATCTCCTGCGGGTTTCAGCACCTGGCTCTAACCCGGTCGATGTGTGTGATCACCGGACCAAAACGATGTGAGATGTGAATGATCGAATTTCTGCTTCTCTTCCAAATCAACACTTTCCTCCGTAAAGAATTCTTTCCCTGATTTTGCGGCATGGTCAAACCTGGAAAGATATTTCATGGCCTGCTGTCGATCTAAAAATGTAATTTCATGAATCAGGGCGCCAAGATACGTAATTATATGGGCAAAAGGATCTATAAATGAAACCGATTCAAGGTCGATAAGGATATATTGATCTGAAAGAGCAATGATGGGGGATTTTGGTGTATCGCTGAGGCCGATTATTTTTACCCGATATCTTTTGGCATATTCCAGAAGGCGAATTATTTTCAGCGGATATCTGGGGAAAGCGATAACAAACATAACACTGGATCTGCCATTTCGCGCGATTTCATCCATGAGTTTCCAGGATAGAGATGTATCCAAGAAGACATTTTCAAGAATTTTGCCGAGGAGATAACCGAAATAAAAAGCCAATGTGGTCGACGCCCGATATCCGACAACATATACCTGTTCAGCATTATGAATAATCCTGGCGACTCTTTTCAGATCCTTTTCAGAGATCGAGCTTCGTAAATTTTCAAGATTGCGTATTGCATTTTGACAGTATTTATCGAGAGTATTCATTTGGTCTGACTGCTGACTGGCCTTTATCAGCCTTTCAACCGCCGTCAATTCGATATGGAGGAGTCCCTTCATGTACTGAACAAATTCCTGATATCCTGAAAACCCGAGGTCGTTTGTAAACCGGATAATGGTTGGCTCACTGACCCGGCATTCCTGAGCGATCTCTCTGGCGGTCATCAGAAAAAGCCTTTTATGATCTTTAATAATATAATCCGCCACCCGTTTTTTTTTGGGAGAAAGATTGGGATAGACCCTGATAATTTTATCAAATAAATCTTTTTTAGCTGAATTCATAAGCAAAAAATCAAAAAGAATTTACCGGTTTCACCTGCCATCCAACGCCAATAAAGAACTTTCAGCCACCTCTTTCGCCGCTTGAATGTTGGAGGTGGTTCCGGCCAAATAGACCCGGCCGGTGGCACCAAATACGGTGAGGTGGACTAACTTGATATCGGTTTTTTTTTCAGCCTCATTGGCCGCATATCCGGCATACCCGGCTGGAACACATTCTAAAATATAAAGGGTTTCATCTGATAAAACCATACTGGCGTCCCGAAAGCGGTTGACGATCTGACTCATATAGGGCTGTATTCTTTCTATGGTTTCGGTCGCCAATATTTTTGGTTTTAGCCTGTCGCTTTCCTTTAGCCCCAAATAATCCAATGCCACTTCACCTGCCATATGAACGTCCGCCGGGGAATCCGCATGCACTTCCAACATGCCGAAGACCCTTTCCACCACCATGGCACCGGGCCGAACGTTCGTTTTTTTCATGAGCACATCCGTAATTGAATTGATCTCGATTCCGGGGGCAATTTCTAAAAATAATGCTGCCTGGCCGGCCACCGGATAATACCCCCGAGCAGTTGTGCTGATGTAACCGACAAACTGTTTTTGCAATTCATCCATATAGGAAAAAGCCCTGAGCTCAACCATAATCCCTCATCTTTTCATATACTTTTCAGCCATTCCCTTTTGTTGGGACATATGGCGGTAACTGTTGTACAGGCCGCGTTTCCTTTACAAGCGCATTCGTGATCGCCGCCTCTGTAAAACCGTGAAAAACAGAAGTCATTTATCGGAATAGAAGCTTCGCAATCCATAATTAATTCCGAAATGAGCCGGCCGATTATTGGCGCCAGTCCAAAACCATGCCCACTGAATCCTGTCGCGAACACAAACCCGGGAACTTCATCAACCAGGCCAAGAACCGGTATCCCGTCAGACATCTGGGCGATGAGTCCGGACCATGTGCGAATGACATGGAAATCTTTAAGAACTGGGAAAAAGTCAATCACCATCCGGGAAATGGCAGGACCGATAAAGTGGAAGAGGGGCTTGCCTCCTTGGTGGATAAACGTTTCGGTGCCGACAAAGCCACCCCAAAGAAAGGGGCCATGAACCGTCTGGCGGCCGTAAAAAAGTCCTTTGGCATGTCCGATCATCTGTTTGAAAAAAGGTGGGTAAGGTTCGGTTATCAAAGCTTCGGTAAAAACCGGCCGCATAGGCAGATCGATCCCAACCATATTTGCGACCTTTCGCCCGGTTATCCCTGCGGCGTTGACCACCAGATCAGTTTCAACCTCCTGTTTATCGGTAATGACCGCAACCACTTTGCCCTTCTTAAGCTTAATGTCGGTCACTTCCTCATGGGTGTGGTACAATGCACCAAGACTTTTTGCTTTTTTAAAAAAAGCATAGGTGACAAGGAAGGGGTTCACATGGCCATCTGTGGGGCAGTAGCCGGCACCGATTACTTTTTCGCCCACAAAGGGATTGATTTCCAGAACCTGTTTTCGGTCTATCATCTCCAGATCGAGCCCGACCGATTTCTGATTTTCAACAGAGGTGCGCATGGTCTCTAATTCTTCTTCACTGGTACATAATCGAAGGTTCCCTTCCCTGACATACTCAACGTCCATGCCCAATTCCTCATGGAGCTGGCCATATAGACGAATGCTTTCCATGGCCATAGGCATCTCTTTCAGATTCCGAGCCGACTGGCGGACACCGCCGCCAGTGCTGCCGGAGGCTTCTCCTCCGATGTCCGACTTCTCGATAACGACAGGTTTTAGTCCTTCTTTGGCCAAGTTATAGGCAATGGCGTTCCCCGTAACGCCTCCGCCGATAATAACCACATCTGCTTTACTGGGCATCTGTTCTCCGTTTGTTTATGGGGAATGTTGAAATATTTTTTTGCATTATCCAGTCGAAAAAGCCGACAGAGAAACCGGTCTGACCGGTGCCCGCCCTGTTGTCGGTTTGATCTCAGCCGGATTGATACCGAGCTCGGTAGCCAGAATCTGCGTCACCAACCGCTGGCATGTCTGTCCTTGACAAAGTCCCATCCCCGCCCGGGTGATACGCTTGATACCATTTGGGGTCTTCATCCCATTTTTGATCACTTCCTTGATCTCTCCCTTGGTAATCTCCTCGCACCGGCAAATCACCAGGTCGTCATCCGCCGGTCCGCTTTCTTTTTTTACGGTTTCAGAGGATTCCTGACCCTTGGCACCTTTGATTCGTCTGATGACCTGGTCGACAACTTGTTCCAGTTCTCCATCCGATATCCGGCCAACAGCAGGAGACGCCGGCGTCTCCTGCGTCGGGTCGACAGGCGCTTTTAAAGCATCATCCTTTTGATCGCCAACAAAACGAACCGGGATGTCATGGTCCTTAATCAAATCGAGGGCAGCCGCTGAAATTCTCGCCTCCCGGGGAATCACGATTTCTTTTTTGTCCGAATCTAGAGCCTTCTGGATATCTTCGATGAATATAAAAACAGGTGCCACTTACTTCTCCTGATTTTTATGATGTTTTTTTTGGTTTCCGCTTCCGGGTTGGTGTTTTCTTCTTATCTGCCGGCTTTTCCTCTGGCGGTCCTTTAGGAATAATAGACTCAATGGCGGCCACGAGCCCTCTTGTTTCAATCAATCCCAAAGCCTGTTGCATCGGTTGGATCCTCCAATCATTGTTTTCTCCCCTTGAGACCGGTCAGGGTGTCAATCACTTTTTTTGCCGCTACCTGAATTTCGGATTCGCTTCCTGCCATATAGACCCGCCCGGCAGCTCCATAAAACCGGATATCAACCAGCCGGATATTGCAGTGTTTTTCCGCTTCATTGGCTGCGATGGAAGAATAGGCAGCCGGTGTAACTTCCAAAAGGTAAACATCATCACCGCCTAAAATGAGCATTCCACTGCTGTTGCGGTTGATAATCACCGCCTGATACGGATCAACCTTGCTGATGACGCTGGTTGTTAAAATAGCCGGCGCCAGTCGATCTTCTACTTTTGAATCCAGTTCATCCAAAATCATCTGACCGGCGTGAAGCACTTCTTCCTGCTCAAAGGAATGGATTTCCAGCATCCCGTAACGACGCTCAACAATCATCTCACCCGGGAGCGAACTTGTAATTTTTAGGGCAATATCAGTTAAGCGATTGATTTCAATGCCGGGGACCACCTCCACAAATAAAGAGGCCATACCTTCCACGGAGAGGAAACCGCGGCAGCGGGACGCAAATAAAGATGCAAACTGTGGTTGCATCCGATCCAAATGACAAAAGGCCCTTAGTTCAGCCATAAATATGTCTCCTTGATGTAAAATTTAAACCAAAGGTTTTTTTCTAATACTTCTTTTTTTATGGGAAATATCGATCGCATGATTGATCAAGTCTTAACAATCTTGATTGAATACTCCTTTGCCAGATCTTTCGCCAGGGGCGTTACAATACCGCCGGGAGAAAGCGCAAGGGTATGTTTCTTTTGATCAACAGCTGCATGAATATCTTTTGCGTTGATAAATTTTACCGTAGAAGCAGCCGCTTCCGTCAGTGGTCTTTTATCTTCAGCGCCCTTGGTATTTTTCTGTCCAACGATCAACTGTTGGAACATCTCGTTCAACTGCCCGGTTTCACAGAAAACCATTCCAAAACTTTGCAGTTTCTCCAAAATATTATCTATTTCTTTTTTTAGCCTCTCATTGACCAGAATGTCGCAGACCAGGAAGCTGTCTCGGGTCGCCAAAATCCTTTTCCCCTGCAGCAGAGCAGAAAGAACGAGACTCGATTCAGGATCATCACATATCAGATGCGCCACTTTTGCAGCCACCTTTAGGCAAAAGGTGGGAAGTACCAGTAGATCCGCCCTGTCCAAAACCTTATTCAACCCGTCTGTCTTTACATTATCAAGGATACAGCGCGTCCCTGCTTTCTCCCTGACATCACTCCCGCAAACCCAACCCCGAGCGGACTCACCCGTGTATATTCCACACTTACCCACCTGTTCTTCAATCAGTTGGACCTGTTTCAGCGCCGTGTCCAGTTTACGAACACCGGCGTGGAAGATGCAGAATACATAGGGTCCCTTTGAATTCGTTGAAACCGGTTTTGTTTCCTTCTTCCCGCTTGGTTCGATCTCTTTTAAGACATCTAGGACAAGTTCTCTGATTTCTTCTTTTTTTAGATTGGCCATTTTCTAACCTCAGCACCATGTCCATTTGTTTTAAGACATGAAAGGGCAATACCAAAAGGGGTAATGAATTGCGGCGCTTTTGGCCGGAAGGTCTCAAGGTTCAGGTTTTTGGAAACAATTTCAGCTATCCCATCAAGCTCGCATGTTCCACCTGCCAGATAAATTGTTTTGATTCCGATAAAATTTTTTAGAAAGGATTCGACAATGCTTGATATTTTATCGATGACCGGTTCAACGATGGGAAGTATCTGTTGTGTATTTTCCTTTTTCAACTTGAACTGATCGGCCTCCTCATAACTGATATTCAGATGCCCGGCCAAAACCAGTGACAGGTGCTCTCCTCCGGTCGCCTCGTCATTGGTATAAATGACTTCACCATCACTTATGACCGCCACACCGGTTGTGCCCCCACCCACATCGACTATGGCCCCATCCCTCAAATTGAGTGCCAATCTTGCGGCTGTCGGTTCATCCAGTACCCTGAGGACCTCCAGATCAACGCTTTCGAGAATATATTTTGTGGTGTCGATATTGGCGGTTTCGGTTTGCGGTGGAAATGAGGTGGCTCCTTTATTTATCTCTTGGGGGCTGCAGTTTCTGATCTCATCCATCAGCTCTCGGACAATATCTAAGGCACTGATATAATCGACGATCAGCCCGCTCCGCACCACTTCGGCTTTACGCAGGTTTGCTGCACGCGGCGTTCCCTTCTCATCGATAACAATAACGATGGTTTTGTAGGTACCAAGATCAACACCCGCGTACAGATTTTCCGCTCCTGAAAAATCCCACCGTTCTGGTTGATTTAGCATCCAGCCAATTTTTTCAACTGTTTCCATTATGCCAGTCTTGAAAAAAGCTCCTTGCTTGGGGAAGGGATAACCACATGGCTCTGTATCATCCCTTCTTCCGCCACTTCAGCGACACCGGCATCAACAGCCGCATTAACCGAGCCGACGTCGCCGGTCAGTGTGACATAGGATTTTCCGGCCAAACCTGTGGCACAGCGAATCTCAATCAATTCAACATCCCCTGCTTTTGCCGCGGCATCGGCCGCAACAATACATGAAACAGTGGAAAATGTTTCGATGATACCCAGGGCATTCATCGAAGGCATCGGGGTGACACAGCTCAAAGCCGGAAAGACCGTTGGGTGCACGTTGGGGATGACAAACATCCCAACAAGAAACTCGCCGGCCACTTCGCTTCCAACATCAACGGAATTTTCGACTGAACCTACATCACCTGAAATCATTGCCAAATATCTGCCCGGACATGCGCTGCGGGCCATCAAAAGCTCCACGGCAGCTGCCTTGATCATTTCGTCGGCGCACTCAATTCCCTTGGCAACACTATTTGTTTCGATGAGTCCGATGGCTTGATAATCCATTCGTTACACCTTGAGAATTTTGAAAAATACAAATTTTTGTTTTGGGCAAAAAGCGGTATTTTGCAAAGGCTCCACCTTTTACTGTCGGATTACCACGTCCGTTCCCACGGATTCCACCACGCCGGAGATGCTGGCGTGGACCCTGGCACCCAATGTCTTATCCGGAATCTCCCCAATGAGATCTCCCTTATCGACACGGTCTCCGGTTTTAACCACAGGTATTGCTGGTGCTCCAATGTGTTGTTTTAACGGAATCGTTGCTTTTTTTACCTCTATTTTCCCTGTAAAAATTTCCGGGTGTCGATCATACCGGCTCACCTGCAAACGTTCCATAAGCCTTTTGGTCGGGACCTTACGAACATCCCTGAAAGCCGAAGGTTGATAGTCGATCTTTTTGGGAGATCTGTCGACACCTTTTTCCATCATTTCTCTCTTGATCTGTGCATTGACCTCCCTTGGAGAAATCATCATCGGACATGCAAACTTTTCACATATGCCACATTCTGAACAGATAAGCGCATCCTCCAGCAACGCTTCGGAGACCAGCTGGGACCCGACCCCCAGTTGCCGCATGATTTTATGTGATTCAAGGGAGTGCCCCAGCAGTGTCCTTGGGCATAGATCCGTGCATCGCGAACACTGGCAACAAAACAAACGGGTAATCCGTCTGATTCTTTCCGGGTCATCTGTTTTGCCGGCAACAATATTATGGTTGGCAGGCAGAACAATTACCCCGCTTGTGGTCTTATCCACCGGCGTGGAAAGATCGGTGACAACCTGCCCCATCATCGGCCCTCCGACAATAACTTTGAAATCATTTATGGTTGCACCGCCGGCAATGTTTATGACCTCATCCACAGAAATACCGACCGGTACTTTTATAACCAGGTTTTTTTGAACCTCCCCGGCAACAGTCAGATATCTTTCAGTAACGGGTTTATCGGTTTTTACAGCCCGGGCAATGTTGAGAAGAGATTCAACATTATTTACTACAACCCCCACCTGTAGCGGGAAGCCACCCTCAGGCACCACCCGATTCATCACTTCATAGACCAACACCATTTCGTCGCCTGCCGGATAAAAATCATCCAGTCCAAAAATATCAATATCCTTGATATTGTGTTTTGAGATCGTTTTTTTCAGTGCGCCTAGGGCTTCGAAATGTTTCTCTTTGAGACAGAGGATTCCACGTCCCGCCCCCGTGCTCTGCATCACCATGGAAAGGCCGCTGAGAATACCTTCGGACTCGTTCTCCATCAAAAAAAGGTCGCTCGTCAA
>Ga0255052_10000768_pt1 | contig 25262 bp, 26 predicted proteins | sample JV7_2_21_MG_FD_188632 | JGI IMG/M metagenome (GOLD analysis project Ga0255052, IMG submission 188632) | Seawater microbial communities from Jervis Inlet, British Columbia, Canada - JV7_2_21 | ecosystem: Environmental > Aquatic > Marine > Inlet | place: Canada: British Columbia | collected...
GGGATAGACGCGGGATTCGCCCTGGAAGTACTTGCGGTGTTTCTGTGTGTCGGGCTTTTCTCAATCAGCGTCTGGCTGGGCCTCAGAAAAGGTATCAAACGCTTGAGTGACATCAACCTCGGGCTGGCTTTTGCGTTGTTGTTGTTTGTTGTCATAGCCGGGCCCACTGTCTTTCTGCTCAAGACCTCGGTCAGCAGCGTCGGGCTTATGCTGCAAAACTTCATCCGGATGAATACCTGGACCGATGCATTTACGGACTCCGGCTTCGTAGAATCCTGGACGATTTGGTACTGGGCTTGGTGGATCGCCTACGGGCCGTTTGTCGGACTGTTCGTGACGCGCATCTCCAGGGGCCGGACGATCCGGCAAGTTATCTTCGGCATGATCGGGTATGGCTCACTCGGTGCGATGATTTTTTACATGACACTGGGCAATTACGGGCTGAGTCTCGAACTATCCGAAACGCTGTCAGTAACGGCGATGCTTGAAGAGCGGGGTCAGGCAAGTGCCGTTGTCGCCATTTTGGGCCAGTTGCCCTGGCCTGGCCTGGTGATAGCGGCGTTTTGTGTCGTCACTATCATATTCACGGCCACTACCTATGATTCTGCGTCCTATATCCTGGCTTCCAGCGCCACCCGCCGCCTCGAGGCCGGCGATGACCCCGCTCGTTGGCACCGACTGTTCTGGGCCGTCGCGCTGGCTGTTGTGCCGCTGACACTGATGTTCATAGGGCGCCTGGCGGACGACCCGCGCGCCGGGCTGACGGTAATTCAAACCGCCACACTGGTCGTTTCGCTGCCAATTCTCGTCGTCGGAGTCCTGATGTCCGTGTCCTTGCTGAAGCAGTTACGCATTGACCAGGGATAGCTCGCCGCCGCGTGTTGAATGACTTCCTTCCATCTATGGTGCAAACGTGAATCGGTCGAATTCTGAGCGCAAAAAACTAGGCGACATGCTCGAAGCGGCCTATGTCGAGGTCATGCCGATCCGTGGCGTCGAGAAACAACTGGAATTTCTGCCCCCCGGTGCGGCTGTCACGGTCACCTGTTCACCAAGCATAGGTATCGAAGCGACGCTGAGGCTCGTCGAGCGCCTGAGCCGGCAGGAATTTGAAGTTATTCCTCATGTGGCAGCCCGCCAGGTTGCCGATAGCAGCCAACTGAAGGAAATCCTCGAACGGCTGACTGAACAAGGGATCAAGTCAGTGTTCGTTCCTGGCGGTGATATGAAGTCACCGGTCGGGAAGTTCGATTCTGCGTTGCAATTACTGCAAGCGATGTCGCACATCGAACATGGAATCGCTCATATCGGCGTCGCGGCGTACCCGGAAGGCCATCCGGTGCTCGATGATCAGACACTGATGGCTGCTTTACGGGCCAAACAGGAGTTTGCCACCTACTTCGTAACGCAGATGTGTTTCAGCGCCGAAATCATCATGAACTGGCTGGCCCGCATCCGAGAGCAAGGCATCCATCTCCCGGCCTGGATAGGTTTGCCAGGGGCGGTCGAGCGTAAAAAGCTATTCGCCTATTCACTGCGCATTGGGGTCGGTGATTCGGCCCGGTTCGCCAAGCAGCAATCGAAGTTGCTCGGCAATCTCCTGCGATCCAACACGTACCAGCCGGATGACCTGGTGTTGAACCTGGCCTCCGATCTGGGCTACGTGCGAGATCACATTGCAGGACTGCACCTGTTTAGCTTTAACCAGATCGAGGCGACACAGAGTTGGCGCGTACGATTTCTGAACGACTTCAGGCAGCAGAGAAGCGGGTAGCGGGTCGTCGGGGTCGGACCTGGATAAGCGCGGGATTATTAAGACTATTTCACGCAAGCTGGCCCCATCAGACGTCTGAAAGCGGGCATTTCAGGTCCAAAATTCATTGATCAAGGCGCAATGCGACATCGCGTGACCCGAAAACCCTTGATTAAGCGTAATTTTGGGTCGTTTATTTGAAAGAAGTCTTTAAAATCAATTGCTTGTGGTTGTCCGACCCCAGGTGGCAGCCTCCGGCCCTTTGCGTGCGCCCATTCCGGCTGTTATCGCCCTGTCGTTCTTAGTGTCCAGGATGACGATTAGTTCAACGTTTTCAGGGACTCAGGCCAGTAATCTAATGGAAGATTTCGCATTGGCCGGGGTTTTTTGGCCCCCCTGTAGCGTTTGCCACGATGAATTACCGTATCTCTGCTGCCTGGATCGCCCTGAAGATTGCCGTAATGTGTTCGGCGGTCGCCGGCCCATTGATGGCCGCTGACTTCAAGGCAGGCCTGGACGCGTTCAATGCCAAAGACTATGCGACAGCGCTTGACGAGTGGTTGGCGCTGGCCGAAGACGGTGATCTCAACGCAATGTATAACGTCGCTCTGATCTACGACGAAGGCCTCGGCGTTCCAGTAGACAGGGTCAAGGCGATCAAGTGGTATCTGGAGCCGGCAAACCGTGGTGACGTGGCCGCGCAATTCAATCTGGCGACTATTCATGACTATGGGCAGGGCGTAGACGAAGATAACGAAGCGGCCATCAAGTGGTATCGCGCGGCAGCCGAACAGGCGGACGAACAGGCGCAATATAATTTGGGCGTGATGTACGGTAGCGGCGAGGGTGTCGCAATCGACCTCAACGAATCGATCAGATGGTATCGCCTGGGGGCCGATCAGGGTCATGTGGCGTCACAATACAATCTTGGTTACACCTATGACGTCGGTAAGGGTGTCACGGAAGACAATCAGGAGGCGCTCAAGTGGTACCGAATGGCTGCCGCACAGGGCGATTCCGAAGCGCAATACGCGATTGCATTGATTTACGATCTGGGCGACGGTGTGCCTGAGGACAATGTAATAGCCGTCGAATGGTATGAACTTGCCGGCGAGCAGGGTCATGTCAAAGCGCAGTTCAATGTCGCCGTTATGTACGACGTTGGTGAGGGTATAGAGGAAGACAACGAGTTGTCTCTTCACTGGTATCGCGCCGCAGCGGTGCTGGGTCATCCCGATGCACAATTCAACCTGGGTGTCATGTTAGAAAACGGCGAGGGCACTGAGATTGATTTTGTTGAGGCTTTGAAATGGTATCGTCTCGCAGCGGACCAGGGCTCGGCGCAAGCACAGTATGCCGTCGCCGTATTATTCGACAATGGTAACGGTGTTGCCGAAGACAATGTGGCAGCAATGGCCTGGTATGAGCGTGCAGCAGAGCAGGGCGATGCCGATGCTCAGAACAATCTGGGTGCGATGTATGACGCCGGCGAAGGCATTGCCGAAGACAACATCCAGGCCATCAAATGGTACAGCCTGTCAGCGGACCAGGGGAATCCGATCGCTCAAAACAATCTCGGTGCCATGTACTATGCCGGCGAAGGCGCGAAACGTGACACGGTACAGGCCTACAAGTGGTTCTATATCGCCGAGGAACTCGGCAGTGACGATGGCAAACAGAACCGCATCATATCGGCGACAAGCATGAGATCCTCTGAAGTCCTGCAGGCGAGGAAACTTGCACGCGCATGGCTGGCGGAGTTCGAGGTACTGGAATAAGATCAGGCCTTTAAATCCGGTCGCCAGACCTCATTTAGGGCCCCATGAACGGTTTCTTCCTTCGAACGCTAATTACGATACTGGGTCTGCTCCTGGCCTCTGCCATTATTCCCGGCGTCGAAATTCACGGTACGGGCAGCGTCATTATCGCTGCAGTTCTTCTCGGACTCGTCAATGGCTTCGTCCGGCCGGTCGCATTCTTGCTGACTCTGCCTATCACGATCCTGACGCTCGGCCTGTTTCTTTTCATACTGAACGCCGCAATGTTTGGTCTCGTCGCGGCCATGCTGGATAACTTCGTCGTTGCCGGGTTCTGGTCTGCCATCTTTGGTTCGCTGGTCGTAAGCCTTACGAGCACACTGGCATCGTGGTACATCGGTCCGGACGGCCACATCGACGTTATTGTCGTTCGACGATAAGTACGCTTCAGATCAGGAGTTGACCGGGGCTGCAGGGCGCCCCGGCGTTGTTTTCGTGCAAGAGATCAGGCTGCGTTCTTGCTCATGAACGCTTCCAGCACAGGGCGGGCTTCTTCGTGCGTTCGCTGTACGGACGGCCTTTGTTTCAGGCGCTCCCAGTAAGCCGAGATGTTCTTGTGCCCGGCAAAAGGCGCGGTCTGTTCCGCATAAAACAGGGCGGGCGCAGCAGAACAGTCCGCCATCGAAAATCTGTCGCCACTGGCAAAGGAATGCTTTTCGAATCCGGCCTCCATGAAGTTGTACATCGTGTCGATGCGGAATCGCGCGGTTGCCATGCGCTCCGGGTCACGCTGGTCCTCGGGTTTCATGCCCTGGAACAGCAAGGTAACGATGGGATCGTTCAGGTAGAAATCAAACATCCTGTCCTTGAATCGAATCTTTCTCCTTTGCTCGTTATTACCGTCAATCAGTCGCGGTTCAGCCATGCCGTCGATGTACTCGATAATGATGCTTGATTCCGGAATAAGGTGATCATCGTCCAGGACCAGGCAAGGTATTTTGCCCATCGGATACACCGCACGATATTTCGCGAGGTCCTCCGGATTCATCAGGTTGACGATATTCGGCTCGAAGTCGATACCTTTCTCATAAAAGGCGATCAACGCCTTCTGTGAGTAGGTGGAAATCGGGTTGTAGTAGAGTTTCATCGCTAAATTCTCCTCCTGACAAGTAATCAGAATACGTCCGGCAATTTCGCCAGACAACCTTCCCAGCCCTGAATATGCCGGTCGCGTATTTCGGTTTCGGGAAATCCTTCGTGGGTGAGCGTCAGTTCTGTTTCGTTATCACCCAAAGCGCGCAAATCGATCGTGACGCGCGTAATCAATTCGGAATCGGCCCACTTCCAGCTGAAAATAAGTTGCTCGTTGGTCACGATTTTTTCGTATATGCCACTTGGCGAGTAGGTCTTCCCTTCCGCGTCCTCGACGACGAGACGATAAGTACCGCCTTCGCGAACATCGAATTCCGCCACCGGGACGGTCATGCCCTCTTGCGGGCAGAACCACCGTTTGATCAACGCTTCTTCGGTCCAGGCGGCGAAGACCTTTTCGCGAGAGGCGGGCAAAACCCGCGTTAGAACGAGACGGTTACCATCGACCATTGAACGACTCCTTAATTTAGGACGATTTCTTGTTTGTTAGCAGGTCTTCCAGAGCATCGAGCCGGGACTCCCAGAACTTGCGATGGAAGTTGATCCAGTCCTCTGCCGTTTTCAACGCATCGGTCGATAAGCTGCAGTGGTGCTGGCGGCCCTCGATCCGGCGTTCGATCAGGCCCGCTTTTTCCAGGATTTTCATGTGTTTGGAGATCGCCGGCGAGCTGATGGAAAACGGCTTGGCCAGCTCTCCAATCGTGGTCGAACCCTCGGCCAGACGGCTCAGAATGGCTCGCCGCGTGCCGTCGGAGAGGGCAAAAAACACCGGGTCGAGATTGCTGATTTCTGGCTGCATTTGGATCTAATAGTTAACTAATCGGTTAACTATAATCAATATTGGTCATTTAATGCAAGGATTTTTTATGTCAGGGCAGTTCGTTATGATGCGAAAGAAGCATATTTGTAGAGCAAGCAATGACTATTCAAACCAGAACTATCGATTATCAGGATGGAGACGTCGATCTGCAGGGGTACCTCGCCTGGGACGATGCAGTCGAGGGAACACGACCCGGGGTGATGATCTCGCACGCCTGGGCCGGGCGAAGCGACTTCGAAAACGGCAAAGCTGAAGAACTGGCGAAACTCGGGTACGTCTGCTTTGCGCTGGATAATTTTGGCAGGGGTATCCTTGGCACAAATAAGGAAGAAAACAGTGCACTAATACAGCCATTTCTCGATGACCGGGCAATGCTTCAAGGTCGATTGCAGATCGCACTGGAAGTCCTTAAAGACCTCGACGAAGTCGACGCAAGCCGGGTCGCGGCTATTGGTTTCTGTTTTGGTGGTCTTTGCGTTCTCGACCTCGCCAGGACCGGAACCGACATCAGGGGAGTCGTCAGCTTTCATGGCCTATTCGGTTCGCCGGGCAACACCGCCGGCAACAAGATCAGGGCCAAGGTGCTTGCCTTACATGGCTGGGATGACCCGATGGCGCCACCGGACCAGGTGATATCGCTTGCCGAAGAACTCTCGAGTATGGGTGCGGACTGGCAGGTCCACGGCTACGGCAACACGATGCATGCATTTACAAATCCGCAAGCCAATGACCCGGAGTTCGGCACAGTTTACAGTCCAGATGCCGACCGTCGTTCGTGGAACGCAATGCAGGACTTTCTGACCGAAATCTTTAACTGATCAATGAATCGCCCGTCAGGACGGGCTCCTACGGGTTCTAATCGCAACGCTGTTGGAACCCGTCCCGACGGGCCCTACGTGTCCTGATCGCAACGTTGTTGGAGCCCTTCCTGACGGGCGACAGGCCCTGCATTTACGTCCGCAACCTGTGATAAGGTTGCGACCCTTTGATGAAGCCCCGCAGGGGAAATACGCAGTGAAAATTCGAATAAATATTTTTTATCTGGCCGTGTTGTTCAGCATCGCGCTGGCAGGCTGTAGCCAAAGCGAGCCACCCGCCAGTGAGCCGGCCGCTGTGGCTTCTGATTCAGAGGATGCCGGATACACCGCCGCCGAATCGGCTGCAGAACAGATTTCCGGAGAGTTCATGCGAAAAATCGTCAAGGAGATTTCGCATGACAAATACGAAGGTCGAGGTCCTGGGAGTCGTGGCGACGTTGCCGCACGAAAATATCTCGCAGCGCAATTCGAGGAGATGGGTCTCGAACCGGGCGCTGCAGACGGAAGCTGGGAACAACCGTTCGAGCTGGTCGGCGTAAACACGGATCAGCCCGATGAGTGGACATTCCTGCGGGGCGATAACTCGCTTACGCTGAAACAATGGGATCAGTATGTTGTATCAAGCGGCCTGCAAGCTGAACGGGCAGAGTTTGAAAATGCCGAAGTCGTGTTTGTCGGCTATGGCATTCAGGCGCCCGAATACGATTGGGACGACTTCAAAGGCCAGGACCTGACCGGCAAGGTCCTGTTGATCATGAACAACGATCCCGAATGGGATCCCGAGCTTTTCGCCGGCGAGACCCGGCTCTGGTACGGCCGCTGGGATTACAAATACCTGAGTGCGGCCCGCCAGGGTGCAGTCGGCGCAATCATCATTCATACGCAACCGTCCGCCGGTTATCCGTTCCAGGTCGTTCAGACGTCCTGGACCGGCGTGCAGTTCGAATTGCCGGCAGGGGATGAGCCCCGGAATCAGGTTAACTCCTGGGTGACCGAAGACGCGGCCCGCGCGTTAGTTGAGATGGCCGGGCTTGATCTGGATGAGCTTCGCGAGTCTGCTGATAATCGTGACTTTGAACCGGTACCGCTCGGAATAGCGACCTCGCTGAGCATGGACGTAGAAATCACTCGCACTGCGTCGGCCAACGTGCTGGGCCTGATTACCGGCAGTGATCCGGAATTGAAGGACGAAGTCGTTATTTATACGGCACACCACGATCATCTGGGTATTGGAACGCCAAACGAAGAGGGCGACGCCATTTATAACGGTGCATTCGACAATGCATCCGGTGTTGCGCTGGTAATGGCGATCGGCAAAGGAATGAAAGCTTTGCCACAGGCACCGCGCCGCTCCATTCTCATTGCCCTCGTCGGCGCCGAAGAGCAGGGTTTACTGGGCTCGAAATATTATGCGGAGAACCCGACATTCGCACCGGGAAAAATCGCGGCCAACATCAACTACGACACGCCCAACATATGGGGTCACACCCATGATGTGACGTTTATTGGTCTCGGCAAGTCGTCACTCGACCAGATCGTCAAATTGGTCGCCGCTCAACAAGGCCGCGTCGTGGCACCGGATCAGTTTCCGAGTCGAGGTTCCTTTTATCGCTCCGATCAATTCAGTTTGGCCAAGATCGGTGTGCCTGCCGTTTACCTCGATCCCGGCATGGATTTCGTCGACCGGCCGGAAGGCTGGGGAAAAGCCCAGATCAATCACTTTACGGACGTTAACTACCATCAGCCTTCCGACGAATACGATGACAGCTGGAATTTTGATGGCGCGGTCACGGACGCTTTGCTGGGTTTCTGGACAGGAGTAGCTGTTGCCGCCGCCGACGAATTGCCGGCATGGAACGAAGGGGATGAGTTCGAGGCAGTGCGCCTTGAAGCCTTGGTCACCGAAGACGACTAGGCGATGTAAGCAGGTCGCCCGTTAGCACGGACTCCTGCAAGCCACGGTACGTCGAAAAAGTACCGGCGCAGGAGCCCGTCCGGACTGGCGAATCGAGTCAAGTCTAACCATTCGGATCAATATTTGCGTTCAAACGGAAAAGGTTTGCCGGGTCATACTTTTTCTTGAGGCTGAGCAGGCGCTCGAAATTGCCCTGGTAGTTGGCGTGGACTTTGCTCTGTGCCTCGTCACCAACCTCGTTCGTGTAGTAGCCGTAAGTAAATGGGTCAAGGTCGGCCCAATACCGCCTGATGTAATTGATGTGTGGCTCGGACTCCTTGTCGAGTGACCAGCTCACGACTGCAAACATGTTGTGTTCGGAATATCGATGAGCGAAAGCCGTCGCGTCTGTCGCCACGCGCCCAATTGCACCGCCGGAGTGCTGGAAAAACACGGTCGTGCCACGCTCGGGATGAGCTTCAAATCCATCGACAAGCGCATCGACAAGGTTGTCGCTGATTTCGGTCGTAAAGCCCGATTTCAGGTACTCGCCTTCATTGCGGGGATCGGAACTGTCCCAGCTACTCTGTATGGCAACGTAGTCGGTCGCCTTGATTCCGTCATTAACGACGGTGCCGGCCTTTCTGAGCGGGGCAACGAGTTTCTCGGCGCCGCTCTCGGGCCCGGAGTAGCAGATATGGATGAGAATGGCGCCGTCAGCGCCAGCTGCGGGTGCCTGCATCACGAGATCAACGTAAAGGTCGTCGGGCGCATTGGCGCTGTAGTCGGCATAGAATCTCAGTATGTTTTTGGCCTCACTCAACGGGTAAACAATCTCACCGCCGATGACCTGTCGCTGCATAGGATGAAGCTGGAATTCGAACGAGGTCACGACGCCAAAGTTGCCACCGCCACCCCGTACGCCCCAGTAAAGATCCGGGTTTTCGCTGGCGCTCGCATGTCGTAACTCTCCGTCGGCCGTTACGACATCAACCGCATTGACATTATCGAGTGCGAGGCCGAATCGTCGCGCCAGCCGACCAAAGCCACCACCGAGTGTAAGGCCGCCGACTCCGGTATGAGAGACCGTTCCCGCTGTCGTAACCAGGCCAAGCGCCATGGCCTCGTGATCCAGTTCGCCCAAAAGGCTGCCGCCGGCGATATACGCCGTTCGAGAAGCCGGATCGATGCGAGCACTCCTGAAAGTCGAGAGATCGAGCTGCATGCCGCCGTCACAGGTCGACTTGCCCGAGAAACTGTGTCCACCGCACTTGACTGCCAGCAGCAGGTCATTGTCGCGAGCGAAGTCGACGGCGCTGCGGATATCGGCGACGCCCGACGGCTGAACGACGAGCGCCGGGTGCCTGTTGATACCTTCATTGAGCACTCGCCTGGCAGTCTCGTAAGCCTCGTTTCCCGGCAGCAGCAGATTGCCGCGCAGGCTGTCACTGAGATCCTGGACGGTACTTTGCTGCAGAATTGTTTCCGCACCACTTCCGGTAATGGCGTCAATATCCGCCGATACGGTTGTCAGTGCCTGTAAGGCCGACGCGAGTGCCTGCGCGGTGGGAAATGAGGCAGCAACAGCGGCCCCAATGGCTGATTGGCAAAAATTACGTCGATCCATGATTCCACCCCCTGGAATTAGCTGTCTTCGGCAGGTTCGAAGACTTGTTCTTGTTTATCCAGCCACCTTAGACGATATTCAGGCCTGCGACCAGAGATGACGATGTGGGGCCTGATCCGGGAATCAGGCAAGGAAACAGGAATGTCAAAAAATATATTGGTAACCGGGGCAACCGGCAGCATCGGCAGCCAGCTGGCCAGGTATCTGGCGGACGAGAGCGACGTCAAGGTACGCGCTTTCGTGCGCGATGAAAGAAAGGCAGAGCCGCTTCAAAAAGCCGGCGCACAACCTTGACCAGTTTGTTCGGGAAGCGCTTGCCCCGGCGCTGGTTTAGCCCGCATACAGGCGACGCCCGTATGCGGGCGTCGTCTTGATTTCAGACTTTGTTGCCCTTCGTCAGGAAATACATTCCGGCGGCAAGCATGAGCACCTGGAATTCCATGCCACTGTTCTGAACAAGCCAGCCGTTCTTTAAATGAACCAGTGAGATTGCACCGATCATAATAACGACGACGAGCAGTCCGCCGAGGCGTGTTAGTCGTTCGTCAGTGAATGCGCCGGCTATCAAAGCGATCCCGGCCCCGACCTCGCCAAACGCCACGGCCCAGCCAACGATCAACGGCATGCCCATTGCCACCAGGCCATCGGGCGGAAACTTGGGAATGCCGTGGGCAATAAAGGTGCCTGCAAGCGACAACCTTATTAACCAATGCATATGTGGTGCAAGACTATCCAGAAATTTCATCAGCTTGTGCCCCCTGTTATTGTGTTGTACTCGGCTTGATTGAATGTCGCGTATTTTGCATAAAAATACAAATATTTCGGCGGCTGCCGCAAGCCCGTACTGAAGAGACCTTGATGCTGCCTGTACCCCGGAAAAAGCCACACAGACTGGAGATTCACGGTGACGTGAGGATAGACGATTACTTCTGGCTCAATGAGCGGGACAACCCGGCGGTGCTGGCCTACCTGGAGGAAGAAAATGCCTACACGGCCCGGGCCATGGCGCATACGGCAGAGCTGCAGGAAAAACTGTTTCAGGAGCTAAAGTCTCGCAGCAAGCCGGAAGAGGAATCAGTCCCGTACAAATACGGTGATTATTTCTATTACGACCGCTATGAAAAGGATCGCGAATACCCGATCTATTGCCGCAGGAAAGGGTCATTGTCCGCCGACGAAGAAGTGTTGCTCGATGTGAATAAAATTGCGGAAGGGCACGACTATTATGATGTCGAGGAATTCGAGCCCGGCCCGGATCACAGGCTGGCCGCGTTTCCGGTGGATATCGTCGGCCGGTGCTTTTATACCTTGCATTTCGTCGATCTCGAGACCGGAGAGATTCTGCAGGACAGCATTCCGGATATTACCGAAAATTTCGAGTGGGCTGGAGACGGCAAGACCGTGTTCTATACCAAACAGGATCCGAATACTCTGCGTTGGGATCGTGTGTACCGGCACGAAATCGGGTCTGATGCGCATGTACTCGTCTATGAAGAACAGGACGCGACCTTCAATGTATGCGTAAGCAAGGGGCTGTCAGAGCGATTCCTGTACATCACGACTGAGAGTACGGACCAGTCTGAGGAATATTTCGTCGACGCCAATAATCCGCGCGAAGCCCCGACACTGTTTCTCGCCAGAGAAGCAAAGCACGAGTACGCAATTACAGACGGTGATGACCGCTTCTACATCGTGACCAACGATAAGGCCGAAAATTTCAAGTTGATGGAGACGCCTATCGACAGGATGTCGAAGGAAAACTGGCAGGTCGTCGTGCCACACAGGGAGGATGTGCTGCTGGAAACCGTCACCGTATTCAAGGAGCACATCGTCGTCGAGGAGACGGACAACGGGCTCGCGAGAATAGAAACAATCGATCAACGGACCGGCGTGCGCCGAATGGTTGAATTCGATGAGGCCGTATATACCGTGTCCGGTGACGACAACTATGAATACGATGCAATATTGTTTCGCTTCGTCTACGAATCCATGACGACGCCGCCATCGACCTACGACATAGACCTGGTGACGCACCAGAAAACACTGCTAAGAGAGGAGGACGTGCTTGGCGGCTTTGATAAGAACAACTACGAGTCCGAGCGTCTTTTCGTGGCCGTCCGCGATGGCGCCAAAGTACCTGTCTCTCTGGTCTATCGAAAGGGCATGACAAAAAATGGCAAGAATCCGCTGCTGCAGTACGGTTATGGTTCGTACGGCGATACGGTTTATCCGGAGTTCGATGAGGACGTGCTGAGTCTTCTTGACCGCGGCTTTATCTACGCGATTGCACATGTGCGCGGCGGCTCGGAACTGGGTCGAAACTGGTATTACGACGGCCGACAGTTAAAAAAGAAAAACACATTCACCGATTTTATCGAGTGTACGCATTACCTGATCGAGAAGGGTTACACATCGTCCGATTTCGTTTTTGCGACCGGAGCCAGCGCTGGCGGGCTGCTAATGGGTGCAATCGTCAATATGGAGCCCGACCTGTATAAAGGAGTCGATGCAGGCGTGCCGTTCGTTGATGCAGTGACCACGATGCTGGATCCGGACATTCCGCTGGTGACATCGGAATACGATGAGTGGGGCAATCCGAACGAGAAAGTTTCCTACGATTACATGTTGTCGTATTCACCATACGACAACATAGAGAAAAAAACCTATCCGAATCTCATCGTTACAACGGCGCTGCATGACTCACAGGTCCAGTACTGGGAAGCTGCAAAATGGGTGGCCAAGCTCCGCGCTAATAAGACTGACAGCAATAGACTGGTGCTGCATACGGATGTGCATGCGGGGCATGGCGGTAAGACCGGTCGCTATCAACCGCTCCGCGAGACCGCGCTCATTTACGCCTTCTTCCTGGATCTCGTCGGCATCACGGAATAGATATCGCCCGCCCTAAATAAGTGACTTATTGTTCGGCCCTTACGATCAGAACGTCACACGGCAGATGATCCAATACTCGCTCCGTCGTGCTGCCAATCACCATTCGTTTGATTCCCCAGCGGGCGAGGCCGCCCATGACTACGAGGTCGGCTTTCCTGCTTCGGGCAAAGGTCGGCAGAAGCTCGCGCGTTCGACCTGGAAGTTGGTGTATATGTTTTTTGTCGACGCCATTTTTTTCCGCAAGTGCGTCCAGCGCTTCGCGATGCTCCTTTTTCATCCGCTTGTCGACTTCGTCGATTGGCAGCCTGATTGGCTTAAAGGTCTTGTTCACTTCCGAGCCGATCCCAATCAGTCGCTGGTAGGTGTGGAACAGGTGCACGTCGCCACCGATCGGTCCTGCAACGGACTTGGCGGCATCGATGATCGCTTGGTCGAGCGCCGCGAGTTTATCGTGTTCGTGCGTTGGGTCGACGGACGCTATGATGACGGGTTTTTCCCTGAAGTCTCCCGGTTTCACCAACCAAAGCGGGTAGGGGCAACGACGAATCAGTTGCCAATCGGTATCGACTAAAATAGCGCGTTCGGCAATGCTGTGATATTGCGTTCCTTTCATGACGAACCTGGGATTGGAGTCCAGTGCTCTTGCCAGTACGCCATCGGCGATAGGCCGTTCTTGCAGTACATCAGTCGTAACGGTGACGCCTTCTTTTCTGGCGTCCTCGGCCAGTTCATCGATCATTTCCTCTTGTGCCTGCCTGATCTTCCGGCCGATCTCCTTGGCTTCATTGGAAACGAAGAAGCCATCTCCCAGTGCGCTCGTCGTTGGATCACATAACAGGAGTTCCAGCTCGCAGTCCATTAACTTCGCAACCCAGACTGCCCGCTCGACAATGGCATGTGGGCTATTATCCAGTTCGATCATTAACAGGATGCTGTCTTTATCGCTCATCTAAATCTCCGGAAACGTGGCACGCTTAAGCAAAAAGCGACTTCAGTTTCTTCATGTCATAAGCAGTCGGGTTCATCGGCATTTCGTAACAAAGGCTTCGTTTCGTCGCGGCCGAGAGTTCTTGCCGCAAATAACCAAGGAACGTCGGCTCTGCGATCAACACCAGATCGTTGAACTCGGCCGCTGCCATTCCCTTGTTCAGATAGCTGCCGACCTGATGCGCAAAACGATGAGTGTCGTGCTGCTGGCCGGTTCTCTCAGGCGCCATCGCGTGACGGCCCTTGCCGAAACTGTCGAATACACGGCCAGGCCTGTCGGACACCCGGTCCCTTTCCCGCATAGCGGCGTCCGGGTTAGTCAGGGTTACGACTTCGGTCCAGTCACCGAATCTGGTTTGCGTCAGGAATATGCGTGCCACGGCAGAATCAGCGGCGACAATAAAGGTTGGCGCGTTCGGCAGCAGGAAATTGCCGATTTTCTCGCGCTTGTCCTCGGTCACAACGGCCAGCTCTCCTCACAACATTGCGTACTCGCGTCAGGTTCATGCGCGTTGACTGCCATTTGAGGCTATCAAACTGCGCCAGCGCCAGGAATCCGTAGCTGGCGCTCAATTTTTCGGCTACTACGTATTTGTAGTGGTGCTGTGCAACGCCGCCGCAACAACTCACGCGGCAGTCTCTTTGACGGCACTTTCAGGTGCCGGGGCAGGGTTTCGGAGGGCCCTGAGTCTCCGGTATATCAGCCAAATTGTCGGCGTCGGCAACCGGTGTGCTCCAGTCATCCGTCCAGATGCACTCCCAGAAATAGCTGCGGCGGAAATATGGCTCCCACGCGGCGGTACGTCGCTGAATCAGGGGTACCATGTAAAGACGTTGCAGGGCTTCGATCTCGCGTGATAAGCGCAGTGGTCCCGCATCAACCGGATCGAGACCCATTGCGGCGATGATCCTGGCAACCTGCTCCTTGGCCTCACGATCGTCCGACGCGATCGGCACCGTTACAGGTCCACCGACGACTGCCGGGTTATCGATGATATAGCTGCCCAGTGTCGCGAATGCTTTTACCACCCGGGCGCCGGGGTTCCACGACAGGATCATCTCGGCACTCGAGGTCTCGACCAGCGAGAAAAGATAACCATCTTCTGCCTGTTCCGCGGGCATCGAGATATCAATGACGATCTTGCCGTCGAGGGAGCCGAGATTCTGCGCGACTGTCTCCATGGCCGGCCATGGTACGGCAAGCACCACAATGTCTGCGGCCCGGGCTGCTTCTTTTTGCGTGGTTACTCGAGCGTCGTCACCGGTTAGATTGACGACGTTCTGTGCTTTCTCGCTGTCAGGGTTCCTGGAGCCGTAAACTACCGAGTAACCGAGTTCAGCGAACCTCGGGCCCAGCGAGTCACCCATGTCGCCGGTACCGATCATGCCAACGGTTAGCTTGACACGTGCATCGTCAGCCACAGAAATAGTGGACGTTGCGGCGACAATCACCACAGCGATACAAAGGATTAACCCGTGATGTGTTTTCATTTTTTTTACCTTACCTGGGATGCCTAACGACGGGTCGGACCGCCGCGGTTCCAAAGGATACGCTAAATCTGTCGCCAGCGGTTCCGCTTCTAGCCCCGGCTCGCCGATCAACAATTCTGGCAGAACAGGAAACGAATAATCCTGGTGAAGCTTGTCCGGGTCGACGGCAAGCTGCTGAGTGAAGCTGGCTATCCACTGCCATAAAAATATCGTGGAAATATCGGCGGCAGCCACAATGCCGGCGGACGGCTGATATCTTTTTTGTCGGACTGACGGGCGATACTCGTCAGAGCAAACCGCTGACCAGTCCGGATCCGATTACGATCATCAATGCGGCAACGACGAGCTGCATAAACCGCAAGGTTACTTTTTCCAACAGGCGCACACCGATGTAGGCGCCCAGAAATGCGGCTACGATTGCGACCATGACCATGTCAGCGATATCGCCGCCGATGGTGCCGAGCTGAAACGCACGACCGTAAACGGTGATGCGCACCGTATCGACAATAATTGCTGTGACGACGCTCGTGCCCACAAACGCCTTCTTATCCAGGCCGGCCCGGATAAGAAACGCAGCACGGAGCGCTCCCTGGTTGCCGGAGAGACCGCCAAAAAAACCGGACAGCAGGCCACCTGCAATAAGGAAACGCGGTGGGAAGGCGAGGGCGGCAATTTTCGGACTCAGTTCCAGGAATGCAAAGCCAATGATCAGGCTGCCAATAGCCAGTTTGATGGCGTGAATTTCGTTCACTTTACCCAATAACTCATAGCTCGCGACCACAGGCAGATTGGAAAGGAGACTGAGAACATAGGCACCGGCGACAGCAGCCAGACCTGCCGCAATGCCGAATCGAATGACTACTTGCCAGTTTGCGTGCCGGCCGACCAGGAACAGCTTGAAAACATTATTTGCAAGATGAACTAACGCCGTTGCAGCGATAGCGACAGGAAGCGGAAACAGGACCGCAAGCACCGGCATCAGCACCGTACCGAGCCCGAACCCCGAGAATAGTGTCAGCCCGGACGCGAATAGTGCGACCAGTGCGACGATGAAGTATTCGACCGGCATGGCTCCGTCAGGGACCGGTTAGAATCCTGTCGAGCCCCAATTCAACGAACGCCGCACCCAACCAGGCCAGCGGCGGAATGATGATAAACAAAATCAGCCGGAAAGCGATCGACAGGTCGATCGGCCACGCGGATGTATGCCTGACGCGATCACGATGTTGCATGAGGAGTTCGATCTGGGTGAGTGAGTCGGGCTCCGCGACACGCGAGGCACCAGCGACCTGACGGTGCATCTCTTCGAGATATTCCTTTTTATGCGCGAGCAAGCGCCGATGCAGCGACAACATCGGCAGGATCAGGAGCGCCGTCGCGGCAGGAAACGCGATGATCCATGCGGAGATGTAGTTGGTCAGCCTGAACTCGGCATCCAGCGACTGCAGTAATGTCAGGACGAGAAGCACTGTGATCCCGAACACGTCGTCAAGGCCGTTACGGGCAAAGGGCGCATATTTACTCGTTTCGTACAGGTCAACCGGAATGCCTTTGCCCTGTTTATAAAAGCACAATGCCGTGTGAACCCGGTAAGTCAGCACAAAACCGACTACTGTCCAGAGCAAAACCTGGCCGATAACGAGGCTCTGCACCTGGAAGCCCAGGCTACCGAACGAATTCCGCCATTCGGGGAGCAAGTTGAATCCGACGCCATAAAGAAATCCAACGATGGCCCCGAGCAACACGGTTTTGCCGGCAATTTTCTGTAGCCAGTCAGCCGGATCGGAAGAAACCAGGTGGCTCGCAACCAGCCTCTCGGCGAAGCGAATCGACCGCCGCTGTGCGACAACAAGATAAGTAATAAGGAACGCCGGTGTCAGAATCAACAGCAACACCTGGCCTAACAGCTCTTCTGACGAGGAGTAGGCCTCCGGTAACGATTCGGAAAAAAGCGCGCCGGAATAGAGAAACAGCGCACTCAGCAGCAGTAGAACCAGCGGGCCGAGGATCTCCGCCGTATATCGTGCCCTGTAAATAAGGAAATCCAGGCCCTTCAATGCCGTGATCTCACTGTCCCTGGTCTGACCTGCCGGTCTGGCTGGTTATCGGCTCTTGGTTTGCCGTTGGCTGGGCCGTTTGCCCATTCTTCGCTCATTCAGTCGCAAAACGACTTCGTCGACTGCGGCCTTGACGCTTCTTTTGCTGCCCTGGCGCAGGCCGGTGATCGGCTTGTCGCCCTGGCTGATAACGTACCGGTACCACTCCCGGTCATCATCGGCATCCGGCGGATCGCCCCTGACCAGCTCAATGATCTTGAACGGCTGTGTTTTCCAGAAAGAAGCGTCTGTCGGTGGTGTTTTTTCGTCAGTCATCCCCTCACCATACCTTACTGGCGCCTCAATTGCTTTCCCGGCTGCTAGACTATAGCCATGTTCTGATTATCGGCAGGGTAGATGACAAGAAAGCTGAAGAACGAGCCGAAACTGCTGAAAGAAGCGTTGCGCATGGTCATGGACAATGCGGTGAAGCGCGGTATCGTCGAATTCGAGGCGACGGATTCCCACAATCTCAAGATAGAATATGCCTACCGGCTGCTGGTTCACGACAAAGAAATCATCCCGCTGCCGCCGGATCAGGCGACTTTGCCCAACATGAAGCATCGCCTGGCCAAGTGGGTCTCGCATAAGTTGCCGGCCGACCACGCATTGCTGAATTAGGCTGGATGCAGAAACTCTGACCGGACACAGATATGAACCACGCAGTTGAACTACGTTCAGTCCTCACAACTTTCAAGCGATTTCTTAGTGACCCTGCGCCCGCCGGGCTTCGCAGGTACCGATTTCCATTTGCGGCTTGAGACTGTCTTCATCCGGCTCTACCTCCGGGGACACATCGTGATAGCCCTTCAGATACACGTAGAGAAAGCGCAAAGTTCTTGAGTCCATCCGGAATTCCTCGTCGTCCATTCCGCTGCAAAGGAACAGGCCGTGTGCAATAGACTCGTTATCGCAGAATGTATTCGTGCTTTCTTTTGCCGACGCTGAGAAGACCCATTCTGAGGAGCCGACGAACTCATCGTCAGGTCTGGATCGTCTGACGACAAAACTGTGTTTTACTTTCTTGGTGCTGATGGCGTCCCATTCTTCGTCCACAATGTCGAAGCCGACCAGTTGCTCGACTTTGCAAAGATAAGAATCCGGTGCATTGGCCCATTCATGTACGGACTTGAAGCTGGAGATGACGTCCAGCGTCCTGTTCATTACGGATTGGTCTTTATCGTTTGAATACAGTGAAAACACGATGAACTTGTCGTCGAGCACACGCGCGCCGTGAGTGAAGTAGACGAACGGATCGTTCCCCGGGTTCTTATCGCTTATGCGCGCATAAATACCATGATTTCGATTGGCGAACCTGGTGGCGTTGATCTCACCCTCAACTGAGTTTTCGACATGCTCGGCCATGGTGTAATCGAGATAGCCATCGAGGCGCGCGATGATCAGTTCATCCATTTTCACCTGATCATCCTGCATCTCGAAGCCGGCATTCTTGATGCTGATGCTCAGGCTGAACTTTTCCTTGCGGGACGACAGCTCATAAATGGCTGCGGCCTCAAGGTCGTCATAGCCCTCAACGCCCTTCCATTTCTCTGGCGCCATGAATACCAGTGTACCTATGTCACCGCTGGATACTCTTCTTTCAGTCAGGGTTTCGGCGCTGCCCGCGGAACAGACTAATAACAGAGCCGCAATTATTGTCAGATAACGCATAGTGATTCCGAATTAATTGTCGGTAGCCGGCAACATTAATTGTCGGTAGCCGGCAACATTGATTGACGGTGGGCCGGCAACCGGCTCGTCTCGAGAAAGGGATTGTAACCCTGCGTGGAGGCCAAATTCATAACTTTGCCATGAGGTCTGTCAAACGCACACGCCATGGGAGCCCATGTCGCTGGCGACATGATCGAAGAAAATCAAGGCGCACGAATACGCGTCGATTCACTATGACGAATAGTTCTATGACAACGTCCTTATTCCAAAGTTCTATGTAATTTTTTGCTCCCTTGCTAGGTCTCAATTTACTGAGAATCGAATTCTCAAAGAAGTACGTAGTAAGTCCGGACGTTGTACGTCCAACCTGGTGTCTATGATTAAGGAGAGAATCAGTAATGAAAGAGTCAAATCAAGTAAGAAAGCTATTGATCGCATCTGCGGTTATCGTCTTGGGTATCCCGGCAATTTCAGGTGCTACGCCAAGTATCAGTCAAATAGAAGATGATGCTGTACGCGTATCGTATGCAGATCTGAATCTGGCTAACGAGGCCGGGCTGGTGAAGCTCTATTCGCGGCTTCAAAGTGCATCACGGATTGTTTGTGGACCGCGTTCCCTGGCCGAAGCAGGATCACTCGATCAGTTGAGCCGAAATAAAGCGTGCTATCACAACGCCTTGTCCAAGGCTGTTGCAAAATTCGACAATGCAACGCTTGATAGAATTCACGCAGGCTAAAAAAGACCAAATATAAACAAGCGGTGGGCGTCGATGATTGTGGATACAGTCATTGCGCCCACCCATCCCTGACAGCAGAAACCTGACAGCAGAAAATCAGCTCCCCGTTCGGCATTGACTGAAAGCAGGTGTTACATCGTATACACTCGCTGCATCGTCGCCTTTGTGCGACGTCTCATCGGCGTGTCCGATATCAGGAGAGCATAATGAATAAGATTAATATCTTCGTGGTTGCTGTGCTTGTTGGCGCAATCTCCGTCGCCTGTATGGCACAGGAAGAAGAGGCAGAGCAGGAAGGACCGATCGCGTTTACTTACGCGACCTACCAATATTGCAAACTAAGTGGGCAAGATCGCATGGACGAGATCTTCAAAGAGACAGAAGCACCAATCTATGATGCGCTTGTAGAAGAGGGTGCCTTCGCCTCATGGGGTTGGCTGGCACACCATACGGGCGGCAAATGGCGGCGCGTATTCTACTTTCAGAATGAGACCCTCGATGGCCTGCTGGATGCACTGGACGCAATGCAGGCGAAATTCGCCGCGCTGGACGGTGAGGATGAGGGTGCCGACATCTGCTATGCACATGACGACTATATCTGGACGATCGAATTATCGAGTCAGGAGCCGGGGGAAGGCAGGGCGGATGCCGGCTTGTCCGTGTATTACGTGTGTAATGAAAACAAAGAAGACCGCGCCGACGAACTCTTCGAGAGCACGTTCGCGCCACTCCTCGATAAGGCTATAGCCGAGGGCAAACTCGCTACCTGGGGCTGGTCAGCCCATTTCATCGGTGGCAAGTATCGTCGCCTGCAGACGGTGACCGGCGCTGATCACAAGGCAATCCTGGCAGCCCGGGGCGACCTTCTAGCGGCGCTTTACGGTGGAGACGAACCGGACCCGGCTGCCGTGGAATTCAATGAAATCTGCGGATCACACTCTGATTACCTGTGGGATATTCAGATGGAAACTCCGTAACGAATTTACGCGCAACGGAAGGCGCCCTGCAAGGGGCGCCTTTTTGTATAAGCGAAGCAAGAAGTCGTTGCAGGAGCATTTATCTGCCCGACGGGCGATCCAGGACCATTTAGATCGCGGTGGGTTACACTCCGCCTCAGGCTAGAGCCTTCACAAGGGACCTTCAGTGGCAGAAGCAGGCGCAGCGGCAGCCGACATCGATGTCCAGGCAGCCGATCTGTCCTCAAACGAGCTGGAGCTGATCTATGCCGAAAAGAGTGATCTTGCGTATCGCAAAAGACTCGGCCAGTTCTTTACACCATATTCCGTCGCCTGCTTCATGAGCCAGTGGCTCACTGAGGTGTCTGCCAGTGAACCGCAGATTCTGGATCCCTGCGCCGGCCTGGGCGTATTCGAGCGGGCACTCAGAGCAACAAGCCCGGACTTTGCGAGAGATGCTCACTTTACCCTTTGGGAAAAAGACGAAGATCTGGCGCAGGATCTGGCCGCTGTCTGCAAAAGGCTGGCCATCGACCACTCGGTGACGAGCAGAGATTTCCTGGACGAGCACGCCTGGTCGGCGGCCTACGATGCCATCATCGCCAATCCGCCGTATTACAAACACCACTATGTCCAGAATAAAGAAGACATACGTGCCGCAATTTCCTCAAAGGTGGACGCTCCTTTCAGCGTGCAAACGAATATCTATTGCTGGTTCCTGATCAAATCGCTTTCAATGCTGAAGCCGGGTGGCAGACTGGCATTCATCATTCCCACGGAGTTTCTGAACGCGAACTACGGCCGTGATGTCAAGAAGTACCTCCTTGAGACAGGTTTTCTTCGAAGTATCATTTCCGTTTGTTACAAGAGCAGGACGTTTGATGATGCAATAACAACGGCCTGTGTATTGCTGGCCGAGAGAGCGCGTGAATCATCGAGAGGAATCCGTTTCTACCGTGCCGACTCGTCTGACCAGCTCGGCGATCTCACGGAGTTTCTCGCGGATGCCGAGTTCATCGAATATGAATCGTCTGATCTCGATGTTGAACGTAAGTGGCGGTCGTATTTCCCGGGCAACCGGGCAGTCGATACGGAGTCCTCGAATCTCGTGCCATTTTCGACCTACGGCAGATTCTCGCGGGGCATCGCGACCGGGGCGAATGAATTTTTTGCTATTCGTCCATCAACTGCCGCGGAACATGGCTTACCGGCAGAAAGCCTGATCCCCTGCCTGAGCAAAGCGCAACAGGCCCCCGGTAAGATATTTACCGAGCACGACTTCGAAGCTCTGCGGCAGGCCGACAAGCCGGTTTATCTCTTCGATGGCGACGCCGCGACGGGGAAGGCGGTCGACCTTTATATTGGGTCAGGGGAGGCATCGGGCTTTCAGCACCGGTATCTGACAAGAATGAGAAAACCCTGGTACGCATTGGAAAAAAGATCGTTGAGCAAAATTTGGGTGGGCGTGTTCGGCAGGGCAGGCATCCGCTTTGTCTGGAACGAGAGCAACTGTGTTTCCCTAACCTGTTTTCATCTCTTTCAACCGAGCCGACTAGGCGAATCGTGTCTGCCTTTTCTCTTCCTGTATCTCAATTCGTCTATCGGCCGAAATTTCCTCGAGCTTGAGAAACGGGAATACGGTGACGGCCTCGAGAAGTACGAACCGAATGACATCAACAAGGCTCTGGCACCTGATTTCGAGGTGCTTGACGAGGAGAGTTCGAAGCGCCTCATCGAGCTGCAGAGCGCATTCCTGAACGCAGAGCAGGACTCCCTGGAAGAAAAAACGGTTCTGGAGGAGGCGGACACGATCTTCAAAGCCTTGATTCGACATTCCCGCCAGGCTGCTGGTTACAAGGGCGCTATTATTTCGCGCTCGTAACGAATACCTTGCGTTGCAATATGCCGCGCTCGATCAGGGCAATCTGATCTTCGCGATGTTGCCGCTGGCTGACAAGCTCGTCGGCACCGAATGCTTCCTGTAGCGCAGTCGCGTTACTTCTCATCCCGTCGACCAGTTTCTGCAGACTTTGCTGGTACTCCGCTGAAACATCTATGCGAACCAGGATACGCCACCCGGACTCACGGAGAAGCCGTTCATATCCGTTCGGCGCGTCTATAAAGGGTGGACCAACGTCGAGTGCCTCCTGGTAGTCGGATGGCGCTATATTCGGCGCCGGTAGAATGACGGAAAAATGCATTCGGGCATCCGAGGTCGCGACACGGTGGCACTCCCGCAACATGTCAAGCTTCTTCGGCAAACAACACAACACGTCAGAATGACTCAGTCGGTCGAAGGAAGCGCTCTCGAAGGGCAGGGCTGCACCACTGCCGACCACGACCCGAATCTGCTCGGATATTTGATCCTCGACGGCGCGCTCGACAGCCTGTTTAAGCGCATTCAAAGGGATATCGAGCAGCGTTACGTCGCAACCAGTCATGCTGCCGAGAAAAAGACCGGGCCAACCGGAACCGGCCCCGATCTCGAGCAGCTGCACGCCGGGCCGTAACGCGAGGGACTCTGCAATGTGATCTGCCTGTGCACGGGTGGTCCAGCTGGTCCCGCCATAGTCACAACCAAGCACATTTCGTTCAAGCTCCCGGACCGCGGGCAATTGCGACCGCTCGTAACTTCCTGCGAAATCACATCGCTCAACAATAATCCCGTGTTTTTGATTTTTCATCAGAGCTAAATTTGCATACAGGCAAGCGGGTCAGGAAATAGTATTGGTGGAAAGCATACATCCATTCAAGCATCCACTCGGTTCTTGAAAAGACCCAGATATAGATTTGCGACAAGAAAAAAACTGCCGAGTAATAAGCCACCGACACCAAAATATGTGAATAAACTCGTCAATATATGTTCGTGAGCCGGACCGCGGCCAATTAGAGGCGCAAGGAAAAACATACTGAGCCATGCGAACGGGTAGAAACTGCCGAGGCCAATCAGTATGGATGAACTCATCTGTAACTTGCGCGACAAGTCCGAGAACATCACAAGGATGATCAACCCCAGGCTGAATGCAGCAACGCCACCGGCGTGGAAGTGCGTCCGCTGTGCGTACCGCCAGATCTTGTCCTTACTATTCTCGTCGTGAAGCTCGGGATGAGCCGCTATGCCCTCCGCAATATAATCTTTGTAGGCATCTTCATTCAAAGCAAACGAAATGCCGAGGGCCACATTGAAAAAAAGACCGAGCAGCACGATAGCAAGCCCTGCTCTAACGGTGGATAGTTCGACTGACATTGTTCATTCTCCTTCGGTGCCAGAAAGTATCTGCCAAGACCTGGTCGGCATCATAAGGCGGTAGCGTTAAATGAAGTTATAGGTGAATTTACCGGCAATTGACTCAGGAGCGGTAGAAGTTTGCGGATGCTCGCTGTGGATCGAGAACGGATATCGACCGGGCCAGGCGTGGGGCATGCCCTGACGGGGGATACGCACCTTGCCGCGACTATCCGTCTGAAAGGGCTGCAGCGTCAATACTGCAGCCCCTTCAGAAAAATAGTCGGTGCGGATCAGGTTTCCTGGAGAGGAATTATTCCTCGACGGGCACGGTGGCCGTAGCCGCGACCTGCCACTTACCATCCCGTTTTTGCCAGACGTGCATGCTCCAGTGCGGATCAGGCTCGCCTGCACTGTGAATCATCACGGCGACATCGTCGCTAAGGAAACGGACGTCATAATCCCCGGCGACGTACGGCCCCGTCGCTGCATCGTCGCTTGCCGCAGCTTCAAGCATCTGTGCCTTGCCGATCACGCCCTCCGAGCCCACAGTCAGGATGTTGTCAGCAATCAGTCGCTCAAGGGTCGCTGGTCCCTCGGCTTCTCCCCATTCCTTGTCCAGCTGCACCAGGGTGTCGGTCTCATCCGCATTTGCCATGGTCCCAGCCATGAGCAGACAAAAAACACAAGCAAGTATCGTTTTTATTTTCATGGTTCGCTCCTTTATTAAAATTGTTAAATTACGCTTGTCAGGTATTCAAAGTACAAGCTGTTCCTCCACCCCTTCACAGGTACCCGGCATGGGTTGCCAGCCGCCAGGCGCCGGATTATTGAAGCAAATCAGCTGCAATACCTTTTCCTGTTCTTTCGCCAGCATTGCGTCCACTTCCTGTTGAAGCTCAACAAAACGTGGCTCTTCCCACATGTCCTCAAACATGAGATCGCCAAAGACTCGCGGATCTCGAAGGCCGCGTTGCATGGCTGCTTTCAGTGCGGTAATTACGCCGTCCGAATCATGCTCGAACGCAGCGATCATGGCTTCTGTCCGGTGCAGAAATTGGGTCTTCTCTCCGGCCGCGCGAAGCGCAGCATGGTCCTTTTTGGCAATCCGTGCGGCAGCCTGTGCAGCATCCTCGTCGCCCGCTTTCCTGCGGGCCAATGCCAGCCGCATCATCGAGTCGTTGAACCCGGTGATAGGCCGTCCTTCGGGCCGAAAATCACGCAAGCGCTCATAAAGCGGCAGCGCTTCATCGACGCGGCCCGCGTCATACAAAACATAGGCTGCCGCCGCGATGACTGATTCGTTTTCCGGATCCAGTAGCATTTTTCTTTGCGTTGCCTGGATGGCGTCATTGAAACGCCCTTCGGCGACATCGACCATGTAA
>Ga0255052_10000769_pt1 | contig 25259 bp, 35 predicted proteins | sample JV7_2_21_MG_FD_188632 | JGI IMG/M metagenome (GOLD analysis project Ga0255052, IMG submission 188632) | Seawater microbial communities from Jervis Inlet, British Columbia, Canada - JV7_2_21 | ecosystem: Environmental > Aquatic > Marine > Inlet | place: Canada: British Columbia | collected...
GAAATCGGCTTCTGTGAACCCATGAACTCCTACAAGAATGGATTTCTCATCAGAGTCTGGCGACATTTGATAATCTTGAGTCCATCGCCTTTAACCGGGCTTGGCTATCTCGGCAGTTAACGTCGTCTTTCCCTCTTCACTATAAAGCCATTTCCGTTCTTAGGTAATTTCTTTAGATGTTGTTTACAGCCCAATTCAATGGAGGAAATGATTTGACGAAAAGGTACCGAGTTATCGCTCGAATATCAGAAACGAGAGACAAACCATCTGGCTCACCCTGTGGCATTCACAATGTCGGAGAGGAGTTCGACCTTTCTAAAGACGAAGAACGCATCAAGATCTGTAAATGGGCCTACAACACACTGTTTCCCTTTGTTGCAGTCTTAGAATTTGGTGGAGCTCTGCCATGGGAACTCGATCCAAAGAAAGCTATGGTTGCCTGTCCTGACCCGCACAATGTCGTGGTCTTTGAACTCGAACAACGAGAAGAGATCAGCCGCTAGCTCGACTCTAGATAGGGCTTGATGCTAGAGTAAAACTCTGAGATGATTTTGGACCGTTCGTCTTCGGTTTCAAGTATGAATAATCGTATCTGTTGTCCTGCCTTAATCTCTTTGACAAGACCCATATCAACAAGAGGTTGCATCACGCGGTGAATCGTTGAATGAGCAAGTCCAGTTTCTTTAGCAAGTCTACTAAGATTGAAAAACTCTTTCGGACGGTCTAGGAAGTGCTGTACAACTCTCGTCTGAGCACGGGATGCGAATACTTTCTCAAGTAGTCTCTTCAACATTCATTCGCCTCTTGTTTTTTCATTTGTTCGTGTGCACAATCGTTGTACCGATCTTTTCATTGTTGAAAGCCCTAGCCAGATTCTGTGGATTGTTTCCATTGAAAATCACAGTTGGTATCTTTGAACGTTCAACTATTCCGATTGCTACAGGATCAAACAGGTTGTATTCTCCTGCTCTCGTACCTTCTGAAGATAGAATCGTTCTCAATTGAGCAACATCGATACTGTCCAGTTTCTTAGCTCCCTTTTCTTCAGGGTTACGATCATAGACTCCATCAACATTGGTTGCATTGAACAGTATGTCCGCATCTATCAGTTCTGCAGAAGCAGCAGCAACTGCATTCGTCGACTGACCCGGTATCATTCCTCCCAATAATACAACCTTGCCACCAAGATTCATTGCCACCTCTAATTCATCAAAGTCATCAATGATCTTCGGGTATGCTAGATCACCTAGCGCTGCACAAAGGAGTTCTGCATTATTCCTAGCAAGCTTGATACCTAACCAATCGCATTGAGCCTCACTTGCACCCAGTTCTCGGGCTGCTGAAATGAAAATCCGGGCCGGCTTTCCGCCACCGACTACCACAACCAATGAATGTCCTGCTTTAACCAATGATTTGATAGATTCAGCGTACTCTCTAAGTCGGTCAATACGTACCTGACCGTCTTGATCGTAGAGGAGTGAACCTCCAATCTTGAGTACCGCTCTCATAGAATGTCCCCTGAAGCACTTACGAACAGGTTCTTCTACTGGAAATTATTAATGAAGCTTTCTTGAATAGACCAGTTCGTCGAATTTTCGAACAGCTGGAAATGACCCCAAACAAACGCTAACGTGCCAAATCGTCCATTTCCGCCCAATCGGACACTTCATTTAGGCGATTGATGTCGTCGTCAGTCAGCTTGAGTTCGAGTGCCTTGATATTCTCTTCAAGTTGCTCGGGTGAATTGGCTCCAATAATTGGCGCAGTTACTTCGTTTTGAGCAAGAACCCATGCCAATGCTATCTGAGGAATCGAAGCATCATGAGATGTTGCTAGTTCCTTCAGTATATCTAAAATTCTAAAGTTACGTTCCTTGAAGTAACGATTCTTTGTTGTCTCAGCTCTCATTGAGTCGGGTAGTTTGTCCTTCGAGTACTTACCAGTCAGGAAGCCCCCGCCCAAAGGACTATAGCTTGTGACACCTAATTCATTCTTCTCAATTACAGACCTAAGGTGTTTCTCAAAGTCGCGTCTTCGCGCCAGACTGTATGACGGTTGGATAGCTTCATACCTTGCCAGACCATTTGCGTCACTCACCCATAGCGACTCAACAATTTCAGCAGCAGTATGATTTGATGCTCCAATGTAATGAACTGCTCCACTCTCTATGAGGGTTGTGAAAGCATGAAGGGTTTCTTCTTGAGGTGTGTCTTGATCAGGGAAATGACTCCAGTAAATATCAACCCATTCTGTGTTCAGTCTTTCAAGACTTTTCTCAATTGCATCCATGATATGTCTTCGTGAGAGTCCTACATCATTTGGTCGATCACTCATGTCCCCTCTGACCTTGGTTGCCAGCACAATATCTTCTCTGACTCCTTGGTCTGTAATCCAACCCCCAATGATTTCCTCTGCTTTGCCAGGATATGATCCCTCACCCCATTTGCTGTAGACATTCGCAGTGTCAAAGGTGTTGACTCCTGCCTCAAGAGCACTGTCCAGCAACTTGTGACTATTCTCTTCGTCTACGATCCATCCCATCTGCATTGTCCCTAGGATGATTCGTGAAACCTTGAGACCTGTCCGTCCTAATTTTCTATATTCCATGAATAAACTATTGTTAACAATCATGGATAACTCTTTCGTTTAGTCATTCGCGAGATGAGTCCACCAGCAAGCGGTATTGCCATAGTCAGTTCTGGTTGCCCATAACCCTTTTAGGTTCTTCACCAACCTCGAGCGTGAGCGGCAAGTGCCGACCCTTGCTGACATCAAGGAGAATGATCCTTTTGTCTAAACTAGAACCCAAGATTAAATCTAAACGCTGGAAGCCTGAGGCAGAAACTGAGCTACTTGAAACATGGAAGAACGAAACCACCTACGAGTTCAATATGGACTCTGGAAAGACAATATATACCGTGGACACACCTCCTCCCTATCTGTCAGGTCCTATGCACGTGGGTCAAATCATCCACTACACTCAGATTGACACAATCGCGCGATACAGGCGCATGCAAGGGCTTGAAGTGAACTTCCCTCTTGGACTTGATAGGAATGGCCTTCCAGTTGAGGTTCGGGTCGAGAAGGATCTTGGAATCAATATGCATGAAACACCGCGTGAGGAGTTTCTCCGTCTCTGCAAAGAACGTCTCGACGAGGATGAGAAGATTACACTTGATGGTTTCAAAAGATTGGGTATCGCTTTCAACACCTATGAGGATGAAGGCAGTTATCGAACAGACAGTCCGAGATACAGAGCTGTGACACAAGCCTCGTTCATTGAGATTTGGAACAAAGGTCTCGTCTATAGCGATTATCGTCCCAATAATTGGTGCTTCGATTGTGGAACAACTATTGCTGATGCTGAAGTAGAATACGCTGAGCGTCCTACAAAACTCCACTATATCTACTTCAATGTTGATGGATTAGAACCTCTTGAGATTGCAACAACAAGACCTGAGCTACTCTGTGCATGTGGTGCAGTGTTCGTTCATCCAAAAGATGAGAGATACACATCATATCAAGGAAAGACTGCTAAAGTACCTCTCTTTGGGATGGAAGTGCCTATTATTCCAAGTCCCACAGTTCAGATGGAGTTTGGAACAGGCGCACTGATGGTATGTAGTTATGGCGACCAAGGTGACATCATGGCTTTCCGTGACCATGCACTCACACCAATCATAGCAGTTTCGACTGATAATACTATGACAGAAGCTGCTGGTGCATATGCTGGCATGAAGATTGTAGAAGCTCGCAAGAAGATAGTGAATGATCTCCAAGAAAAGAAACTCCTTTTCAAGCAAGAAGACTCAGTTCAAAGAATACCTCAATGCTGGCGCAGTCAAACGCCAATTGAGTTCGTTGCAATGGATGAATACTATGTGAAACAGAAAGATTTCATTGAACAACTTCACAAAATCGTAGCTGACACTCCATTTTATCCTAACTTTCACAGACAGATACTCATAGATTGGCTCAACAGAGTGACAATGGATTGGCCAGTAAGCCGAAGACGATTCTATGGTACTGAACTTCCAATCTGGTATTGCAACTCCTGTGAAGAACCTGTAGTCCCAGAACTGACTGATGAGCCAAAATATTACCAACCATGGCGAGAAGACCCTCCATTTACAAAATGTCCCAAGTGTAGCGCTGAGGAGGGCTTTAGAGGTGAAGAAAGGACATTTGACACATGGATGGATTCCTCAATCAGTGGGATGCAAGTTGTGGGATACATGCGTGATGACAAGCTCTTCCAGAAGGCTTTTGGTAATGTTATGCGTCCTCAGGCAAAGGACATTGTGAGGACTTGGCTTTACTATTCTTTGCTTCGAACATTACAATTGACTGGCAAACCTGCTTTCAGTGAGGTGTGGGTCGCTGGACATGTGGTGGATGACAAGGGAGCAGCAATGAGTAAATCGAAAGGCAACTCACCTCCACCAATGCCCATTGTGGAGAAATATGGCGCTGATGCGATGCGTATCTACGGAGCTCTTGAGGCTGGACTTGGTAGCGATGTACGATTCGACGAGGATCGTCTAGCAGGTGTATCAAAGTTCATGACCAAACTCTACAATATTGCTCGGTTTATCTCGATGTTCCCAATCCCAGAGTCGATTCCATTCAAGAAATTGACTCCAGTGGATAAATGGATACTTGCAGAGGCAAACAGTCTAGTTGAACGAATTGTGCCTGAGTGTAACCTGCTTGATTTCCACAAACCAGCAGTCGAGATTCGAGGATTCACATGGAACTTTTTTGCAGACCATGTGTTAGAGATGATAAAGGGACGTTCATTCAACACTAATGATGCATTCTCTAAGGATGAACAGAAATCAGCCTGGTTCACTCTGCATGAGGCGTTGAAAATCATATCCCGCGCCTTGGCTCCAATAACTCCGTTCATCACTGACAGGATTTACAGAGACCTCTATGATGAGAATGGTATCCACCAACACAGCTATCCTTCGGTTGAGAAGACATGGAAATCAGACCTCACAGAACATACTGAACTGCTAATGCAAACGAACTCTGGTTTCTGGAAGTTCAAACGTGAGACCGGGCTCTCCCTTAGACAAGGTCTTCCTGAGGCATATATCTCTGAGAATTTGAAACCGTGGACCAAGGATCTACAAGCCATGCATGGCGTCGAGAAGATAGGTTTCAGTAAACCAACAGATGACAAGTTTGTGGAAGTGATCCTTCCCGAGTCTGAGATTGTAATCTACATTCTTCCACCTTTGGAAGAGAAGGAATGATTGGACGACTAAGATCGCACCAATTCTCATGTTTATTCAACAACAACCTCGTTCTCATGTTCATTGGGACATTTCATTGAATTTGCAATGAAACAGTACTTCGCAGCTAGCTCGAGTGCACGGTTAATTTTGTTTCGAATATCTTCTGAACCAATTACTACCTTGGCTTTCATATCTATCTTGGTGACCTCAAAACTTCTTCCAACTTTTTCAAGAATCCCAACTGCATCGCATTCGAACGATTTGAATTCGATTCTCATTTTTCTGGTAAATTCTACGAATCCATTCATATAGCACATTGTGGCTGATGCAACGAAGAGGTCTTCCGGAGAATGAAACAAGGCTTCTTCAGTACCACCAGATGGCACTCCGGTCTTAATGACAACCTTCCCCTCAACAGATAGATCTCCACTTTTTCCACCAGTCCAAACAAGTTTGACTGGATAGTTTTTTGGTTCTACCTCTTCACCCATTTAATTCACCATCTTTGGTTCCTGCACTCGTCTCTATATCTTCTGTGCTTTGAACACTGCGAAGAATGGGATTCTACTCTCTCGATTGAAAAATGGGTCATCATCAATAGGTTGTGGTTCCGCAAACGTAAGCATTTGAAATCCTGCACTTGAGAGTGAATTGAAGTACGTCGAAAGGGTCCGATGGAAAAAGCTGATTGGTTCCGGGAACATTTCTCCTTCTCTAGTTTTCCAATAGTGTTCATACTCTTTTTCTTCGAAGTATCGGTCTACCTTGAAATGCAACCCCTCACGTCTTTTTGTTTTAGGATCTATTTCTCCTATTTCCCACGAACCAGGTCCAAAGAAATTGAACGCAGGATGCACAATGGAGAAGACAAGGATGCCTCCTACTTTCATTACTCGATAGAATTCATTGATAGCATCATCAAAGTGTGGAACATTCAGTAGGACTAGGTTTGATAGAACAATGTCAAACTCATCTTTGGGAACTGATTCAATATAACAAACATTGTCCACCCGATAATCAACTGTGACTCCCTCCTTCTCTGACATCTGCTTTGAGGTTTCAATCAGACGCTGTGACAAGTCAATTGCAATTACATCTGCCCCTTTCTTGGCATAGTATCTGGCCAAGTAACCCTCTCCACTTCCTGCATCAAGCAGTTTCTTACCTACCACATCTCCCAATAGCACCTCAACACATGGATTGAGAATCTTTCTGTGATGCGGTGTTCCTTCCCCGTCAATAAGACCTGAGAAAGCTTCAGCATTGCTCTCCCACTGCTCACGAATCCTTTCGTCCATGATTTTGAAGAGAACTCAGCTCTTCTGAAGCTTTCGAATTTTCCTAGATTTTGTTCCATACCTTTTGAACAGCTTTTCCTGTATCTTCAATTAGTGGAGCCATTGCTTCTTTGTCAGCAAGACCAATTTCAGCTCCAATTTTCATTATTGAAACGTGACCAACTTTGATTTTACCATCCTGTTCAAAAACTGTGAAGCTGCAAGGAAAGACCAAACCCATATCAAGTGAGGTTTCAAGCGCTCTCTTAGCAAGTTGTGGGTTACAACCGATAACCATTGTGTATTTGGGATAATCATCAATTCCAAGCTTCTTCTTGAACATATCATGAATACCCGTCGTGAGCTGGACACCGAATCCCTCACTTAACATCGCTTCCTCGACCTTCTTCACCGTTTCATCAAACCCATACGGGACCTCTTTACGTAAAATGTCGACCATATTGGTACCTGCTCGTTTTCTGTAAAATGGATTGTGCTAGGGGCGAGTTCCAAAATGAATGGTGGACTGGGCGAGATTTGAACTCGCGACCTCCTGATTGCGAACCAGACGATCTGCCAGGCTGATCTACCAGCCCATTCTGGAAAGACCACCCCTTCAGATTTCTTAAAACTATGCCTACTTGGATGGAATGTTATCATCTAGATTTCGATACCAAAGGCTTCGGAGAATCGTTCCATTCTGACGAACTCTTTAAGAAACTCCCTTCCTTTTTCAGTCAGAAAATATATTCTATTGTCGCTCCCAAGTTCTGCTTCTTTGATGAGTTTCTTCTCGACGAGCTCTTCGAGATATTGAGTCAATCTATCGTGAGAGAGATTTGCAGCATATAGAATCTTAGTAGGGCCTGCACCATCCTCACCCTCACTCTGAATGGCACGCATCATATCAGCTAGGATGCGCATCTTTGAGCGATAGGCCCGTTTTCTACTCATTCTACTCTGCCTGCCTTGATTAGCATGACCAGAAGTGACAAGTACCCTAGCAGTTGAGATATCTGACTCAATAGAAACAAACCTGGATTCACAAGTGTCTGGGCCACCAGCATGTGACTCAGCAGGATAAGGGAGAATCCAAGTAAGACATAGAGAGCAAACCTACTTCGTGTTGAGAAGTAGTTGATGATAGCTTGAATAACAACAAGAACGAGAACTAGTATTGCTATAACTTCTAGATTTGGATCTACAAGTATTGTAGCTGCAAGGAGTAGACTAACTCCTGTCATGTTCTCATTATTCAATGACTCTCGATGACGTGCTGGTCTTGTTGCTACCACGAAAAGAAGATATGCCATGATTCTTGAAGCGCCATACGCAATCGTAACAATTGATAGGATTAGTTCACTTGAGGGTCCTTCTATTCCATAACGAATAATGAAATACCAAGTTCCTATGACTCTTCCAAACATACCTGCCGAGAGGACTAGGAATCCGGTTGAGAGATCTGAGAGCTTCTTTTGTCCTGTCAGATTGTATGCTTTTGTGGCATAGAAGGTCACAACCAGAGCAATTATTCCGCTGATAATCTCAAAGATCAGATCCAATCTAATCAATGCAAATATTCCATCTTGCATGTGGTGACGCCTGCCGTTTTCTTGTCAGCTTTGGTCTTATTGTCAATGGATGATTCATCTATGGCTTTTGGGTGAATCTATGATAGAATCCCGCGGATAGTATTACTAGATGAATCGTCCTGATAATTCGTTCATCATTTCTTTATATTCAAATTATCCTACTATATCTTGGTGGAAGTTTCCGATAACTGCAGGAAGCGTTCAGATAATCCTGAAACGCTATGAGAGGCGGGATAACCCCCGCCCTTCCATCACCTTTTCTACTTTTGACATTGTTTTGAGAAGAAGCTAAGAATCGCGATAATTGTCCTCCAGAGGCTCCTGAAACGTAGTCCATTGGAAAGCTTTTTATTCGAACTCCTCGGGAAAGAGTTTGCTTTCGCGTCATACGGTGTCAGACCGGATGCTGTCGGCGAATGCCAAGCGATGATGGTTGGTTGATTTCCAGACGCGACGACAAGATGCGGACGTGAGATAGACTGGCACGAGGAGTGTCAGAATGCCCTCAGGTCTAAGAAACGCTCAACAGTGTGCAGGTATAACAACAATATGGGTAAGCCATCCTAGCTAACCCCGTTAGGCCTGTACTTCATCAAGCTAAGTTCAAAGTGTGTAGAAAATTGTGCACGGTGACTGAATACTACTCCAGTCGCACCTTGCTAAACGTGTATGATTGTTTAGGAACAACTCTAGTTGATCCTGCTAGAGGGCACTGCTATCGGCTTGGGATTAAGACATGCAAGTGGAACGGGCTCGCATCCGAGTCCGTCGCGAACGGCTCAGTAGTGTCGTTAATCTACCCTGTGGAGTCGGACAACGCCGGGAAACTGGCGCTAATCCGACATAGGAGCATCGTTCTGGAAATGATGTTGCTCTGAAATGGGTGTTCCAGGTATGTGGAACTTTCCGCCGCAGGACGGGACGGCACCGGATCATACTTGTAAGTGGGGTAACTGCCCACTTAGGTTATGACCCGAACGGGCGATGTAAGTCGTGGCCCGGAGAAGGGAACTGAGACAAGGTCCCTAGCCCCACGGGGCGCAGCAGTTACGAAACCTCACCAATGTGCGAAAGCACGAGTGGGCCAAGCCGAGTGATGGGGGATAACTCCATCTGTGGCGGATCCGTAAGGTGGACCGCTAGAAAGGAGAGGGCAAGGCTGGTGCCAGCCGCCGCGGTAAAACCAGCTCTTCGAGTGGTGTCCATGATTATTGAGCTTAAAGCGTTCGTAGCCGGTTCTGTAGGTCCCTGCTTAAATCTGGCCGCTTAACGGTCAGCCTGGTAGGGATACCACATTACTTGGGGACGGGAGACGGCAACGGTATTCCATAGGTAAGGGTGAAATCTAATGATCTATGGAGGACCACCAGTGGCGAAGGCGGTTGTCGAGAACGTGCCCGACGGTGAGGGACGAAACCCAGGGGAGCAAATCGGATTAGATACCCGAGTAGTCCTGGGCGTAAACGATGCCCGTTAAGTGTTGCAGTGGCCACGAGCCACTGCGGTGCTGTAGCGAAAGCGATAAACGGGCCGCTTGGGAAGTACGGTCGCAAGACTGAAACTTAAAGGAATTGGCGGGGGAGCACCACAAGGGGTGGAGCTTGCGGTTTAATTGGACTCAACGCCGGAAAACTTACCCGCCCAGACAGCCGAATGAGAGCCAGATTGATGATCTTGCTCGACGAGCTGAGAGCTGTTGCATGGCCATCGTAAATTCGTGCCGTGAGGTATCAGCTTAAGTGCTGCAACGAATGAGATCCCTGCCACCTAGTTGCCAGCCGGGGGCTTCGGCCCTGACGGGGCACACTAGGGGGACCGCCAGCGAAAAGCTGGAGGAAGGTGGGGGCCACGGTAGGTCAGTATGACGCGATATGGGCGGGGCCACACGCGTGCTACAATGGCAAGGACAATGCGTCACAACACCGAAAGGTGAAGTCAATCGCGAAACCTTGTCGTAGTCGGGATCGCGGGTTGGAACTCACCCGCGTGAACCTGGAATCCCTAGTATCCGCGTGTCACTATCGCGCGGAGAATACGTCCCTGCTTCTTGCACACACCGCCCGTCGCTCCATGCGAGCGGACTTGGGGTGAGGTGTCGTCCACTGGGCGATGACGAATCTTGGGTTCGCAAGTAGGGAGAAGTCGTAACTGCGTTACGCTTCGTAGCGTGGCGATTAACAAGGTATCCGTAGCGGAAGCTGCGGATGGAAGAAGTTGAGAGTCATTCTCATCTTCCATCATTCACCTCCTAAGATTTCTATCTCTAAGAGGTAGAAGCAGCTTGTTTTGCAGTCCTTCGGGACTGCGAAAGAAGTACGGGCCTTACGGGCGGGGTTGGCAATGGGACCTTTCCCATGCCGCTCACTGTTGAGCACCCTTTCTATTTTGCAGATATCATATTCTGAGTCAGTGTTAGGTCTGACGATTGATTCTAGTTCTCAACGATCTAGCTGCCCTAAACCTATCCTTGATCCAGTCCTCTTTCCAAACATCATAGTATGCGATGTAGACCTCAATGCATTCATCAATGGCCTCCCCAGCATCAATGAACTCACGCTTCCTGAGATGGAGTTTTGCAAGTTCATGGAGGGTTTCAACCAGACTCAACTCATATAATGGGTCAACTGAGGATGCCTGTCTGTAAATCTCAACCCTGAGACTCAGAGAGTCTTCAGCGGGTGAGAGTGATTTGATCTCTCCGCGGCTTCATGCAGGAGTTTATATATCTACATCTATATATGTAGATATTGACTCGTGATGACATCAAAGACAATCTCGGTGACTGAAGACGTTTACAACCTCCTCAGGAAGATGAAACTACCCGGTGAGAGTTTTGGTAAGACCATAAACCGTCTCTGTAGGTACAAGACATCTGTGTCCTTACGCTTATGGGCCGAGTCTTCTAAAGGTTGGAGTGATTTGTCCTCCGACGAAGTCGCGATGCTGAAGGACACCATCGAAACAATACGCACCACACTTCGCTTTCAAGAGGTCGATCTTGATTGATATTCATAGACACCACGCTTCTTGTAGACATCTTGCGAAAGGAAGATGATGCAATCTCATGGTTGAATGACTTGGAGGAGCAGGCTCTATACACATCAGAGATCAACTCTTTTGAATTATATACGGGTTTATTCAGGATTTCAAATAAGTCAAAGGCAAAGCGGAGGAGAAGGACCAATGAGCTCGAACAGCTTCTCTCCCGGATGGAAGTGCTCTCCTTTGATAGAAATGCAGCTATTGAATCTGCCAAGCTCCTTGCTATATTGATGAGCAGGGGTGAACCTATCGGTGTACGTGATGCAATGATTGCTGGTACAGCATTGTCTAAAGGAATAGCTCGGCTTGCAACTCGTAACATCCGAGAGTTTCAACGGGTTCCTGGTCTAAATGCAGAGTCTTACTGAGTGAATTTTGTCACATTACTAATGAGGATATGAAGCGGTCTCTCTGCACTGAGGAAACCTCGAGCAACCAAGAAATCGATGACCAGTTTTTTTGTTCTTTCGAGGAACAAGTGTTCCGCCACAATCACAACCTACGTATGGAAGGTTCTCTCTGCGGCAATAATCTTCAAACGCATCATGTGAAAGAGCATCGGCTTTCCAATTCTGTTCCCGAGGAATCCAAATCATGTTTACTTTAACTCCCTGATTTCGTAATCGGTTTCTGACCTTCCTAGCTCTGTCGTGTAACGGAATAATTCTCGGTGATCGAACTTGATACTCTCCCGACATTTGCCTAATCACTAACTGACTGTCACCATTAACCTGAACCTGGTCGTTTCTATTACATTGTTCTTCGACTGCCTGAAGTCCTCTGATCAGTCCTTCATATTCAGCCACATTGTTAGTGAATCTAGGACCACATCCCACAACTCCCTTTCCAGATGCAATATCTTTGCCATTTGTGACCAATAAGAAACCGAATGAGGCGATACCACCAGGATTTGTTGGTTCACATGCACCGTCGAAGAATAGAATGTATTTCATCTCAACCGACTCAATATGTTGACCACAATCAAGTAATCATTGGAGATTATTATCTCCACTACAACTTCTAGTTGACTAAGAGAATGAGTCCTTCGTATTCCGCGATATTGATTGGGAATCTAGAGTAATCGAAATCTTACAGATTGATAATGAATCAGTAAAATTAGTCTTGGGTTCACTAGTAGGGAAGCCTTTGACGGGGTCGGGTATTCAGGGAAACTTTCCCCTCTCACCGTACATTGTTGGGCACCTTTTCTATTTTTCAATGTTTTCTTCAGAATGAGTTGAACCTATCTTTTTCATGAGACTATTTGGATTTGGATATATCAGTCAGAATACGTTTCATGTCATTGAGCGATTCATCGAAGTCAAGTATTTTTTCCTCGGGATCTTTATCATCGTCAAAGTACTCACTCACAAACTCAATTGTTTCTGCTTTGAAATTCTCTAGGCTTCTACAAGTTTATATTCTCAGTCGGTTACTAAGTAACCGGGTGTTACCAGTGTCTACTGTTAAGTTTGATCTCAAGGATGACCTTGAAGAGTTGCAAGCGCGTCTATACCTTGACACACGGAAGCGGCTTACCAAAAAAGAGGTTTTAGAAATTGCATTCAGAGTGGGACTTGAAAACTACGACCTCATTGTCAAGGAAATTCAATCCAAAGAAAAGCCTCTCGACGATGATGTCATCCAGAAGGTCCTCTCATTGACTGAGGATCTGGGACCAGGAAGTGAAGACCTCTCATCTAAAGTGGATGAGATACTATATGGTGGCAGCTGAACATGACTGTATTCGTAGACAGTAACATCATTATCGCCTTGCTCAATTCTCGTGATAAGAACCACTCTAGAGCTAAAGAGCTACTCAAGGAACTAAAAGAGCCCAAGTTCGGGATGCGAATCACCAACGATTACGTCTTGGATGAAGTGGTGACAACCTTATGGATGCACACTCATCGAAAAAGTATAGTGAACAAAGCTTACAAACTTCTTCGTCATACCCCTGAATTCGTTAGGTTTGAACACACAACTCCCATGGTTCTTGACATTGCTTAGGAGAAGTGGGAGCTATTTGCAAAATGGCCCGAGAAACCTCTAAGTTTCACAGATTGTTGCATTCTCTCATTCATAGATAAGAACGATATTTCATACCTAGCTTCTTTCGATTCAGATTTTAGTGGTCTCTGCAATCTTATGAGTAGTAGCCCCTAATTGTGAAGACATCTTGCCTTGTTTTCGGACAGAGAGGTACAAGGATAGTGACGGGGTCAGGTTACCAGGGGAACTTTCCCTGTACCTGAACTTTTGTTGAGCACCCTTTCTATTTTGCTAGTGTTAATGCAAATTTCATTGCTTCTTTAGCATAGTCTATCCACTTATCTGAATCCTTCAAAGGGATAGTTATCCATTCCTTCATTATTTTTCCATTTCCGGGATCATAAGGTAGGCCTTCTCTAGAATTAAGAAGTTCTGTCACTCGTTCTTTAGGTAATTTCACTGTAATATTTTCCTTATTAAGAAAGACAAACATTTTCCTCTTTATTTTCAAAGATTCTCCTTGTTTCTGAACATCTTCTAATTTTAGAAACTCTTCTTTAACTTTCAACCAATACTCTTCTGAAGTCATGACAAATTATCTCACATTATGGATGATATAATTTTCTAAATTTGCTGGATTACCAACCTCTAGAAAGGTACGAAGTGCAATGCTAACAGGGTTGGGCATTCAGGGAACTTTCGTCATCATTAGTGAGCGGCATCTCTATTTCATCTTTAGACATTGACTCTTTTGGCAATGAGTTTAAAACCATACATACACATACATACACAGAATGTGATGAAAATGGGTTACAAGACAATATCACTCTCGGAAGAAGCGTATGAAATCCTCAGTAACGCGAAGAGAGATAGAGAGAGCTTTAGTCAAGTCGTCATTCGTTTAGCCAGTATACGGTCCCTAGAAGATTTTGTAGGTTGTATTTCATCAGAGTCAATCAGCAAGTTATCTGATGCTTTGGATGTTTTTCGGAAAGAGCGTGGTAGAACATGGTCTGAAAGTATGGAAGAGATGCTCGGGTGAGATTGTAATGATTGCAGACTCCTGTTTCATCATTGATCTTATCCGGAAGAGTCAATCTGCGCTCAAGAAGCTAGACGGATTAAAGGAAACCCGACAACTCCAGTACATCACATCTCCGACTGTTATGGAATTAGCAGTGGGTGTTGCCCTGGCGGCTTTGCCTATAAATGAGCAGAAGAGAGTTGATGAAATATTATCCGGCTTCCAGATTATTCCACTAGATACAACTTCTGCTTGGCGTGCTGGAATCGAAATCGGTAGATTGAGGAAGAAGGGGAAGATAGTCGATCCAATCGATGGACAGATTGCAGGAATAGCTCTCCAGCATGATGAAACTATAGTGACCCGCAATGCAAGATATTTTCAGCATTTCAAAAATCTGAAGATTGAGTTGTATTAGCAATCCGAGTAAATCGACGGGGAATGCAGTGCAATCGACAGGCTGCCCGAGACACAGAGAACTTTCCATAACCTCTCATTGTTGAACACCCTATCCTTCTTACATCAGCTTTGGGTGGATGAGAGGATTTTCTATCTTTCATTTGATAAGGGTAATCGACGAAAAATCCATAGAAAGAAGCCAACCATTGCAACCGCTATGAAGTTGATGCCCAAAAACACAGATATGGATGTTCTCGGAAAGAAAGCATCCATAAGCGCATTGTGAAACGAAACAGAAACACCAAAGCCAACAAGCCCAATCACTATCAAAATGATCACATGAATACTGTTTACCTCTTGTTTCCACTCCCAGATTGCTCCAGCAATTATAACCCCCCCAGTAATTAGAAGAACTATTAGACCGTTGATAATCCCTGTATAGTTCACACCTGGATTCGTCTGAAAGTAAATGCTCATGATTTCAATAATCAACGCTGTTACAGTAACAAGTATGCCACTCGGTGTCCAATTCCGGACTGATCTCTCCAAGATTGAACCCTCCCAAGGATTACTAGTATCAGGGAGTGTATGACTTCCAATTCTTAAATACCCTATCAGAGACCATTCCTGTGTGCACTTTTCTGAGCACCCTTTTCCTTTTGCGACAATATCAGTCAATTAAGTAGACACGAGAGTTTCATGAAATGAGAACCACACAGTCGTAAACTCACTCCAGTTCAGAATTCGACTATTCTCTTTTTATTTAAATTATAGATGTAATAAGCAAATACAACGAATAGTTATTTGCATCAATATGCATGCAGGTACATCTGATGGATTTTGCCGTGATCAATAATCGCTGAGGTTTCTATATGTCATTAACGAGTAATGAAGACATTGCAGATTCGGATATTGAAAGTTGGACTAGGGATGACCTAGATCCCCATCGATCCGCTAGTCAAAATCCAAACACGCTCTTAGGTATCGGTATTGCTTTAGGATTAGTCATTATTCTTCTAATAGCATCACTAGAAAATCTGATTCTCTTTTTGTTTCCAGATATTGAAGGTCATCTTGTCCATGAAGTTCATGCAACAGTAATGGATGGAGTAATCATCAGCATTGTAGCACTCTTCGGATTATTCGCAAGGCATTCGTTAATCAAAGAGAAATCCATGGCGAAACTGTATCAGAATATTAGTACTAAACTTAAGCTCGCAATTGATAGTCTTCCGCATCCTTTCATTGTTGTAGCTGTATCTGATTATTCTATTGTTTTAGCAAACCGCGCTGCTGAAATAGACCGAAATGGTTCGGAAGTGACTTGTTATCGAGTACTTTTTGATTTAGGGTCACCGTGTGATGATGAAAGACATGACTGTCCTTTGAGACTTGCACATAAGCTGAAAGAATCAGTTTTTACTGAACGAACTCGTAGAAAACCAGATGGAACAATTGAGTATCTTGAAATCCATGCACATCCGATACTATCTCGCGAAAATCAAGTCCATTCAGTCATTCTAAATGTTGTCAATATTACTGAGAAACGCTCTGCTGAGAAATCGCTGTTTGCCGCTACTGAGAGGGCGCTTCTCTATCTCGATCTTCTTGGACATGATACTGCGCAACATTTACAGGCGGTGTTAGGATATATCGAAATCGCTAATTCCGAGATTCAGAATCCTGAAACAGCTATGATGCTTGCTTATGCCGCCAATTCTGTAGAACGCTGTGGACAAATGATCTCCAAAATCAGGGCTACTGAGAGTATGATGAACTCACCCTTAATGCAGCAAGATTTGATTGCCGCATTGGAAAACTGTGTCGCACAGCTCAATGACCCGATAAACGGAATCTCTATAGTGGCAAATTATCCTACAACAGACATGTCTATTATGGCTGATGAATTCATCGAACGTCTTTTTCTGAATCTATTGGAAAATACGATTGACCACAATCCGAAGGAAGAAAAGAACACTTCGATTCACTTCAAAGAATTAGATGACTGGTATAAGATATTTATTCGAGATGATGGACCTGGATTGGGTGAAGCGAATGGAGATATTCTTCTTGATGTATCAAAGCGATTCGGTGGCGTTGGTATACTACAATCAAAGCATATTGTTGAGAAATATGGTGGCGATATTAGTATACGTAACATGATGTCAGACGAGGAAATTCTTGGTACTGAAGTCGAAGTCACCCTCCCTAAAATCAAGAATTAATTGTTCAGTTCCATCCACATGCTGCTTCGATGAATAAATCATGTCCTTCTGACTTGATAATGGAGAGGCTTACTATGATGGATTTAGCAATTACTCTTCAGTACATGGTGACATGTCAACGAGATTATAAGCAACTATCAATACTATAAACCATGATAGACACGGGCGAAACAACTACTATTCCGCTAACAAAAGAAACCCGTGATCTCTTGAAGAGATATGGTCAAAAGGGAGAAACCTATGACGAGTTGATTCGCCGCCTCCTTCACGTTGCTGAACAGGTGAAATTCGCTATAAGGCAGAAACGAATTCTAGAAGATGAGGAGTTCGTTTCAATTGACCAAGTATAGAGTCCTGCTCTCCCAGACTGCAGTTTCTCAACTGAGTCTACTGAACGAACACCATAAGAAGAGAGTCAAAGATGCATTAGCGAAGCTTGAGGATGACCCCTTCAGAAGGAGATCTGGTTCAGACATCAAGAAACTTGTGACTCGGGATGAGCCACCTCTATACAGATTACGGATTGGTGACTATCGAGCAATTTACTTTGCTGTCGAGCATGAAGTCAAGGTAACAGAAATAATCCATAGAAGTAAAGGGTAGGAAACAGTTGCCCAAAACTTGGGCAAAGTTGGACTTCTCTCAAATGAACAACTGAGAGAATCTGTAGGTCTTTATATACCAAGGTCAGGTAACATGAGTCTGAGGTAGACCTGACACATATTAGACCTCACAGAGTCCGCCCAGTACCGTTCCCTGGGAGTACTTCACTCTGGTGTTCAAGATTGTACAACTTAAATGAACGGTACAAGTGGCTTGGCTAGACAGTTTTCAAACTGGTAAGAAGTACGAGGCTGACGGGGTTGGGTATTCAGAGACCTTTCCCCTAATCGTGCTTTGTTAATCACTTTCCTCAATTTGAATCTGATATTACAATCAGTTAATGCTCTGTATATTGAAACAAACCAAATCCACTAATGATGCTGATGATTTCTGAACCAACTGTAGCTGCTAGCAACTCACTTAGCGCATACATAGGAAGAGAAACCCAAGTAATCGCTGTTGGAATTACAATACCAAGGATTGGTAGGATGCATTCAAGACAAAGTGAATCTTCTCTATAAACTTGTAACTAATATTGCTAAAAGAAAAGGTATCAGGACTCTGAAAAATGAGATAGTCCTGATCCAAATGTTTGTTGCTTAGTATTAGCGTTTCATCCTGGCCGCAAGAATTACCAAGCTGACAATGCTCACGCCGCCAACCATGAGTAGTAATTGGTTATAGTCAATACCAAAACTGTCTGCAATAGGGATTATGCCTATGATTGGGTCATATTCGAGAGTTTCATCACCAAAATACTCGAACGCCAAGTAAATCGACTTACCACTCTCTTCCCCGGTTCCTTGACCATAGGTGCCCTGCACTTGAACCATTGATTCTCCGGCTTGAGCATACTCAACATACTCCATGTAACCCTCACCAAAGTCGAACCGGCTGCCCTCATGAGAGAAACCACTTGGCGCGATGGTTCCTTGATCTGCACCGTGAGTACTTTCAGTCACTGTGAACTGGAACACCAGAATCGAATCCTCGTACGTCCAAGTCCATCCAGAGATGACCACGTCAAACTTCATCTCCTGCGGATTCGCCAAGTCTATGTACACCCGGATCTGGATTGTCACATCGAATGAAACTGGCACTTCAATTGGAAGCCCGGGGATATCAGGAATGTATGTTTCAGTCACTGTGAAGTTAAAATGGACTTCGGATGCGATTGAGTTCTGTTCAACCACATCAAAGCCACTGAAGTCCCAGTTGCTTGATGGTAACAGGTACGGAACTCCGACAATCCTGTCAGTTTCCAGATCGAAGGCTCCATCATCATCTGTGTCATTGGCCTCGAACAGCTTCAGGAACATCACATGGTAGTCAGTCCCGGGTACACTGGCATTCCACCAGTGGAAATGAGGGACTTGATTGAAGGCTGAAACCCTGACACCGATGTCATCGGTGGTAAGATTCACCATGCCTGAGGCATATTCATACTCGATTCCGCTTCCCTGAGCAGTTACATATGGCATTGAAGCAAACAGAACCAAAGCGGCAAGTGCTGCAATTAGTTGTGTTTGCTTCTTTATCCTCATACTATCACCTTGAGATATTCATTAGCCCTCAGTTGGTACAGTAAATGTCATATTGACTGGATCCAGACTGATGTCAACAACAGGAGTGTCAAATCCAGGAGGAGTGACCACTATTGTTATCGTAATGCTTAGATGAAACTCACCCGTGGTTGAGATTCCATCTTCTGGACCTAGAAGTATGGCGACATTACTATCACCTGTTGATAGACTACGCCCTGGTGTGAGCTCGAATATTAGACTCTCGCCGTCCGGTGTGGTCAAATTGAATGTAATGGTTATCTCTACGAGTGCCCCATTTCCACCATCCTCTTCACCAACTACTTGAGTTCTAGCTGTGTTTCGAGCCAAGGCATATTCGTAAGGATTCATTGAGCTTACATCAATCGAAACATTACTCAGACCTGCTATAAATACTGGTGGTATCTGGAGGGAGTCCAAATCAGCAAGACTTGCAGTAGGAAGAGAACTTTCCACTGAGAGATCAAAACTGACCTGAGCGACATCAACTTCAGTACCATATATTGCGATAGGTGCTAGCGCTAATGCTGCTACTATTACTACGAGAATTATCCCGCTTATTTTTTTCTTCATTCATATCACTTTCCATTGTGTTTTGTTTGTGGTGTATTGATACCCGATCATGTTTCCCTGAGCAGCCACATATGGCAACGATGCCAACTGGACAACGGTGGTAGGCGCGGCAATCAGTTGATTTTGATTCGTGTTCATACAATCACGAGTATTATTATATCAAATAGGTATATAATCTTTCCATTCAACATTTGTGGAAATACGACTTCGAGAACTCTCGAAGTGGTTTCGAGTGACCCAAGAAATGAATGATCAGCAGGTTTCATGTTTCTATGTTAGAAAAACCGCATTTAGTATGGCCAGTAGGAAAAGGTTCGTATTTGTAACTAGGAATGTGACAATCGCAGCTCGAGAGAGCCTCACAGTCTTTGCTCTTGCCACTGCAACAGTGAGAATATATGTGCTCCAAGCTATCGCAGCTGTCAGTACAAGAGTCAATGGCTATCCAACATACGCTTCTGTAACTGGTATGAAGTATCACAATAGTTCAAGACTGGCTTTATCTGTATAGGAAACAGATCCATGACTGCTTATCAGAAGGATAAATCGCCTTCTGATACTTTGATAGAATATTAAACATCCCGTCCATAACGGATTCCTTGTTCAGTAGGCTCAGCTCTTGTTTACTACTACTCTACTCCCTCTCTTCTGTCATACGTTCACCTAACCACCGGGTGGGATACCTCGACTAATAAGCCAGAGTTCTGAACGTGGGGAGAAAAAGAACCTGTAACATCCTTTCAGACAGTCCCCGTTTTGAAGGTTTACCGGGGCACGCTTCTTGACCAATGTGCATATTCGACGATACTCTTCTGCCCGAGCAGACGCTCTAGGAGCTAACACAATCATGATACTGAGTGCTTTACTTGTCGGAATGTCTTCCACACTCAAGACGTGGACCCAAGGAGTAATCGTGATGCGCGCGACACGACCAACACCTACCTCATTGAGAATGTCATCAGCGATGTCATCCATCATGTCAGCCAAGGGATTGTGAGACCTAGCTTGATCAATAGGCACCATCTCAAAGGAACTCTCTGACGGGGCCAACACCTGGCTTGCGCATTGTGGGGAGGCGCTATCAACACACTCCTGTTCGGGTTGAACTGCGTTTGTTTGCTTTATTGTCATGCAATCACCGTATATTATTTAGTCAAGTAAGTATATAATCTTTCCAATCAACATTTGTGGAAACATTGATTCGATAATCCTTGAGGTCATTTCGATTGAAACCTGAGACCATAAGCCATCAGGTTTCACAGCTCTATGTGAAAAGAGTCACATTCAGAAGGGCCAACAGGAAAAGATTCGCATTCGTGACCAGTAGTGTGACAATCGCAGCTCGAGAGAGCCTCACAGTCTTCGCTCTTGCCACTGCAATAGTGAGAATGTAGGTACTCCAAGCTATGGCAGCTGTCAGCATAATAGTCAATGGCCATCCAACCAACACTTCTGTTGCAGGTATGAAGAACCACAGTAGTTCAATAACGATATTCGGTAGAAACGCGATAGGCACTGTCATGAAGAGTCCTCGAGAGAACTCGCGTTTCCCAAGTATGGGAATTGAGAGTGCTTCAACCAAGAGATAGGTCACCAGCCAGGCGGAAAATGCAGCCAAAATCGAGATTCCTAGATCGAATGTACCCTCAATGAAGAAAAGGGACACAGGCAATAGACCCACTCTTGATGCCAGATATCCATAACATCCAAGAAAGAGAAGAATCTCTAGCCAAAAACGCCACGGGTCTGCTTGAATTCGCCTTATGATAGGTGACATGCCCAGCGCATTTGATACGATGGCGCTTGACCATCTAGTGTCAGCTCGTTCAGTTGATGTCCACTGAATCTGATCTTCTCCCTGTAGAATCAGTCCAAACGCGGCATGTCCCAGCTCAGTGAGTGCATACCTCTTGTTTCCTGTTCTTTCTACCAAGGGATTATCAGACTTTGTTAGGATGTCTAGATGAAAATAGAGTGTTCCTGGTTCAAGTTCTAGGCTAGTCATATCGGTATAGGAAACAGAACCATGATTACCTATCATAATGATAATCCGTCTTCTGATATTATGTGAGAGCGCGTTGAACACTCCATCCATAATAGATTCCTTGTCCAACTGTTTCAGCTCCTACTGTAGGTTATTGAAAGGATGACCTAATGAGTTTGATTATGATTGCTAGAGATTCAGGTTCGGTGATACCCGAGAAAAATCCCAGTGTAACAAGTCCTAGAAGAAGTGGCAATAATCCATTACTTCCTATGATCCCGAGTAGACCTGTGAATAGGAGTTTCCATAACTTGATGGATGACTGAGTCTTTTCTAGGACTAACTGGCTATATTCCATTTCCTGAACCTCTCTGACTTTTAAATGTGACAGTTTGAACAAAGGCCTAGCGGAAATGTTCCACTCACAATGTTATGCCAAGCAAAGAAAATAATGACAGAAATAATTACTATTATCACTATCATTACGTAGAGAATTGTTTCCTTGTTATTCTTGCTCAACAATTTCTTCTGCAGCAGGTTCAGACTCCTCGACTGGTTTTGGTTTAATGCGTTCCTCCCTTTGGCGTATCACTTTGTCGGAATCTATGAAGCCTTTAGTCAGAAGAAACACACCTACAACCTCTCCAAGGTACAATACATTTCCAAAGTCTGCACCGCTTCTAGCAACAGACCCTGCTATTGCTATGGCGAGTCCACCAAGAGCGATCCATAGATTGAACCTGAATTTGGTTTTTATGAACGAAAAGAAAGCTACACCAATGAGTAAGAATCCACCAGTGACAGACATCAACGGGGAGAAGTTTCTGACATGTTGCGCCATCGCATGTCCCGCAACAGCAATACCGGCAACAAAATTCTCAGGGAAGATCTCAGCTGTGGCCGCATAGGCTCCCATCCAGAGTGTCAGAATGATGCCGAATATCATGTAGATATGGCCGTGGAGCATTCTCCTGTCTGAATCCTTCATATTCCGACCAAGTAATAACGCCAAAATAATGAGCACAGAATATGTCGCAATCCCAGCTATTGGATACTCCATGGCTCCGAATGTGAGAGCAGAGAAATCGGTCCGTATGCTCAGTGTCATCATGTATGAGAACATGATGATGATTGCCATCAAGACACCATCAATCGCCAACAGACCCCTTGTGGAAAATACATTCTTGGCAAGGATGAGGTACAATGCCCCACCACCCATTATCGCTACTTGTGATGCAGACATCACAAGGTAGATTCTATAAATCTCAACATTCCATCCAGCAAACTCAGATATTGCTTCAAACCCTGCAGTCACAGCAAACATGATCAGTGAGATGAACCAGACAAACTGGTACAAACGTTTCCTGCGTCGCCATTGCAGAAACACTAAGTAAGTGAACACGATTGCGACAATTGTTGTAATCACCGGAAAGACAGACATTATTGTAGGCATTTTCCTCACTTGTTCTGAGCCGAGGTTACATTATTAAGCCGTTTTCACAGCTTTGTTGCAACATGGGGGAACACCAATGGCTGACCAATTTCTCATTGATTTGAAATCCAGTATCCAGATTCAGACCAAACTTGTCAGATTACTTAGCCTGACGCAGAATGAGGCACGGATTTACTGTGCTATGTATGATAGTGATTCGTTTACAGCAGGAGAGCTCAGCCACGCCACAGATATTCATCGATCACGAATCTATGACAACCTACGGGGTCTAGAAGCTAAGAAGCTAATTATGCAAAAAAGTATGGATCCATTTCGTTTCAGCGTCGTGTCACCAAAGGATTCCTTCACACTAATAATTGACGCATTGAAAATCGAGCACAGAACTCGTATTCAAGAAATCATGACTCTTGGTCTAAAACTAGAACTAATTTACAATCGTAGAACAGGGTCAGAAATGGCATCTGATATTCGCATTATTGGACTAGCTGACTCCATCCATGAACTAAACAGACTTCTTGAATCCGCGAGAGAACGAGTCTGGGTTTCAAAACACACATCAGGTGGAATCGTAGATTGGTTTGTATTGAAAGCGCATCTGAATCAGTTAGTTCAGTCTGGTGCAGATGTTAGATTTTTGACAGACCGGTCTGTGGGGGCTGGTTACAACACCCGAATACTGCCCGCGATTTCTCTCTCTTATGCAATAATCGATTGCGTTTCAATCACTTTTTTCATCTCTAACGATACAGAAAAAGAGAGTCAGTTGATGATGTCAAACAATCAAGAGTATTTGAGTTTCCTTGAACAAGTGTTTCTTGACAATTGGGATCAGGGAGAAGTTGATTCCGAGAATAAGTAATAGATGTATAGTATTGAAGGGGAACTGAAACCTCAATTGAGAATGCTTTTAATTCCTATCAGGATTTGTTGAACTGCTAAGGCAAAACATTGAAGCTGCATTCCACCTTCCCCTAACCATACATTGTTGAGCACCCTTTCATTTTTCATCATATATAGGAGAAAACGAATTTGTCATTCCATTTTGGATAATTGATTTGTTTGTACAACCCTCTTTATATTACTAATACAGACAATATCTCAATTGGCGATGACAAACTTAATCGATGGAGTATCTAGAATTGAGATACCCACACCATTTCCCGTAGGTAGCGTTAACTGCTACCTGATAGAAGGCTCACCGCTCACTCTGATTGACACCGGTCCAAAGACCCCTAAGAGTCTAGCAACAGTGAAGAAAGAACTTCAGAATATGTCATATGAGATGTCAGATATTGAACAGATTCTCTTGACGCACAATCATATTGATCATATTGGACTAGCGGCACAATTTGTTAGAGAACGAGTACGAATTCATGGCAATCCCACACTGGTATGGATTCATCATAGGGATGCAAAGGCTCTGGTCGACTATGGGAAACATGCAGAGAACTACGTGGAGTCTTTTGTGGAGATAATTGCATTGTCTGGTGTCCCAAAGAATGAGACCCTGAAACTGGATCCAAAACGACTCATAGAATATTATATGTCAATGAGAGAGTCTGTTCCAACAACCCAAAGTTTCAATGATAATGCTTCCTTCAAAACAGGTATTGGTGAAGTTTCTGCGATTTGGGTTCCAGGCCACTCTTCTGGGTCAACCTGTTTTGTATGTGATGAACAGCAGGTCATTTTTAGTGGAGACCATGTTTTGGGAGATATCAGTTCAAACCCAAGTATATCCTTTGACAGATCTGAAAGAATAGGGATGATGACCTATTTTGAGTCTTTGGATCGAATCTCATCTAGAGAAGGCTATATTGCCTTGCCCGGTCACAGAGAACCGATACTCGACATTAAATCCAGAATTGAAGTATTGCTTGGTGAATATACCGAGAAACTCCAAATAGCTATAGATTCGGTGACGCACAATCCCCAGACAGTCTATGACTTATCAAGAATAGTCTATGGGGACTATGATACAAATTCACTTGTCTTAGCTCTAGCTGAGAGTTACGACCTTCTTCGAATCTTAGAAAGTAGGAATCAAGCTAAGTTAATCAATCAGAATGGAGTTATCCACGTGGTCAAACATTGACGAGTGAGATACTTTACCCGTCCTTTTTTCTTCAAAATTGGTAAGAAGGACGAGGTTAAGGGGTCGAGTATTCAGGGAACTTTCCCCTTAAGAATCAGGAATCTTTTCTTTTACGTCGTTCTATTTTGGATTCTATCTCTTACTGGATCATCAGCTCTTAGAAGTACAAAGAAGGCCTCAATGAGGATAACTGAA